>Ga0210025_1002883_pt1 | contig 16104 bp, 11 predicted proteins | sample CryGeyme20150102_FD_183989 | JGI IMG/M metagenome (GOLD analysis project Ga0210025, IMG submission 183989) | Groundwater microbial communities from Crystal Geyser aquifers in Utah, USA - Crystal Geyser metaG 2015-0102 (SPAdes) (version 2) | ecosystem: Environmental > Aquatic > Deep subsurface >...
TAAGTTTCTAAAAAGGTAAACCCATTTTTCAAAATGAGTGTGCAATTCTTTCGCTTTCTTTTAGAATTTAGGCAATTCTACATAGATAAACGTGAGTTTAGGATAAAAAATTTCGTGGGTTTCACTATCGTGAAGTTTAACCTTGTAATAATACTTGTTCTTGTTTTCATTAGTCTTATCCATTTCAAAATCTAAGAGAGCAATAGTGTAAACTGCTTGGAGTTCGTAATTCCAATTTTGTTTACGTTTTCCCTGTTTTTGAATAAGAAAGGATGAATAATAAACGGTTCGGTCAACGAAAAAGGTTTGTTTTGCACGTTGCAGTTCTACAATAAAGTGTTCTCCGCTTTCATTGGTGCAATACAAATCATAAATCGCATTTCTGTCTTCGGGGTTTAAGCCTAAGCGTTCCGTATTTTGAAAATTCAGATCTGTGATAAGCCCTTGTTCATCTTTAAGCAGTGAATTTAGGAAATCAAGGAGGAATTCTTTGTTGGTTTCATCGCCAAAAAGCTTTTTGAAACCGAAATCCGTAAGGGGATTCATGTATAAGGAAGATTCTTTTTTCATGTTTTGCGTTCAATCAAATTAATTTTCCTGTAAGACGCTTCAAACGGCAAAATCTTACAAGGTTTTTAAATTTGTTTGAAAAAAAAGATTGTAAAACATAGCGACAGCGTCCACGCTGGTGCTTAAGAAAAAAAGTAAGCGTCCTCGCTTACAACCATAAAAAAGAACGAATGGTGTATAAAGAAGTAATAAATTGCTATGCATAATCCATCTTGTAAAACGGATGTCAGCGAGGACGCTGACGTTTGATTTTTTAGACACCTGCGAGGAAGCAGTCGCCATTTTGGATTCGGATTTTCTGGACTCACTGTCCTATAAATCCAAATCTAATAAATGGGAAAGCTTACTAGGACTATGAGTCTTAGTAGTTTCAAAGCTATTTTCTTTTGCAATTAACTTTTCATCTATTTATATTTGAACAAATGTTCAAATAAGCAGATTTTATGAATGATCAATTACCCGATTGCTGCGATATCTCCAAAATTCAACGAGTAAAAGCTGAATTACCTGATATTGCAATTTTAAGTTTAATGAGTGGACTCTTTTCAAGTCTAGGTGATAATACTCGTTTAAACATCGTTTTAGCGCTTTCTAAAAACGAAATGTGTGTTCATGAATTGGCTGTCACTGTTGATTCTACTACTTCTGCAGTCTCTCATCAACTTAGAAAATTGAAAGACAAAGCTATTGTGGATTCACGAAGAGAAGGTCAAGTGAAGTTTTACAAACTGACAGATGAACGAATAAGACAAATGTTGGATTTGGTTTTAGACTTCGAACTCACAGCAAAAACTGTTTACTAATTAAATCAAATAGAAATTTTATGAAAACGATAACAATTCCAGTAAAAGGAATGGATTGCGCCTCTTGCGTAAGAACGGTTGAAAAAGTGGTGAAATCTAATGATGGAGTGAGTCAGATTGATGTGAATTTGGCTGCAGAATCCGCAAAAATATCCTTTGATGAATCAAAAATTGCTACTCAAAAACTAATTGCTAGTATAATAAATGCAGGTTATGACGTTCCTCAAGAAAAAACACGCTTTTCTGTTCAAGATATCGATTGCGCTTCTTGTGTTAAAAGTATAGAAACGTGGGTTTCGGCTTTAGCTGGGGTAACTCAGGTTGATGTCAATTTTGCGGCGAAAACAGTTACCATTCAACACGATAATGCGAGCATTAGTTCGGCTCGCCTAAAAAAAGAAATTACTCAAATTGGTTACACACCTGTTTTAGATTCAGAAGTAAAAGAGCAGGAATTAGCCGAAGAAAAAATCTACAAATCATACAGAAATCGACTTCTTTTAGCGATTATTGCGACATTACCTGTTTTTGTTGTTTCCATGTTTATGATTGAATTTCCCGGTCATGAATGGATGCAATTAGTATTAACCACAATTGTTGTTTTTGGAGCAGGACGCGGATTCTTCCGTTCAGGTTATTATTCTTTGAAAGCCAAAGCTCCTAACATGGATGTCTTAGTTTCTATTGGAGCATCAGCGGCGTATTTTTATTCGGTTGCTGCGGTTTTATTTCCACATTGGTTTCATGCTTTAGATCAACATCCGCATTTGTATTTTGAAACGGCTGCTACGATTGTCACGCTGATTCTAACAGGTAATTTGCTAGAAAAAAGAGCAACGGCTAAAACCTCAGACAGTCTAAAAAAACTTATTGGATTACAATCGAAATCAGCGCTTATACAAAAAGGCACTGAGTTTATTGAAGAAGAAATAGAAATGATTTCTGTGGGTGAAATTGTCTTAGTTCGTCCTGGCGAACGCGTTCCTTTAGATGGAGAAATTACAAAAGGTCAAACAAGCTTAGATCAGTCAACGATAACGGGAGAATCTCTTCCAGTTGATGTGAGCATTGGCGACAAAGTGATGGCAGGTTCAGTAAATAATGATCAGGCTTTCCAATTCAAAGTTGAAAAAACGAATGAAAACAGTACTTTAAGTAGAATTATATATTTGGTAAAAGAAGCGAACGGAAATAAAGCACCAATTCAGCGATTAGCGGATAAGGTCAGCGCCGTTTTTGTACCAACTGTTTTGGCAATTGCTTTAACGACATTCATCGTTTGGTTTTTCTTCGTTGATTCCGAATTTGCTTTCCGTTATGCCGTTATGACTTCGGTCGCAGTTATGATTATTGCTTGCCCATGCGCAATGGGACTAGCTGCTCCAACTGCCGTGATGGTTGGAATCGGTCGAGGAGCCGAAAACGGGATGTTAATTCGAGGTGGTGAATCACTAGAAAAATTATATGAAGTCGATACGGTAGTTTTAGATAAAACCGGAACCTTAACAAAAGGGGAAATCATGGTTCAACAAGTGATTCCTTTAACGGATTTGCCTTTAAATGAGATTTTGTTTTTAGCTGGAAGTGCCGAAAAACCAAGTGAACATCCGATTGCAAAAGGAATTGTGAAATATGTTGAAAAGGCTGGGATTCAAGCCATTCAGCCTGATAATTTTGTAAATACAGCAGGAAGTGGAATTGAAGCAAATGTAAATGGAGTTCAAGTTTCTATCAAAAAAACATCTGAATCTGATTTACAAAACTTGGATTCAAGCATAAAATCACTAATCGGAAATACACTTCAAGAATTGGATAAATCCATTTTTGGAACTTTAGTTTTACTTTCTGTGAATGATAAGCCAGTGGCGATTTTTAATTTAAGTGATTCACTTCGTGATGATTCGGCTCAAGCTGTAAAAAAGCTAACAGATGCTGGAATTCAGGTAATTATGCTCACTGGTGATAATGAAAAATCAGCGGGACTCATTGCTAAACAAGCAGGAATTGAACACATTATTGCGAATGTTTTACCTCATGAAAAAGCAGCGGTTATTGACAAGTTGATGAAAGAAGGGAAAAAAGTTGCAATGGTAGGAGATGGAATTAATGATGCACCATCTTTGGCAAAAGCTTATGTTGGATTTGCAATGGGACATGGTACGGATATCGCAATGGAGTCGAGTGATGTGATTTTACTGAATAACTCCTTATTGAAAATTTCAAAAGCGATTCAATTGTCCAAACAAACAGTTCGCACAATCAAACAAAATCTGTTTTGGGCATTCTTTTATAACGTGATGGCGATTCCAATTGCAGCCGGTGTTTTATGGCCATTTTATGGATTACTATTAAGCCCAATGATTGGCGCTGCAACAATGGCTTTTAGTGACGTATTTGTAATCGGAAATTCGATTATGCTGAAATACAAAAAGTTATAAAATTCTTATTGACCATAGCGACAGCGTCCTCGCTGGTGCTTGTAAAAACAAAGTAAGCGTCCTCGCTAACAACATGAATAAATAACGATGCATAGTCGTAAACTAAGTGTGTTTGTTTGGGATAATTCCTGGTTTGAATTCGGATGTCAGCGTGGACGCTGACTTTATTTATAGGCACCAGCGAAAACGCTGTCGCCATAATGAGATGCATAGTCGTAAATTAAGTGTGTTTGTTTGGCAAAGTCCTAGTTTGAATTCGGATGTCAGCGTGGACGCTGACTTTATTTATAGGCGCCAGCGAAGACGCTGTCGCCATAATGAGATGCATAGTCGTAAATTAAGTGTGTTTGTTTGGCAAAGTCCTAGTTTGAATTCGGATGTCAGCGTGGACGCTGACTTTATTTATAGGCACCAGCGAGGACGCTGTCGCCATAATGAGCCATATTGAGACTTCAAAAGTCGAGAGAATCAAATTTTTCATTTCGCAAACTTGATTGTACTCTAAAACTAAGTTTTCAGCATATCATTCGTCGAATTCGCTGGATTTGGATCGATAAAATTAGAATGGTCAACTATCATTATATCTATTCTAATGTTAAATCTGATCTCAACATATTTAGCTTTTGTACTTATCTGCTTATTTTAGTGAAATGATAGCTACTATTTTTTTAAAAGGACTAATTGCAGGTATCACCATAGCTGTTCCTGTTGGTCCAATTAATTTAATTTGTATTCAACGAACCTTAAATGATGGAAGGTGGAAAGGCTTTGTTTCTGGCCTTGGTGCTGCCTTAGCCGACACTTTTTACGGTTTTATTGCTGGATTTGGATTAACTCTAGTTTCAACTTTTTTGTTCGATCATCTACCGTTTGTAAAAATTATTGGAGGAATCGTAATTCTAATTCTTGGATTACGGATGATTTTCGCAAAACCTAAAATAATGCGTAAAAATCCTGTAATTGATAATAAAAGTCTTTGGCGTGCATTCTCGTCAACTTTTTTGATTACTCTGACGAATCCATTAACCATTATGATCTTTTTAGGAATTTTTGCAGGACTTGATTTAGGGGAACATAGTGGAAGTTTAGAAGCTTCTTTATTATTGATTCTGGGTGTTTTTGTTGGGTCTGCTTTGTGGTGGCTTTTCTTGAGCTATGTAATTAATCATATTCGACATAAGTTCAATCCAAGAATACTTTTAACGATTAATAGAGTTTCTGGATCTGTAATTTTAATTTTTGGTTTGATAATCATTTTATCACTTTTATATACAAGCTAATTTATTAAAAAGAGGATTATAGACAAGTTCGATACTGAAAGCACAGTAATAGAAATAACTTAGTTTTTTCAAAAACAATTACATTAACTCACAATAAGTTGAAATCTATTCTGTTCACTTATAATCAAATCTAAGAGCTGAACAATCGTCGAAAAAATAATTTCATTCCTGATTTTTCCTTTTACTATTTTTGCTCTTTATTCACTTTATATGCTTTTATGAACCGTTTATTGCTACTCGCTCTTCTAACGCTTTTTGCAGGATCATCCCTCTTTGCTCAAACTTCTTACACATTTGTATCTTATAATGTAGAAAACTTATTCGATTTAGACGGAGAAGCCGTTTTTGAAGATTATACAACCTTAGATAAAGATGGAAACTCTCAGTATTCACCAGAAGATGTATACAACAAAATAAGTAATATCGTAAGTGTTCTTAAAAAATATAACGATGGAAAAGGTCCAGATGTAGTGGCTTTTGCAGAACTAGAAAGTGATTTTACTCCATCACATAGAAATGTAGAAACAAAGAAATTTCTAGAAAAATGGGCGAACACGACCTTCAAAAAAATGCTTCTTGAAGATTTAAACGAAGAAATTCAAGATATTCCTTCTGAGTTCTTGTTGCTAAAAGCTTTAAATGACGAAGGTTTAACAGGGTATGATTTTGTTATTGGCTATTCAGAAATCACAAATAAAGGTCCAATAAATGTTCAAAAGAACGCTGTTTTTTCAAAATTACCAATCAATCGTGACAAATCTAGGCTTATTCCAGTAAAAGGAGCTCGCCCAATTGTTGAAGCTTGGCTCGATGTTAATGGAAGTCCTTTAGTAGTTTTTGCAAATCATTGGAAAAGTGGAGCAGGAAGTACCAAAATGGAAGTAATTAGAGTTGGAAATGCTGAATCATTACAGGCTCGTTTATCCGAATTAAGAAAAGCTCACCCTGATTTAGATTTTATTCTTGCAGGGGACTTCAATGAAAGCTACAACCAACATTTATTGATGAAAGATGCGCCAGTAATTGCTCTTAGGGATGTACTAAAAGTTGGTGGCAATGAAATGAGTATAGCAGAAAATACATCTGATTCCTTATATAATTTATGGTATGAATTCTCTTATGATAAACGTGGTTCTGAAGCCTATCGTGGAGAATTAGGGACACTAATGAATATAATCATTCCATCAGCGATGTATAACGAAACAGGTGTTTTTTATAAAGACAATTCTTTTTCTGTAGGTGCTTTTGCTGGAATGAATGTCTATGACTTTGCTTTTATTCCAAAACGTTGGGATAGTTATGGTTATGGTTCAGGTTACAGCGATCATTTGCCCATTTCAATGCAATTTTCGGTTACTGATTCAAAAAAGAAAGGTAAACTTACTCTAGTTGAGCCGATAGGAAAAGAATCAGTGAAGGATGCGAAAAAAATCCCAATTGACTTCTCTGTTCCTAAAAAAGGGGAGTATTTTGTTTTAAGCGAATTTGATGTAAGTGATTTAGCAAAAACAGAGTATTACAATCAATTTATTTATTGTGAACTTGAATTAAATTCAAAAAATGAAGTTGTTCTTGGAGATAAAAATTATAAAGTTTACGCCTCTTCGAAAATGATTAAAGAAAAATTGGATCAAATGCGTGAAGCTAATAATGGTAAAGTTAAATTCTTTGGAAGAAATACATTATACAAATCAATTTGGGAGTTTATCATTGAGTCTGAAAATCATATTGTTGATTAAATCTGTTTATTATAAGAAGGGGAGTTCAAGATTGACTTCCTTTTTTATTTTGCTGTGTATTACTTCTTTATGTTTTTCTCCATCAGTTTGGGCTCAACAAAATTCGAAGGCAATTCGTTATGGAAATATACCTGATTCCTTATTTAGTATAGATTTTATAAAAGATTTTCCAAAAACGGATTATCTCATTCTTTATAAAGAAACACATGTCGATATTGAAGATGATTCACGTTCTATAATCGCAAAATCTGTACATCAAATAAGAATTAAAGTATTGACTGAAAAGGGCTTACAGTCAACAATAGTTGGGGTTCCCTATTTAAGTTTTATGAATATGGAAAAAATAACTGATATAAAAGGATATACTTTCGATGGGAAAAACAAAACATATTTAGACACTTCTTTTGTAAAGACTATTGATATAAATTCTAGAGTATCAGTTAAGGAATTTCAAATACCAGAAGTTAAAATTGGTGATATTTTTGAGTATCGTTATTCTACAGAGCGTAGATATATTGAAGAGTTGCCCGAATTCTATTTTCAACATGAAGTGCCTGTTTTGTTTGCAAAGTTTTCGATGAAAGAAGCTCGCTATTTACGCTATAATTCAAAAATACACCATAAAATAGCTCCTGTTAATTATCAAAGAATTGAAGAAGACACGACCACAGCTGTAAAATTATTTACTCGAAAATATAGCGATCCAATTGTAACGCATATCTGGACAGCTAAAAATATTCCACCGTTCAACGAAGAACCTTTTGTGCTAAAAGCCAGTGATTTTAGAATGAATTTATCACTGAGTTGGTCAGAATTTGGAGTTCCTTTACAGATAATTGAGTCGAATTGGGATTTAGTTTCAGCAGAATTATCTAAAGAAAAAGGTTTAGAATACAATATTCAAAGAGCTGAAAAATGGAAAGATTTTGGAAAAAATGTAGCTTTAAACAAGCTGAATCAACATGATATTATAGATTCAATTTTTACAAAAATCCAAAGTTCTGCATCTTTTAATAATCAGAAAACGATTACATCAAAAACGAACCCTGATTCATTATTTGTTCAGCCCATCCAAGATGCTGCTACAATTAATCACGCCTTAATTGCCGCATTACGAGGTGCAGGACTTTCTGTATTTCCATTGTTAGCTACTAAAATTCACAACACGGAATTATCAGATATTTATCCGACAAAATATTTATTCGAACAAATATTAACAGTAGTTGAACTCAAAGAGGGTAAAAGAATAATTCTCGATCCAACTGATAAATACGCACACATTAATATGATTCCCTCAGAATATGTGAATCAAAAAGCATTTCTTTTGCGAGGATTAAAAGATTACACTTGGATAAATTTAGTGAACTCCAATTCTGTGTTTGAACAACAATTGTGGTTAAAGGCAGAATTAAAAGAAGACGGAAAACTAAACGGTTCAATTTCTGGTGATGCAAGGGGATATATCGCACGAGATATGCGTGAAAAAATCAGCAAAAACATTGACTTGCGAGATCATTTTAAAGCTTTATTATTCGATAGATATTGGAATGTTGATATAAGTAATGTCGAGGTAACTGCAAATGCTGCCGATTCTGTAAAATTTAATTTTACGTTTTCTATGGATAATGCTGGTTCCGTTACCGAAAAAGGTGGTCTAGCCGTAAAACCCTTATTAGTTGGTTATTTGAATCAAAATCCCTTTGAAAACACAGAAAGAAATTTACCTATTCAGTTTAAAGCAGAAGAACGTATTGTTTTAAATGCATATATCAAACTGCCCAAAAAGTTTAAAGCAAATTTTAAACGTGCAGATTTAAATTATGGTTTTGATGGAGCGTTTATTCAATGGAAAGAATTTGGAGGCAAAGACATTGATTTTCGTTTCGAAGTTCAATTGAGTCAGCTAGACTATGAACCAAGTTCGTATGCTTTTATTAAAAAGATCTATGATACATGGAAAAATTTAAGCGATAGAGAAATTATTATTGAAAAATGAAGAGTAAGCTTATTTGAAAAGTAGTTTTTTTTTACCGATTCTAAGAATTCGCAGGATTTTGAAGAGGGAAAAACGTAAAACAGACTTTCTGAAGTAAACTCAATAATCAATTGTTTGCCTATACTGAAACGTAGTTTTCAGTATAATAATCAGAGATAATTAACGCATTAATTGGGTGAAATACCGACAAAAAGCATTTGGGGATTAAGATCATTTTGGTTTATCTCCCAATTAATAGATCACTTTATTCCCACGAATAAAATATTCCCAAATAATTGAACCTGGAAAAACGAGTCCTTGAGGTAGCTTTTCAGGTAAAATTACTTCCTTTTTTGGCTGACTCAAAGCTTGAGAAACTCCTTGAAAAATTGCAAGTGCATGATCTATTCTTCCAGAAATTAATTCTTTAATTAAAGCTAAAACATCAAGACTTAAGCGAAACAAAAACAAACTACTAAAAGCAGAAGTAGATAGGTTTTTCTGGAGCATCCACCAATTATTTCTAAAATTGTAAAACGTTTTTCTTGGAGAAATAGCGTTTAAAGAACCACCACCTAAATGTTGAACAGAAGAACCAGAAACATATCGAACTTCATATCCTGATCGCCAAACTCTCCAGCATAAATCAATCTCTTCCATGTGAAATTCAAAGGTTTCATCGAAGCCTCCTAAATAGGTAAATATATCTTTCCGAATAGCTAAAGCTGCACCACTTGCCCAAAAAATTGGCGCATTTTTATCATATTGTCCAAAATCTTTTTCAAGATGATCGAAAACACGACCTCTGCAGAAAGGATACCCTAAAGCATCAATTAATCCGCCTGCTGCACCTGCATACTCGAAATAATCAGGATTATCTAAACTGAGTAATTTTGGTTGAACAGCGGCAACTTTTTTGATTAAAAATTCTTCACCAATTGCATGCAGCCAATTGGAGTCAACTTCAACATCATTATTTAAAAAAAGTAAGATTTCACCATTTGCGGATAAAACTGCCCGATTATTTCCACCACAATAACCATAATTTTTATCAAAACTTGTAATTCTTACTTTAGGAAAATTCTCCATAACAAATTTTACCGATTCATCACTCGAAGCGTTATCGGCAAGAATTATTTCAAAATTGGAATAATTGGTTGCGTAAACACTTGGTAAGAAACGTTTTAAATGATGTAAAGCATTCCAAGAAACTATAATAACACTAATAAAAGGTAAATTCATTATATGATTTTGAATAGAGATATCATTAAATTTAGCCACAAAATACAAAGTCAACCAGATTTCTCCCATGCTTCGAGTAGGTTTAATTGCAGATACTCATAATTATTTAGATCCACAGGTTTTTGATTATTTCAAAGATTGTGATGAAATATGGCATGCCGGTGATTTTGGAACAATTCAAATCGCAAATGAATTAAAAGAAATTGCGCCAGTTTTAGGTGTTTATGGCAATATAGACGGACAAGATATCAGACAAGAATATCCCTGTCATTTAAGGATGAATCGCGAAGGGGTTGATGTTTGGATGACTCATATTGGTGGAAATCCAGGTAGATACGCCATTCCATGCAGAGTCGAAATGGAAGCAAATCCACCAGATATTTTTATTTGTGGACATTCACATATTTTAAAAATCGCAAGAGATCCAAATCATAAAAAAACAATTTATTTAAATCCGGGTGCAGCGGGAAGACAAGGGTTTCATTTCAAAAGAACAATAGTACGATTTACTTTAAATGAGGGCAAAATTGACAATCTCGAAGTGATTAATTTAGGGCCAAGAACCAATAACAAAGAAGAATAAAAAAAATAATTTTGTGCCATTAATTTAGTGCGAGACTTCAGTCTCGTACTGTAAAGCAAATAAGAGACTTAGTCTCCAAAAACTAAGTTTGAAATAGAAAAGAACAAACATCAGATTAATTTTATATATTAATGACGCATTGCATCATATATTAATTTAGCAAACTAACAATAAATGGGAAAAGAAGTCAGCCTTCAAGAATTAGAATCAACTTTTAAAACCATTAAACCCGGCTCGAGAATTTTTGTGAGTACAGGTTGTGGAGAGCCTCAATATCTAATGAGAACCTTTTCAGAATTTATTGGGAATCACCCAAAATCACATTGGGGAAACGAACTCATACAAGTTTGGACTTTAGGATTATTCAACTTTGAAGAAGACCGATTTAGAGATTTACTTCGATTCAATACTTTTTTTATTTCACCCGTTTTTAGAAATGCAGTTAATTCTGGAAAAGCGGATTATGCACCTGTGTTTTTATCACAAGTTCCATCATTATTCAAGTCCAAACGAATTGCTTTAGATGTCGCATTAATTCAAACTTCATTACCAGATCAACATGGAAACGTCTCTTTAGGAGTAAGTATTGATATCGTAAAAGCAGCTGTAAAATATGCAGATGTCATTATCGCTCAAGTAAATGCAGAAATGCCAGTTACTTACGGAGATGGGTACGTAAAACTAGAAGATATAGATTTTTGGTTTCGCTACGATGAACCCATTCTGAGCATCCCAACATTTAAACTTCCAAGACAAGCTCAAAAAATTGGTGAATATTTAGCACAAATTGTGAAAGATGGAGATACGATTCAAGCAGGTTATGGGCGTTTACCAAATGCAGTCTTAATGGGATTGAGTGAGAAAAAGAATTTAGGTTTACACTCAGAACTTTTATCGCCTCCTATGGTCGAATTATTGAAAAAAGGAGTAATCAATAATTCCAGAAAAAGTATAAATAAAGGAAAATCAACGGTTTCGTTTTGTATTGGTGATAAAGAAACTTATTCCTATATCGACTCGAATCCTAATATTGAGTTTAGGGAAATTGATTATGTGAATAATGCGCTAGTAATTGCAAAAAACCATCACATGACAGCAATAAACACCGCATTAGAGATCGATTTAACTGGACAAGCAACAACAGAAACCTTAGATGGATTTCAATTTAGTGGAATTGGCGGTATTACAGATTTTATGCGTGGATCGGTTTTGTCAGAGTCTGGCAAGAATATAATTGTTATGGAATCGACAGCAAAAAACGATACAATTTCAAGAATTGTGCCGTATTTCAGTGAAGGAACAGGAGTTACATTAGGAAGAGGAGATGTTCAATATGTTATTACTGAATATGGAATTGCGTTTTTACATGGGAAAAATTTTAGAGAACGGGCTTTAGAATTAATTGCAATTGCACATCCAAAATTCAGAAATACTTTATTTAATGAAGCCAAAAAAAGTGGCGTAATTCCACCAATGGTTGATTTAAATACAGGTTTAACGAGTTTGTATCCTGAACAGCTCAAAACCAAACGAATGTTGAAATCTGGGTTCGTAATGCAGATTCGCCCCATTAAAATGACAGATGAACGTATTGTAAAAGAGTTTTTTGCAAGACTTTCAGATCAAAATATGAAAATGAGATTTACAGGGATGCGCATTGGAATGAGAGCAAAAGATATTCAGCATTTTGTAAATGTCGATTATCGTAAAAGTATGGCGCTTATAGGAGTTGCAGAAAAAGATGGAATAGAAGAAGTTGTAGGAATGACTCAATATGTGCTAAACGAAGCTACAAACTTAGCAGAATTTGCTATAACGACATCAGATATTTGGCAACGCCAAGGTGTTGGTTTTCACCTCTTAAGTTATTTGCAATATATTGCCAAAGAAAGGGGAATTCGAGGGTTTACAGCATCTATGTTAGTAGAAAATAAAGCCGTTCTTGCTCTTATTGAACAACTTTCCATTCCTTTCGAAAAAAGAGCGAGTTATGGAACTTATGATATTCAAATGATATTTCCTTAAGAAGGAGTATTAATAATCAAATCATGCAAAACAAAATTAATTTTGAAGCGTACATTCTCAAGTTTGAAAATATTTTGAATCTATCTACCTAAAAGAGTACATTCTACTTTGATTTAACGCCTTTTATTATGAAAAATAATCTATACGAAAAATACAAGTCTCCAAAAGTTGATGACAATGCAAATCCAAATAAAGGAATTCCCATTCGTGCAGATGAACCTGAAGAACCAAGTAAATTTGTTCAGTTTTTAAAGTACACTGTAATTATAGCTTGTTGTTTAGTAATTCCATTTTACATGAATTCGGGAGATGATAAAGTTGTTGATGATATTGTCGCTGATGTTAAAGATGGATTTAAAGATGCAACTGAAGCGCCTAAGATTGTTGCATCTTCAAATTCTGGTGTTTTACCATCTTTTGTAAGTTCAATTTTAAAAAATACCTTAGCTGAATTGCAAAAAGCTGCCGAAAATCCAGATTTAAAAGATTCAGAAAGGGCCAAAATTAAAGAAGCTATCGAAAAAATTGAATTAAAGATGGCTGAAAGTGTAGAAGAGAGTCAATCAGAATTAAACCATGCAACAAAATTAGCAATTGAAGATGCTTTAGGGCAATTAGAAGTGCAAATTGATGGTTTTGATGAAAATGAATTAAATTCAATTATTAATCAATCGGTAAACTCTGCCTTACAAGGGCTTTCTTCATTAAGTCAATTAGAAAATTTGAAGGATTTAAAAGACTTAAAGAATCTAAATATTAATGTACCACCAGTTCCTCCTGTTCCTCCAGTTCCAGGTGTATCGAATTCAAATAGTAAAAAATTAGATATTCCATACCTAGATTATTTATCTGAATTAAAAGAAAATGGCTTATTCAAAACCTACCAAGAATATGAGTTAAAATCATTTTATGAGAATGGCATTGAAATAGATCAAATCTTAGAGTGGAGAGATAACGGCTTAACGGACCTTATGAAACCATGGGAACTCACTCAACTTCACAATAATGATATTGATGCTTCAGAAATGAACCCTTGGATTAAGGGCGGTTTTTTAAAAGATTATCAGAGTTATGAAATTGTAAATTTCATTGAAAATGATGTTACTCCAGAATATGTGAGTGAGTTTAAAAAAAATGGATATAATAAGAAGTTCCAATTCTATGAGATTACGAATTTCTTTGATTCTGATATCACTATACAAGACTTAAAAGTTTGGGACAAAGCTGGTTATTTAGATTTATATGAATCTCACGAAATCGTGAATTTCATAGAAAATGACGTTCCTCCAAGCTTTTTGAAAATGTTAGATCAAAAAGGCTTATTGAAAGATCTCCAATTTTATGAAATCACAAAACTCTACAACGAATCAGATAACTGATAAAGCTAAACCTTTAATAAATGCTTTAAGTCCAGCTTCAATTATATCAGGAGAAACCGATTTTGTCATAAACTGACGATCGTTGTGATTTAGTCGTAAGGTTACCACAACTAAAGAATTCGCAGCAGGGCTTAGGACTTCGAGAGCATGATCAACAACCTCTAAAGGGATAATTGCATCAGTTACCGATTTTATAGCTGTTAAAACGGCATGTAGTGGACCAACACCTTCAGCTTTTCCATCAATAAGTTTATCGTATAATTTTAGACTCACTTTTGCTTTAACCAAACCATTCTTCTTAAGTCTCACATCATAATCCATAATTTGTATCCAATCAATTTTTGATGGCGCTTCATCAAATACCATAGACTGAATCACTTCTTGTTCTTTTTCAGTGAGTAATTTGCCGCGTTTGTTAAACGTATCGACATAATTGGTATAAATTTCGACTTGTTCAGGATCTAGTTGAAGCGTTCCAAATGGAGAAATTTGCCATTTTCCCCAAGCATTTGATTGAATATCTAAATAACCTGATTTAATGAATTTTTGAACGGCATTTAAATCATTTGAAATTACAGGTTGAGGTAAACTGTGACGAACAACAACTCCTGTATCTTTTAAACCGTTTCCAGTTAATACAAACAAACATTTTGAATCACCAAATACATCACGATATTTTTTGAAAGCTGCTAAAGGAAGGGCACAGGCAGGTTCTGTAAATAAACCTTCAGTTTGAGCCATTTCTGTAAGAGATTCTAAAATTTCTTCTTCTGAAACGGTATAGGCTAAGCCATCAGATTCTTCAATTCCTCTTAGAACTTTATAAAAATCAACTGGATCAGCGGCGGCAACAGCTCCGGCCATTGTTTGAACTTTGGTTTCAATTACTTTCTCTTTTTTGAAAATCCCTTTTACAACCGGAGAACTTTGTTCAGGTTGAACCGCAACCAATCGAGGAAGTCTATCAATTAAGCCTTGTGCTTTGGCTTCTTTATAGCCTTTCCAAATAGCACCAAAATTGGTTCCACAACCAACTGGAATAAACACAAAGTCGAAATCAGTTCCTTGCTGCTGAATGACTTCAAAGCTCATCGATTTTTGTCCTTCTTCGCGAAAAACATAATCTCCGGCTAAATAATAATTGCCAGATTCAGCAAATTTTCGGCAAAGTGCTTCACATTTCGAATAATCACCTTTTACTTTAATGACTTTCGCATTATAAATCATGGCTTGAGCCAATTTGCCTTCTGAGGTAAATTCAGGAACAAATACATAACATTTAATCCCAAAATAACTAGCATAACAAGCAACAGAAGCCGCCATATTTCCAGTTGAAGCGAGACAAATCGCATCTCGATTTAGTTCCTTGGCTTTCAGAACTTCAATATAACTGCCTCGGTCTTTAAAACAGCCTGTTGGATTTTGATGTTCGCATTTTGCCCAGATATTCCCTTCATAATTAGGAGATAATTTTTGCAAATATCGAAGTTCTGTTGGAATCGTTCTTATTGGATCTGGCAAGCGATCTCTTAAAGGATAACAAATTGCTTCAGTTTGCTTTGGTTCATCAGTGTAGACAATTTCCAAAACGCTACCACAAGTAGTGCAATAGGTTGTGGTTTCTAATTCGGAGTTTTGATGACCGTTTTCAACACAAACTAAACGATAATGAAGAGTAGGGGACGCAGCAACTGGATTCATAAACTATTTACCAACCTGATTAAATGACACTCTAATTTAGCAAATTTATAAGGAAGATTAGTTTATCTGCTTGTCGGTCAAAGGAATAATTTACTATCTTGATTGAATTGGCAAAAATATCAACGAATTTTAGCAAAAATGCATGAAGCTTTAATCACAAATGATGCAATTGTACTAGGACTTTTATTCGCCATTTTGGCACTTGTTTTCAAAACTAGTTCATCAGACAAACCCTTCTTTAAGAAATTTTATACTTACGTTCCATCACTGCTATTGTGTTATTTTTTGCCATCTTTGCTAAATACTTTTGGTGTTGTTTCAGGTGAAAAATCAATGTTATATCCAATTTCAGCTAATTATTTATTACCT
>Ga0210025_1002888_pt1 | contig 16087 bp, 10 predicted proteins | sample CryGeyme20150102_FD_183989 | JGI IMG/M metagenome (GOLD analysis project Ga0210025, IMG submission 183989) | Groundwater microbial communities from Crystal Geyser aquifers in Utah, USA - Crystal Geyser metaG 2015-0102 (SPAdes) (version 2) | ecosystem: Environmental > Aquatic > Deep subsurface >...
AATTTTGTCATAAATTTGCCTTTTCGTCGAATACGGAAGCAACTTTATATACCTAAAATAGTTTCTTAACCGCGCCCTCCCGCCCGATTGGCTACCCGAGTGTGAGAGCAACCCTAGCGGTCTGCCCTCTCACCCGGGTGCCTCGGAACGGAGAAAAGGTCGGCCCTACTAGTAAATTGCCGAGTTTCTCCAAACCACCCTACCTAGCCAAACGTAGCCCTAGAGAGCTGGCATAGTCGAGAGAACGCGGTAGCGTTCGCTCGTCAGAGACAATCGGCATTCCTTTAACCTTAATCTCAATAAGTAATGCATAGTTTGGCAACGGCTGCTGTAGTACAATGTTGTGTTAATAGAATACTACGAGTACCGTACTAGACGTAGATATTACTAGTAGTAGTAGTAGACTAGCTAGTAGTCTAGTAGTAGTAGACCTAGCTAGTTATCTAGCTACTACTACTACTCTAGTAGTAGGTAGATTACAGAGCTACTCTACTGCCTTCTAGCTAGTAGTTAGTTAGTTGTAGTAGCTAGTAGGAGGAGGAGTAGGAGTAGTACTACTACTACTAGACTACTCGAGTAGTAGACTACTGCAGAGTAAAGTAGCTAGAGAGCATAATACCGCCTGACAAGCAGTGGAGTAAACCTACAAAATAACCAGACAAGAACAGACTCCATTCACAGTCTAATTTCTATCTTTCATTGCCCTCATTAGAGCTAGAAACATCGACAACAACCAGTTGCAGCAAGAAGATACACCGTACGAGGCACCTTTTAGAAAAGGAAATAAGGAAGCAAGCTACTTTGCTGTGTCTACTGCATTATCCTGTTTGAGGGAATCCAAGGAACCGAAGCAGAAACAGAAATCATTATGCGCAAAGACGCAGCACATGGTAAAAAGGAATAGGAGAAATGGTTCGACCTCGCAACCATAGCAGATCTCGACCACCACCATCTTCTCGAAAAGAGCGTGATAGGGCATCGAAAGAATCCACAATGGATGATAAGATTATGGCAGGTGCTTCGAACGAATCCACTTGGAACAATGAGTTTCACCGGAACAATCGAGGGAGCGACTGCGACGACACCGAAGGAGGCATTCTTGGAAGAGTTACAGCAGGTGCAACATTCACCAAAGCATTTGCAGGCGAAAAAGGAATAGAATACAATGTCAATGCTGTAACGGCCGAAAGGAAGAGAAAATCCAAGCAGAAAGGAGTGTCGCAGCAGTCGGAAAAACCTTGCGGCAATCGGACAATCCCAAAAGTAACACGTCCTCTCGCGCACGCGCTTGAACCAGAAGAAGCCTCCGCCGATCATCGTCATCATCATCACCAGCAACAGCAACAGCAGTCTTCTAAACGACGTCGAACTGACCAGAACCGAATTGACCATAACGGTCCTGGTAAACGGCAGTCTCTTAGTGGGAACGCACGCAACAAAATGAACCCCACTACGACGAACCTGCTGGCAGGATTGAATGATCAAAAGGGGCAAATGAATTCTTGCTCGCTACCGGTCAACGGCTTTAAGCAAAGTGCATCATGGAAAAAGGAATCGAACTCGAAGGGCTCTTGTACAAATAGTCGTTTTCCGAATGTTGAGGTTGAGGTTACCACGGACCTGACCATTGGTGGTGACTATGCTACAAAGCCTGCTGCAAATGAAGGACAATACAACCTAAAGAAGCGCAAGAGCGAAGAAAAGCCAGTGAAATTTAGTTACATGGGCAACATTTGCAAAAATACGCATGAAAAGGAAGCACAGCAATATAGCAACGGAAAGCCGCGTTCAGCAGTGCCATTGGTGAGTTCTCAACGGAATTGCAGCAAACATGATGATCCGTCGTCGGCTCCAGTAGCTATTCGACAACAAAGCCTCCCAAAGGAATTAACGAATATTTTCGAAGGCGAAGGTACGGATGCTAAGACACCATGCTACGCAACGAACAAAAATAATACCATTTTGAACGGCTGCACAAAACGTCCTGGCGTCCTTGCTGGGACGGTGGGACAAAGTAATTTTTCGGTCGAAAAACATGGTACTGGTGAAGGGCGGTCAGTCGCACCTATCAATGGTAAAAAAGGTGAGACTGTGTTGTCTTAGTTCTGCTGGAGCTGGTTGTTGTTTCTCGCATCACCTGCATTTTGTATGGTCGTATTCTTTTACTTTCTTTCGTTCGATGCTCATTATACCGGACGCTGTCCTTTTCTTGTATTATAAACTTTTGATGTAGCCAAACGAAAGCGTGCTTCAACTGCAGTTGTTCCAGGTCAGACCTTCAAGGACCCGCCACGTCCTACCCAATCAGCATCAAGTAGTCACAACCGCGAGAATAGTAACCCACATAATGCAGTATCACAACGACGATCTGAGCGCGTGCAAGTCAATAATGCCATGAAAAAGGGTAGCAGCGGTGATGTTATCGATTTGATGTCAGACGACTCGGAAGCAGAGAAAGATTGTTTGATATCCAGCCAAGATGTAAGCAATTCTCCAGAAAATTCCATGGTGGGACGTGTTGCGCGTGGTCTTGCAACTGGAATAGGAAAGCTTACCATCTCTCTCTTTTCTCACGTTCAGTCACCAGCAAGAGCAAGAACCCGAAACCACAAGCTCGAGCTGAATCTTTCTCGTATCGCCGTTGGGAAGAAAGTCTTTGGTGCTGAGTGTAGGATAGTGTACAAACGTGGGATGTTGGATGTTTATGCACAGAATTCAAGGAAGAAAGCGCAAGATACTCGTCTTTTTCAAATTGACGCCAGCAAGGATGAATTACGTGTTATGAAGTTTTATTATCACGAGGAACACGCAGAAGATACTACCGTCGGGAGCTTCTTGACTCTGCAAGTTCACCCAACCAAACACAACAAGTTGACTACGTACAATACTAGCTACGACATTAAAACCGACGATGACGCGAAGCAATACCTCGTCTTTGAGTTTACAAGCGCTGCTGATCTTCGGAACCTACTGACTATGATGAAAGAGGAAAAGAATTGGCACCTGGAACAGTTCTCTGATGGGTCGCTCTTGAAGGCAGAGGCTGCTCCAGATTACTCTGCATCCTTACGACATTCTAACCAAAAAGGAGTACGGCGCCGTGGCGTTTCCAAGGTCACTGATGCTTTTGTCAAGAATCGAGCCGAAGATGATGTTCTACTCGTATATCCCTTCGCTGGAGATGCTAAGAAGATCGAGGAAGCTGCCGAAGGCATGCCTGAGGCCGGCGACCCCAAGCTACGTGGAGCTCCAGGGAATCAGAAAGTAGCACACTCCAGCATCCAGATTTCCGCAGAACAGGACGACTCTTCAAAATCATCTAACAATAACGACGCTGTCAGATCGGAGCATCGACGCCATTTCTTGACCATCCAAGTCCGGGATCTTGAGAGACTTTGCCCTGGAGAGTTTCTCAACGATACTTTGATTGACTTTTGGATTCAATGGTACGTTCCCCTCTGCACAGGATTCTATGTTTTCGTCGATTGTTTTGCTTGCCTCACCAAGTCCTGTTGGCTCGTCTTTTCTCAAAGGATCACCCGGCATACGGACCCACAGGATAATCAAGTTCATTGCTTTTCGTCTCACTTTTATACGACTCTGGTGGACGAAGGGATCGCGGCAGTAGAGAAGTGGACAGCAAAGAGGGGAATCAATGTATTCAAAAAGAAATTCATTTTCATTCCCATCAATGATGCTCTGCACTGGTCCCTTTGTGTTGTTGTGAATCCTGGTGACATCCATAAGAATGGCGATGACGACCCAATGTCATGCTTGCTCTTCCTTGACTCTCTCAAAGCTCATCGTAAGAGCAAGGTGTCAAATCAAGTTCGAAAATGGCTTAACTCAGAATGGAACAGAGTCCACGGAAGTGACGTCAACCCAGATCCATTCAATTCGGACGGGAGCTTTCCACTCATTGCTCCAATCAGTAAGTCCTTTCTTGGTGTATTGATTCAAGTCTAGATAGTCTGTTTTGCTAACTTTTAGTGCCTTAGTTCCGTACCAGGATAATAGCTGGGACTGTGGGGTCTTTGTGTGCCGATATGCTTACGCTGTGTATTGCATGCGGGACCAGCCATTGCTCCGCAGTACCGAATGGCTCCAGCGTGGACGCTATAGCCTTGAAAATTATCAACCGGAGTTTCGATTTGGCATGCCCGAAATCAAGAAACTACGCGAAGATATTCGAATTCTCATTCAGAATCTATCCGAGCTTTACGTGCCCTGGAAGAAGGAGGACGACAAGAGATTGAAGGCAGAGCTGCGTCGTGAAAAAGAACAAGAAAAGAGTCGGGGAGGTCAGAGATCACCGAATGCCCAGAAGAATGCAAATCACCAAATAAGTACTGACACTACCGCATCGGCGAACGAGGACCCAATCGGACATGATACCATACCTGGACAGCCAACACCCGGCCCAAACTTGGAAGTGGGCTTTAATATGAGAGTAGATACCTCTGATACCAGCGCCAAAAGCTCCTACAAGACAGAAAATGAAGTCAAGGCTATGAATGCAGGTGTTTCAAAGTTGACTATTGCTTCGACTGGGAGTAGCCGCGGGAATGGGAGAGAAACTAACATGAATTTGCAAGAAGGTGCTCGCGATTGTCTCGTGCCAGCATCACAGAATGCTACTGGTAGGCCTCCATCGCGCAGCGGACGTTCTTCGCGAACCAGCCACAAACCTTCCAGTATTGTCCCCCTTCCAGATGCTTTGGCGGCTTCGTCCTTTCGTCATCCTCGCGGAAGAAAGGAATCTCGGGGTAGTCTCTCCAAACCAGGCGAAATTTCTGATGAGATCTGATAATTTATTTTGTTTTGTTGTACTTTTAACCCCTACTAGCTAATAATAATAAATACCAGGGTACGTAGAGTACGTGCTTTTGCTAGTAGTACTATTAGACGACTTCAAAATTGAAGATGTAGACGCACATAATTTCCAAATGCTGTGATTTTCTCTGCGCTGTATCAAATCGAGCAGTAATAAATTGGTGCTGATATATTATTTTGGAGAGTGCCACAGCAGTCTTCAGTCTTCAGTAGTACATACTCCGAGTACGATATTGTTATTTCTTGTACTTTCATCAATAAAAAAATAAAATGTTGAGTGATCGGAGTAAAGCCCGTGGTTACGCTGCTCTGAAGGCTCTTTTCACATATGTGGGGGCATACATTATCATCGCCCACTACTTTATGGTGTTGAAATGGAATTCAGTAGGCCCTGGTGGTGACGACCACCTTGGTGTGGATGTCGTTACCAATCCAAAAGTTATTTTTGCCAAAGACACAACGAATGCAGACGTCCCGTCCTCTTCTGCCGTGAACGAATTTTTGAAAACTATTCAAGCAGAGATGCAAGATCATCAAGACGAACTAGAAAGTACCGTGGGAAAGGCACAGGATCTGCTAGAAGATCTGCGTAAAAAGGCCTCGAAATGGAGCCAAACAGACGGCGGCAGCTTGGTACTGCCAGCAGGATCAGCTTTGGACGAAACACTGGAGCTCAAAGACTTGTTGCTGCATGCGCAGTCCCTATCCGACATGAAAGACGATAATGTTTTCCAATCTCGAATGGAACACGTACGAAAACAATTGAAAGAGCTGGCAGATAAAAGAGCGGTCGTTCGGTGGAGTGATGTTCACGAACTACTTTCTCCGGAAGCGGCATACTCGCCCAAGGAGAAATTGTCGTCAGAAGAATTGAAAGAGATGCTGTGCCTCGCACCAGAGCCACCCGAAGAGGATGCTATCGATTCAGAAACATTGGAAGCAGTCTCGATTGGTGGAGAGGTTCAAAATCGATCCATGTATGCCAGCGAAGACGACTTGGAAGTGCAGTTTAGCGTTGTTGAAACTATTCTCAATCTTCGCTTGGCAAACCCACAGGAGCGACTCAGGGACAGGACTGCAGTTCAGACCTTTTTTGAAAAGTTGAAAATGACCTTTGCAGATGAATTAAGAAAAGGCAATACTATTGTCATCAACACTGTGGCAGAAATCACGGGCGCTGTTGATCGAACATCGTCGTTACCAGGCCAAACTCGAGAAAAACCCGCCGGATGCACTGCTGCAGACAAGGACGATGTTATGGATCTCGTCCAAGCTGGATTAGATGCTCTGGCACGTCACCAGGACCTTCGTTCGGCTCTTTTGGTAGCATTGGAGGAACTAGACTCTGCCAGTGCCAAAAATTTAATTTTGGATGCCGATTTTGGGACCAATGATCCGACATTGCCAATGATACCTATTCCCGATAAAGTTCCAGTTCAGCGGCTCATCGACAAGCCACTCTTGTCCAATTTGGCGCCTATACTGGATCGTTTCGTAGATATTATTGGGGGTTACAATGATAGCTTGGATCATTATGTGGACCAACTACAAGAGCGACTCGTTGATGTTGACGATAAGGACGCTTCGTCTCTGGGTAAAGTTTTTGTGTCAACACTGCTGAAACGAAGTGGTCATCTTGAATTTCCAATCCCGGAGCCTTTGAAGGATATTTTACGACAAACTAGAGGGGGACGAGCATTGTTAGCATCTTTAGTCTAAAAAGTAGAAATATCTGCTGTAGGGTACACGAGAATGATGTAGTATTATAATTTTATGGAATTCAAAGATGAAGTCACAGCGTTGCTTTCAACAAAAATGGCTGCAGCTGCCTGTTAGTGGCACATACTCAGTAGAATACTACTCCATACCATTTCAGAAAATGGTGTCTAAACAAAAATGTGTGTATCACACCTTCCAGTCGTTAGCTCTGCTTGACTTCGTGAACCACATGATGAACTACGTGATGAATGTGCTGATGAACGACCATTTGGGGCTGTGCTGGAGTTGCCAAGGCATGATTGTTCGGCGAACGGTTTCGACGAAATTTTCGCCGAAAGAAACCTACAAGCCCACCACCCCTTTGGACGGTCTGATCAGATGGCGGCGGTTCCGTAGTTTTACCACTGTTTTGACCGCCGCCACTCCACCAAGAGGATGCACTACTACTGGTACTGCCATCGTAGGTTTGAAATTGAGTCATATCGGTATCTTGCATCCAAGAAGAAATGAGGGACTGTACCAATCCACCGTCATTGTCGGAACCTTCATGTTTATTGTTGCTCCTGCTTCCGCCACCAAAGTAGGAATTGTCCGGATACACCGCGGCAATGGTATTGTCTTTGTCGATTGGTGATGACTCATCCTGGTAATGATGATTCCTGTTTTGCTTTTGTTGAATTCTTACCTTTTTAGTATCCTTTATCATCATCTTTTTGGACGCGAACAATGGAGATTTTTCGACGCCTCGGCAAAGTACTAGGGAAGAAAACCGGTGTGATAGAGCAGAAATACCACTGGACCACCATGGGTCCACAATCAGTGGTGGCTCGCAGGAAGAACAAAAGAGTATTCGTCGCGATAAGACTTGCTTCGTGGCAAACGGTATCATCATGAAACATACGGCACATAGTAGTACCAAGAGACGAGCTTTTGAGCTGTGCCGAAATGTTGTACCTGTGGTCTTTGATTTGGTTGTCATGTCACTAGTTGAGGCGTGGAATGACGTGTCATTTTTTCTGTTTGATGATTCTTGTGGATCTTTCGCAGCTATGCTCGTCTCTGCTTTCTGAGGAGGCGCTTGTCGCAGACCTTTCGCGCGACTGTTGAAACTTGCTTCAGACCTGGATTCACTGCTGTTGCTGTTGCTGTTGCTGTTGCTGCTTCTCCTTCGTTGTGGTATGACATATGGTTTCATGTTCTGTTTGATACCAGCTCCATTTTGGATTTGTTTCTTGTCGATACTGTCAGTGCTATTACTGGAACTTTTGTCAATACACCCTTCATCGGTTGTACCATTATTACCGCTTCCGCTGCTGCTACAACTATCACGACTACTATTAGCAGCAGTGCTAGTAGTAGTAGTAATCGTTTTTGATGGTGGTGTTGTGGCGTCAGTTACCGATTGTTTCACCGCTTTTATCTGTTCGTCCCACCAATTTGTCACAGCACCCTTGATGAGCTGCCGTCCTCGATGAGGATGTCGTTCCCATTCTTTCAATATAGCCTCTTCATCACACCGATATTCGTACCTTTGCCAGAATTCTTCGGAAGACACAACCTTCGGAATGAGCAACTGGGCGTACATGGCAACTTCTGGATATTCCTCCAATACAGTTCTTCGGTGTGCCTCTCGTTCTCGACTGTAAAATTGAGGATAAAAATCTTTTAAAAATTGTTGAAGTGCTGCAAGATCAGCATCGTTGCTGTCAACAGCAGCTATTGCATCCATTCCCAATGGTAACGTGTAAGTGACTTCTCGACTTCTTCGTCTTACAGCTTCTGCTGCAGCTTGATTTCGCCATGGATTGATGCTGGCAAACATGAAAGGACTACACTATCTTCTTCTTTGGTTTTATTTTTCTTCTGTGAAGAACAATAATTATTGATCTTACTCTTGGTCAGAGCAGTTGTTGTGAGAATAGAGAATATTATTATTATTATTATTATTATTATTTTTACAGTACATAGATCGCGTCATCATATTCAGCCAACGGATCTATCAGAGTACTAATAGTCTGCTGGTGCGTAGCACCAGTAGGCCTACGCTACGACTCCAATAGTAGGCCTAGCTACTAGTAGCTAGTACTAACTGGTACTACTACTATTGATAGACCTCTACTCCCTATTAGTAGACCTACTACTAGCTAGCTAGTAGAGTACCAGGTAGTACGGTAGACAAGTGTCTATCTCTGCTATGTTACCTGGTACTGTACAGTCTAGTTTATTCTTTTATTTTAGGGTTAGTACTGTATCGGCAAGCGAGCAATCCGTGTCTGGCATTTTAAAAAATTTCGGAGAGGCCGTGTTTAAAAACAAGACGTAGTACGTATCGTGACCATGATCAATAATAATGTCACACGCCATAAAAACTACTCCTACTGTGTACAAACAAACAATTAATTGTACGCAAGAACTAGACGAAAGACTAATAACTAGTCTACTACAGCACATTAAAATAATAATAGGGTCGAAGCGATCCCAGCACGTTACGAACACAGAGTACAACCACTACCACCAATATTATATCTTTTTATTTCGTTCGCCTTGCTTTTTCCTTATTGACGAAAATAATAGTTCCAAAAGAAAAAAACGCTTTTTGTTGTACTCCACCAGCCAAAACAAAAATTTCTCCAGGCAATTCCTTTTTAATGCAGTATACATCGAACATGGCACCGCGAGGAGAAGAAGATAACACCAGCAATGCTTTTCGAGATGTTGAAATGGCCACCACGAGTACTACCACTACTGCGACTGGAACTGAGGAAATTCCTCACATGTCCAGTAATATTGGTGATTCACATCCAGGTCTTTCACCACGCCGACGTGATCGTTTACACCCACCATCGTCGTCGTCCGACAAGCAACAACAACAACATGACGCTCATTCGCATTTAATGCATCCAGAATTCAAACAACGTGATAATCATCATCATGATCACAACAACAACAACTTTGTGTTGAAAAACCCTAGCAAAGTCGTACAAGTTATTTCCGTTCAGAGCAAAGCGGTTACGGCTTGTGCCTTGTACAGTTTCTGCTCGGTAGCCATGGTTTTGACGAATAAGTCTCTGGCATCCAATTACAATGATAAGGCACCGACCGACTTGAACATTTTGCTGGTGGTCTTTCAAGCCATTGCGGCCATTCTCTGTGTCCAACTTTCCAAACAAATGAACTGGGTTGATTATCCCAAACTGACGTGGGAAGTTGTTCGCATGTGGATTCCTGTTAATCTGTTCTTTTGTGCCATGCTGTTTACTGGCATGGCCTCACTTCAGCACAATTCGGTACCCATGGTGACCATTTTCAAAAACATTACCAATATTATGGTAGCCTTTGGGGACTTTTTCTTTTTTAACGCACTGGTTGAAACATTGGTAATAGCCTCCTTTGCGGTAACACTGGGAGGAGCCATTGCAGCTGCTTGGAATGATATTACTTCGACGTGGACTGGTTTGTTTTGGATGGCTGCCAATTGCTGCTCCACCGCAGGCTACGTCCTCTACATGAAATTTGCTACCAAGCACGTGAAATTGTCCAAATTTGGAATGGTCTACGTGAACAACATACTTTGTGTTGTATTCCTATTGCCGGCCGCAGCTCTTCGAGGAGAAGTACAAGCTTTTCTCTCCACCAAGGCATTGCACACCTTGGATTATGCTGGCATGAATTCGGTGGCAGGATTTATGGGATTCTTTTTGAATTTTGCTGCATTGAATTGTGTTTCTGCGACCGGACCGACGACCTATGCGGTGGTAGGATCTTTGAACAAGGTACCTGTGGCATTCCTGGGTTATTTTATGTTCGATAGTGCCATTACACCGCAAACGTGGTTCTTTATTTGCGTCAGTTTGTGTGGTGGATTTTTGTATTCGTACGCCAAAATTCGACAAACCAAACACTCGACGCAATCCGGTAGCAGCAAGTAAACAATCTTTACCAACCAAACAAAAGCCAACCAGCAAACAATGAAAGTACCAAACAACAATTAGTAGCATTCTGTAAATCAAGGAGTACTCGATTATTTAGCTTGTATCATCGCATTTGGTTTTCACTGGTCAAAAGATCACCTTGTTTTCACTTGCATCAAGCATATTAATCATCACATCCACGCTTCGTCACAATATTAGGAAAAGCAATAGCAATATTGTCAAGCACACGTTAAATACAATTATTTTGGTATTCAAAAAATTGTGGCAGATTTCCTATAATAATCCTATAGAACCGTAGTATCGTATCGAGCATGCTCTTTTTGAATTCAGATGTGCTGTACTGCTGCTGATAAGCAAAATGTATTTCTCAGACACCTAAAAAGTGTACTACTCACTTGCCGGCCACTGGAGCACACCCTAGAGTTCTGCATGACTTAGAAAATAGTCCACAGCAGCCAGCGCAGTTCGCGTAGTTGTAGTGTCGGGAGCTTGACGCACAAGGTTCATCACCAGTTCAAACAATTTGCTTCTGGGTAACACCGCCCTAGTCCCAAGACCATGCAAGACACGGAAGCGCCACATAGCTTTCTTTTGTACCGCGGCGGACGTGATGGTACCATTCTGAATTCGCGCATGGAAGCAAGTGGTCTGTAGAATTTCCTCGACGAGAAAATTAGTCTTGTGGTGAATTCGAGCCTGTGCTTGATGATGTCGTGCAGCGGACATGGCCGTTTGCACTGCTTCCAAGAGTGGTTCAAGCAAGATTTCCAAAACCGGAGCAGGACGAGTTTTTGAAAGATTTTTATAACCATTGTAAAGTGCTGCAAACTTTGTAATGTTCCTAGCAATTAACACATGAAACGCATGAGCTGATTTGACGTTGGCTCGATCGCTCTGAAGCTTCGTCAGGCAGATACGAAACATTGTCTTGAGTCCACCAACTGCTTTAAATTTTTGCTGAATCAATGTCAAATTTTCCTTCTTCAAGACTTCTTTCAGTAAGACCCACAAGCCACCCCCGAGCTCTTGGCTGTTCTTGGGCATCAAATGTGGGAGCACGTCTACCGAACTAAGTTCCTGTAGCAGGAGACTGGCATACCTATCAAAATGATATTCGTATTGCTTGAGAGCTGCTGGCGTGATAGTTTTGGTGAAGGTTCTGGCGACTCTGGCCGTAGATTCGGGGCGTGTATTAGCAACTGTGACGGTTGGAGATTCTGGAAGTGCCACACGTGCTGCGACGGCGACAGACTCTGGGTTTGTAGAAGCTGCGGCGGCGGCGGCAGGTTCACCATCGCGTAAAATATGAGTCTGCTTTGCTTCCTCCTCTCCTTTCTCCACAAAGGCTTTCGAATTGACCATTTTTGTTTCACCTTCTGGTACGTTCTTCAACAAATTTGAAGGATCCTTGCTCTCTTCTTGTCTCGTGCTTCTTGTAGGAATATTTGGATTGGTGGCAGACTGCTGGACAGCTGCAGAAAGCTTTACGAGCGTGACTGCGTTCGTGTTTGTCTCATCGCCCATTGCGAATCTGTCTTGATTTACAGAAGGCTTCGCTGCTGGCTTTTTTGCGTCATCTTCTAGCATCGTCATCGTAGCTATAGCTTTCGTGCTTGACTGCGTATCGCCATCATGAACAATAAGCATAGAGTCGTCGGCAGCATTTGGTTTGTCCATTATGGAATGTTTTCAAATAGTTTGTTTAAAAAAAAATGGACCGATCGAATGCAAAGGCTATATACTGATTATTATGAGACGTTAGCACCATACAGTACTTTGTTTCTTTGTAGCTTATTCTCTAGTGAGATATTTCTCCGTAACAGCACCTACTAATAGAGGCTGGAGTTGTGTACATTACCGTGGTGACCCCACTGGCGTGGCTGATTCTAACTGATGGGAGTTGTTGTCGCTTGATTACAATTTCAATATGTTTCTTTTTCTTCATTCTTGAGCGATTGAATCGTTGTAAGCCTGTTGTTTTGTTCCGTGCGTGAATCTGCATAGTGCTCTAACATTTCACAATGGTATAATAATAATATTAGCAATGAGAGCGTATTTGAATGAATCGCACATGATTGGGACATGCAGTAGTCGTTAATTGAATCTGCGTTTCTGTTCTCTCTACTAATAATAGTGAAAACGCTGAACAAAGATGACTCCGCGCTTTCACTTTGACGCGTTTGAATTGGAAGTGCAACCTGCTCCACCACTAATACTGTACCAAGATAACGGAAAGGAGCTATGACCCTGTCAACGCCTCTATACTCTGCACAACCAGAGCTATTCAGCTGCAATCTATCTATCTATTGCTAGCTAGTAGGAATGGTTTTTAAGCAATGCTACTACTCGTAGTCGACTACCACAACTAGCTAGTACCTACTACTAAAAAGGAACAGCATAATTTTGTCGAGTACTCTAATTTTTTGGAGTCTGTGTCGATACGAACACACCCACCCTGGCTGGTGTAGAGCTTAATTGAAACATGAAATCTTAAAAGCAAGGAAGCTCTTGATAATTTTCGTCGAAACTCTTTGTGCAGTTTAAAAAGCCTTAGCTACTACTCGACGAGTACTACTAGTACAGAGAGAGTAGTATTAGTACTGGTAGGGAGCTGCCGTAGGTACTATTGTAAACGAATTCACTGCGAAGACAAAAAATTCAATCACAACAAGCCACCACCGTGCACTACTCTACAGTACGGTACAAATCCAACGTTCAACCTTACTACCGCCCGCACTCTTCTCAGCCAGACAACAGCTCTACAAACCAACACTGCAGACCATGGAAGACAACGACAACCCTTATACGATCCTCGGTGTTGAAAAGACTGCCACCGCCAGAGACATTAAGCTTGCGTACCGAAAACTGGCACTCATTCATCATCCAGACAAACAAACCAACGAGAAAGACCGAGAGGCAGCAACGGGCAAATTCGCCAAAATAAGCAACGCCTACGAGCTTCTTATTGATGAAAATCAGCGACTTCAGTACGATCGCAATAACAAACCTCGATCCAAAGTACCGCGACAGAGCAGTTCGTTTCACGACCACCACCACCATTTTTCTCATGCATCCTTTCACGATCCCTTTTCTGTCTTTGAATCCTTTTTCCGTAACGAGTTTGGTGGGGATCCATTTGGCGATCGCAGTGGCGGCGGCGTTGGTGGCAATGGCTTTGGATCGCACCACCGTAATGTAAATCAGAATTATCGAAATGATGATCCCTTCTCCGATCCATTTTTCGGTGGTGGAAGCATGTTTGGAATGCCAGGCGGCTTTGGAGGAGGAGGAGGATCCATGTTTGGAGATCCATTTTTTGGAGGTGGTGGTGGCGGTGGAATGATGGGAGGTCCAGGAGGAGGACTCTTTGGAGCCATGAATCAACAAATGAATGGAATGATGAATATGCACCAAACCATGATGGATCAAGCCAGAATGATGCACCAGCAGCAACATCAGCAGCAACACCAGCAGCAACAACCAGAAAACCAGCACCAGCACTTTGTGACTTATACCAGTACAAATTTGAACAATTTCATGGGTGGTGGCGGTAACGGTGAAAGTGTATCCAAATCCACTACTACTCGCATGATTAATGGAAAGCGTCAAACGGTGACGGAACGAATTGTGCGCAAGGCTGATGGAACAGTAGAACGGCATGTGGAAGAGACCAAAGATGATGACTTTCCGGCGCAAAATAATTTGTTGGGTGAAACTGGAACTGGAATGCAGAGCAACCGTCAAGCTCGCGCGATTGATTGGCAGGAGAGTGAACAACAAGACCAACACCAACGCAAACAAGATCCAAAGGAAGATACAAAACGAAGAAACTCCAAACAACCATTCTTTAAACGAAAGCGTCGAGATTCTTCCAAGAGCGCGCCAGCACCTGTGGATCCCTAGTGTGTACATTGCACCTGCTCTTTTGAAATGATTCAAGGAACAAACAAGTCTCTATTTGTTCCAAAGACAATTATGTACTTTTCGAATAATCAAAAATCGCAAATCACCAGTAGGAAAAGAATGGTAACTACAGTTGACTTGAAGAATGAAACAGAAATCAGGATATTCCAGATTACTGAGTAGAATATTAGGCTGAGAGATCTCGTGACGACAGTATTTTAGATTAGCGTAAACTTTTTCTTTACAAGAGTAATATTATGTATTCTACAACAGGTTTTGTTGTCGTTGCAAACAGTCAAAGAAAAGATCTAGATCCTTTGATCCGTCAAAAGCAAGTCGCCAAAACTCTTTTCTTTGCGCCTGCACTTCATTAATTTTGGAAAAACTCCTAGTAGATCGAAATTAGCGGAAGCTGCACTTGCGCTCTTTGTTTGGCTGCGTTGATTTTATTACGAAGGTGCCTTGCTTGAAAAAAAAATCATAACAGCTCTTCTGTAGTTGCTTCGAGCTGCACCTACTGTGCCATGGGTTCCACCGCAAGCAAGAACTTGCACGTTTGAAGTAGTCTACTCATGCAATTTGTGGTATCACAGTTTATCACCAATGCTACATACATAGCTTAGGTTGTCTCTTTGCTCTTTTTGGAATATTAACATTTCTTTCGAGATGGCAAGAAGCTCTTTGTTTCCTGTTCATCCGGCAGCAACATGTCGCATTCAGCTGCCAGCCCACTGGTAGAATTGGAAGAACTACCTGCATATGTTGTAGTATAGACCAAATTCTGCTCTCCTAGTTTGCCTTCTACTATCATTCGTTTACCATGCTCCGATTCCTGTGTCGGCACACCCAGACATCGATACGTCACGACCAAAGCAATGCACTGGAAGACAGATCCATAACACCAAATGGCTGCTTGTTCATTGATCGAAGGCGTATTAAAGGCACTCAACACGGGTCCTGACAGAAATAACAAGACGGATAGGACGGCCACAACTGGCCTTCGCCGAGCCATGAGCAAATAGGGAGCAAACATTAGAAAGGCATGCAACGAAGAGGAAGGGGTGTAGTAATTGAGATGATACCAAGGAATGACCCAAGCCAAATGTCCTTCTTCTGTAGGAGACAGATAGGTGCAGACGTTATTGGGTATATTAGGCGTGACAAAGTCAAGATGTTCATCGTATCCTTCCCGGAGCCAATTGTAATTGGGACAATCCTTGGTGGCAGGAGGGGCCAATCCATTTTCTGATAGGAAAGCTGCCCAGATGTAGGCCAAAATGGACCAACATCCTCCCAACCAGCACAAATTTTGGATCAATTCCGTTTCCACACGATCTCTCACAGAATGCTGTCGGTACAGACCCATGATGGCAAAATTTACAAAAACAGGCTGGAAACAAATATGGAAGATACCTGCCCACGTCAAGGCTTGATTGGTCGCATTGTGACACATGGAATAATTATCATCGGGTACAGCCAAATAGGAATGTTGAATACATTGTAAGAATTCCATCAAACCAAAGTAGGCCAATCCGATCGTATAATGCCAACACTTCCAAGCCCGGTATTTGTGAGGATTTATATATTACACATTATCTGACCCCATTGCGGGGTGCTCTTTTGGCTCAGAGGCATTATCTTCAGTTGGTAGCTGAAGTGGTTAAGCGGTGAAGCATCAGGCTCATAACCTGGTTGCCGTA
>Ga0210025_1002894_pt1 | contig 16076 bp, 5 predicted proteins | sample CryGeyme20150102_FD_183989 | JGI IMG/M metagenome (GOLD analysis project Ga0210025, IMG submission 183989) | Groundwater microbial communities from Crystal Geyser aquifers in Utah, USA - Crystal Geyser metaG 2015-0102 (SPAdes) (version 2) | ecosystem: Environmental > Aquatic > Deep subsurface >...
TTCCTACAGCGAACAGCGAAAATACCGTAAGGCACGTCGAGCCGAACACCGTCGCAGAATATGGAGGCGTCGCTTGCAACACCTCGAACGCTTCGTTCCTCGCCTCTTGGGACAAGAGAATGAAAATGAACGAGGAAATAGAAAGAATCGTAACAATGATATGATACTGCAACGCGACAACGAAACGGATTTGAGCAATACTGATGCCGCCTGCAGCGCCTCTACCTACTCCAAAACAAAAATGCCGATGTTCGGTGTTCCAACGGAGAAACACTCACCACCCAAACATAAGACAAGGTTTCTCCGATTCCGGCGCGGAAATCAGGCCGACCTCTTACCTTGGGAAAAGCCTGGAAAGATGAGCTGGTTCCGAAAAGAACGACGATCTGTCGACGATCTTCCCTTTCCGACCTATCACTCCTTTGACGGGTCCCTGTTGGAAGCTTGTGACAGGTACCGGGATATTTTGGAAGATCTCAAGGCAATATCGCCTGATTGGGACCAATCCAGTCAAGAACGCAGAGATCGCGTGGCCCGTTAAAAATAATGTTTGGTAAAAAAAGCTCATGGGCCAAGAACCTGAATCCTAAATGTGTCTTATTATCATAACTAGCTAGAGTGTGTTTCGTATTTCGTATCTTGCATCTTGCATGCGCATATTGGACTTGCACCCAATCAGGTTTTGTCGCTACTCTTAAGTTCACACTGCGTCAAAGAATAATGCTACAGCAGTGTTCTTGCGAAAAGAAGCAGACAGTAAGATGAGCTCGGCAACTCGTAGCAAAATCGAATTCTTCATAACAACATGTCACGCATCAACTCGAGCTTGGAGATCATCTGAAAATCAGTCAGTGGGTTTTGAGCATCATAGGCACCCCCACCTATGCTCCAAACAATATACGAGCATTTATTGACCACCGCCGCTCGGGTCATCAGAGACACTGGTCGTCATTAATACACTATACGCCACGCCGCGCGTCACACAAACAAAAACACGGACTCCCTAGCCCATCGATTTGGGCTGCGGACAATATCAAGCATACACAATCACGTATTACATGGCAGCAAAGCTCACCAAAACAAATAGAGCACGCGCACAACAAAAACAGGTATATGTTCCTACGAGACTACGAGTAAAATAGATAGATGGATAGATAGATATTCCTACGCCGTAATAGGAAGCGATGTTAACATACAAAAAGAGTTTCTAGCCTGTACGATGTGGTAGTTTCTTTGTAACAGTATTCTGCAAAAAAAAAACTGTTGCTTGCTGTGCCAAGCTTGACAAATTGTAACCTGGAATCATGCCATTCATCAGTATTCAGTAATAATCATCAGTATTAGTAAAAATGAATTTGTGTGATTACACTTTTTTGGTCTTTTTGCGATTCTTTTTACGTCTCTTGCGAAGTTTGTGCTTGTTCATTTTGGCTCGTCGTTTCTTGAGGGTAGAGCTCATGTGCCAAACGGATTCTTGTACCCAATCCCAAAGGGTTGAAAGTGATGATGGAAGACTTGGTAATGATGCAAGACTTGTAAGAGGGGTAAAAGATAATGATACGCTATTTGTAGCACATGTATTTGTAGTAGCAGTAAAAGGAACCGTAGAAGACAGCGACAGCATGCCATTCCCCGAGTATGGACCAACGATTATGCCAGCATCATCATGGTAGGATCGACAAGGATTTACTGTTACGGATGCGCTGTGGAATGCGCTAGTAGCCATCGGACGGACAGCAGCGGCAGCGGAAAACCTTGGCGTAGATCGCCGCAGCGATGATATTGCCGCTTGTCGTAATGCCAACATGGTGTACAGTGGTTTATAGCTAGCTGTATTTGATAAGAGAGATCTGATCGGTTCACCTACGGTATTAATTATTTCATCGAAGTAGAGCTTTCTATTACTGTCCCAATCGTTGTTGTTGCCCTTTGAATTATTAACCTCCTCTCGATTCATGTGCTTTCGTCGCAACGGATGCACAGACAGACCAAATAGCCGTAGAAAGCACAGACCAGCAACGACACTCAATCGTGAGTAAACCGAGCCCACAGTTTGAAAAATAACGATTTTCAGCGAGATTTTCAGATTAATAAGCGATGTTAATCATAAAAAAAGTCTCCAGCACTGGTTGCGAGTGATGATATCCAATACAATCAATAAAAGACAACCAGCAACACCAATAAATAATAGCAAGGGAAGACTAGGTATACTTTCTGCATAGATCAATAGATATATTCGCTAGGGCGAAGTTTGATCATAAAGGAAAGCGAAAAGGATGAGGCTCAATCCTTTTGCTCGTTCCCAGCAGCATGGTGGTCACCTCAGTGATGAGGAAGAAGACAATATTGTAACTCGTTCCAAAAGCCAGCACCGCAGCAGAGGTCGCAGCAGCAACAGTCGTCGACGTGATGCTCCTCCTTCCTCTTCCTTGCGCAACGAAAACGACGAAGACGACGACGACGGCGACAGCGGCGAAGAAGATATGGGTCTCAGTTTTGCCGGTGGATCTTCGTTCGCCCGAGATCAGTTGACAAAAACAGCTCCTCGTGGACGTACGCAACGTCGGCCACGTCGTAACATGAACGATGCGGGTGTATCACCGGAACCTCGTCGTCATCGTAGTCACAGCAACAGTAGTAGCAAACGTTCCTTACTGGACGACGATGACGATGACGATGACGACGACGACGACGACGACGACGACGACGACGACGATGACGATGATTTGTCTTCACCCGAACGTGAACCTGTGCGACGTCCTCGTCACAGTACTGGCAGCAAAGCCTCTTCATCGCGTCGGTCAAAACGACAAGATCTTGAATCTTCTAGTCATTACATGAGTGCATCTGACGACAACGACGACGTTTCGGATCGGAAGGAATCCAGAATGACACGTTCTTCCCGTTCGCGAAGTGTCAGTCGCACGAGAAGTGGAGTGGTTGCACATGGTCGAAAGCAGCGCCGCGATGCGCCACCAGATGTAGAAGTGGGGGATCGGCATCGATCTCGCAGTAGATCCGTGGCTCGTAGCAAGAGTCGCAGTCGCAAGCCGGCAGTCTCTGCCAAGGCCAAGAAGAACACTTGGAGACTATTGAACCCCTTTAGTGGTTCCAAGAAGAAGGTCAACAAAGACCGCCGAAACTCTGATCGTCGTCATTCTCACCACCATCATTATCGCCATGGTGATATGGAAGACGAAAACGTCACCGACATTTTTAGTCGTGATGAGCAATCCGATCGACGTGACGACGATTTTGAAGCAAAAGTGGGCCCCGCTCGTTCATCCTATCAACACAGTGCTCGACAATCCCATCATCCTGCTGCTGCTGCCACGCCAGTAGTTCGTTCTGTTACTGCTACTGCTGTTGTGGATAATCACGCTGTTCCAAAAAAGAAAGAAGTCTTTGCTAATCTCTACGAATACGATAACTTCCCTGCCATCGATCGCGTCCCTACAGCTATTGGATATCAATCCGATGATTCTAGGGAGGAATTCATGGAGAAACCACGCAAGCGCAGTAGCAGTCGTAGTCAACGAAAGAGTCGTCGCGAAGCAGTGGTTGATCCTAATGCCGATACCACTGATGAGGATATCGATGACGAAGATGCGGACAACCGATCCGTCACATCTCGGTATTCCATTGATGTGAGATCAGTTCGCAGTTCTCATCTTAAAAAGAGAAAAGACTCAAGCCGTATCGGATACGGTGCCGCTACTAAAGACGATGACGAGCTTTCTTACGACGAGCACGATGACAAATATGCTCAGTACTTGGCTGGTGCCAATACTAATCCTGTCCTTAGTGATTCTTCTGAATCGTGTCCTCCTACTTGGCATCCCGTATTAGATATCGATGACTCAGATTGGTACGACGACGACGATGAGGATGATGAAGATGCTCCCGGTAGAAAGAACACTAATAAAAAGTACCAAGTAAGTGGGCAGCCGAGTGATCAAGAGCGTCTCAAAGAAAAGAAGAGTAAGAAAGCTGCTAAGGCAGCTGTTCTAGCTGACGCCAAGAAGAAGAAATTAAGTGCCGACCAAAACAAGAAGGAGCAAGCGGTCGACGAGGTGGCTGTCACAAAGACTGAAGAGGCAGAGAAAGAGGAAACGCTACCCGGAGTTGATGCGATTGTGGCCAATCGATCGGATCGTGAAGCCATCACAAATAGTCGTGCACATGTTTCAAAAGACGACATGAACATGGACGAAGAAATAACGGCTGACTTTAGCAAAGAAGATATGGCTGGTGCCGTTTCCAAAAACCAGCAGCGCAGCAAGCAGCGTGATCGACGCAACAAGATTCGAAGAAGCAAGTATGAAGGTTTTGACGAGGAGGACGATGAAAGTAGCTTCGAGGAGAGGTCGCCTGTTCGCTCTGACAAGCGCCAGAATAACAAGAGTAGAAACAAGGCCAGAGGTTTTACTAAGAAATTAAAAGGTTTCAAGATGCCTGGTCGTCGGCAATCTCCCAAGACTGCCAATGAATCGGATGCAGATGAATCTTCTCAAGACAGCATTGATTTGATGGCTACTGAAACGTTTGCGACGGAGGATATTTCCCGTCACCAACTGGAAGAAGAAGAGTTCAAACAAAGTACAGCCACGCACAATATGCTTCGTCAAAACAAAAAGGAACTTTTCGAGTTGGATGAAATGGACGAATACTCTGCTAACGGTTTGAATCAAGCGGGAGGTTGCAGTCTGTTTAACTTGAACTTTGGAGCACTTTCAATCTTTGGTGGCACAGAATCGAAGAAGGACGAAACGCCATTGGATGGAGTCCAGTTGGAACGACTGAAGGGCGCCAAGCATGATTTTGAAAACAAGCCCAAGGTGGAAGTAATTCTGCAAGATTTACAAGATCCTCTGGTGGAAAAGTATGAGCAGCTTGAAAAGCAGCAACGCCAGCAAAAGAAGGAGCTGCAACGAATCAAGGAAGCCCAACAAGATATAGAACGACGAGAACGTGAGGAACTTTTCAAGATGAAGCAAAAGATGAGAGAAGTGGAACAACAAAAGTTTCAGCAGGCACAGGCGAAGGACTCCCGCTCATTGCAGGAAGCTCCAGATTTGACACGAAATAAGAATTCTAGCTTTGTCATGGATATTTCGGATTGGGTTTTGTCCCTGGATAATAATCCCGACACGCCTGGAAAGAAATCCGTCAACCGAGAGCATGATACACCTCGCACCAATGGACGCGATAGCAAAGAGCCGCCCCTCGAAAAGCTTCCTTTCAATATGATTGAAGTTCCAACAACAACAAGTACTATGGATAGCGAAGATGATTCTCGTCCCAAATCACGACGTAGTATCAAGAAAGGAGGAAGAGGAAAGCAACTGCCAGGTAAGGGCGGAAACCAAAAGAAGGCTAGCTCCAAGAAAATAGGAGGTTGGTTCCGAAGAGGAGCTTAATTTTCTTTTCCCTGCAATCAATTCCGAGACGAAAAAATGTGTTCTTCTCGTATGGCCGTATACCGTATTTTCATCGCCTTATATATTAAATTTCACCACCATCGCCGACAGTACCGTACCTACTTTTCATAATCCCATCATCATGAACACTAAATTTAACATGGTATATTTGTTTCAAATACTACTTAGAATACTTAGAATCTTGAAAAGCATTTATGTCGCTGCAATTCTGTCATTACTCTCGATATAATCTCCTCGTTCCTTGTTCTTTATCCTCTTGCAGTGTGCATTTCATTTTATTTTCTAAACTTCCTTCAGTGTTCCATCAATGTTCATTATTATTTCGTCTTTTGGTGGGAGCGTTCGAAACTTTGGCAACGAATCTTCTCTCTGCATCCATGGCCCGATTTTCGTCATTGCATTGCATCTTTTAGGTAGCAAAGGTACTTTTTAGGTAGTCGTTGATCGACGGAATCGTCACCTCCCATGCAAAAAAATGTGGGAGGAAATCAGAGCCACAAAATAATGATTCTTTGTTCACGTGGTTTTTGATAGATTTGGGTCGTACACAATCAAAGAGCATTTACCGTCTCTGTCTGTACCATATTCCCCAACAATCCGACAGGAACGACAATCATCTTGTCACGTTTCTTGAATGGTGTATTCTAAATCTGGTATAGCAACACCTAGAAAGATGCACACAGGTGTTGCAGATGCCGTCCAAGAACAGAACAGGCACGACAGTGACAGAATTGACTAAACATTGATTTTGCCGCCCTTGACACGAACGAAACTGCACAACACAACAACAAACACGACCTGTTTTGATTTTTGATCCATCATCCATCATCCATCATCCATCATCCATCATCATAGTCTCTCTCGTCCACCTCCTCCTTCTCCTCTTCTTCTTCTTTAGATAAAGACGCCATTTTTGGAAACAATAGTAGATCAATATAAAAGGAATTGGGAACTGCAGTCGACAGTCGACTATTCCGACTATGAGTACTTGTCTAGCACTGGTAGTCTAGATCTCTTGAAATTGCAGTTGTTAGTCGTTTCTGTTCGGAGATTTTGGTATTATTATTTTATTTTTTTCGCAATATTTTTAATCAGTCGAGGGTTAGAGATTTTCTCAAAATCGAAATCTTTCCGGCATTATTTCGTTAGTACTAGTACTAGAGTAGCTAGTAGTACTAGTAGAGGATACAACTGTATTCTTGTTACGATTAGTAGCAGTAGGTAGTACTAGTACTATTTATTTGTTAACGGTTTTTAAAAGCGTTGAAGGCATAGGCACATCCGTTTTGCCAGAATATAACGCGCACCTCACTTAATTGTATTTTATTCTCCAGAATATCTTTTTATCAGCAACTCATCAATCCTCATCCATCATCACCTCAAACCTCCGAGCTCGACACTTTTCTCGTCTTTCCATTGTGGTGGTGGTGGTGTGTCACACAAATTCTTCCAACTAGCCTACTAGCAGTAGTAGCTACTAGCTAGTAGCTGGTTCTGACTTGACAACTTTGGTTCCATGGTGACAATGGCTTCTGTCGCTGATACGGCCTTGTTAGTCTTTTCAACATTGCTGGTCAACAGCAACAACAACAACAGCAACAACAACAACAACAACAACAACAACAACAACAACAACAACAACAACAACAACAACAACAACAACAACAACTACACTGCCGCTGCGTACAGTATGATCCATCATCATAGTTTTTGGTCGGATATGATGTACACGACAGAAGCTGCCAATATATCATCATCTACAGCGATACCTATCGTAATGGAAACAAATAATCATGGTGACACAACAACTATCACTCACGAGCACCAGATATCGTCGTCGTCGTCGTCGTCGTCGAGGGCAGTTTCTTTTCTAGGTTCCATGTTCATGCGATTGTTTTGTATCCCGTTTGGATTTTACTTTGTCTTGATGTTTTTCATTTTTATATTTGAATGTTATCAATTTATCAAGGTTTGGAATCATGTTCAACAATCGAGAAGACGACATCGAGAACATGTCGTCGATAACAGCAGCAGCAGCACCACCACTACCACCACCACTACCATCACAACAACAACAAGAAGCAATCAATCATTTTTTTGGCGTCAATACATTTCGCTTGATGTAACAGATTCCGTTGATACCCGTCCGTCCAATAACAATTCTAGAAACGATAGTCAACAACAACGACAATGGCTCCAAGAACAATTGGTACGTCGAACGTATAATAATAATAATAATAATAATGACTGTCCTACTCAAACAGCAGCAGCAGCAGCAGCAGCAGCAACAGCAACAGCAACAACAACAACAAATACGACGTGTTCCGGTTGTCCCATTTGTTTGGTAGAATTTGAACGGAACGAAGAAATTGTTCATTTACGGCATTGTCATTGTGGTCCAACAAAACGACAACAGAAATGCAAGATAATCCTTCCCAGTAGAACAAACAACCGATCCAATCATGCAGCATCGACCGCATCAGACACAGATACAGGTACAGACACAGACACAGATACAGATACAGATACAGATACAGATACAGATGCAGACACACCATTTTGCAGTCACAAAGTGTACCATCAAGAATGTCTTTTGCAATGGTTGCTAGAAAATCCTACGTGTCCCTATTGTCGGTATCAATTATTACCCAGTACGACTAGGAATGTTTGGGTCGGCGATGAAATAATGTCTCTAACGACCTCACTGGAAGTGGCCACGTTCGAATTGGAACAATGTTTGTTTCGGACCCTTTCAGCATTTGGAGAATATTTGACCACGTACAGCACGTACTACTACTGAGGAACATCATCAGGATGATGTGTGTTGTTGTTACTATTAGCGTGCAACGCCGGTACGTTGTACGAGTATCATACACACAAAGAACAAGACATTGAATACTAAAGGTACTACTTTTGCCGGCCTTTGAAGCAGCAGCTGCTGCTGCTACTGCTACTGCTGCTGCAATACAGAAACATTCAGATTCCAGTGTCCCTCGAGAGGCAACAGGTTTGCTTTGTGGCAGGAATTCACCACTCCGATGTTGCTTCTATTTACTGGCAAGAAGACATGGAAATAATGCATCGATCTAGTCGCCTAAAAAGTAGAAGTGGATTAGGCTATCTATTCCAAAAATCAAAACGAAAACTTCAAAGTTGGTTTGACGTCTAGATTGCGGCTTAACGAAGAATCAAATGGTCTGCTTTGCATGTCCGTCGTCATGGAGGCTTATCATAATAGACCTGACGGACTGGCTGGTCTGTAGTAGGAATCATGTATAATCAACCGCAACGATTGCATCCTTATCTACAAACAACCCTTTTCAACCATCCTTGTCGCAAATTGCTGGATCGTATTGAGTCGCAGAGTAGGCCAGCAACCGTTGATAAATAAGTCAGTGCTCTGCTTCCTACTGCTGTATATTTATCCGATATTTAAAAAAAAAGGACACTCAAAACGACGTCTTCAATTTTGATCGTCTTACTCCAAGCAACGTTAGCATTGCTGTTGAGTAGTTGCCGCCGATATCACTTTTTATCTACCACGACGTTTTCTTCTTCTTCTTTAACAGTAACAGCATTGCCAGCATCACTTTCGTCGTTGTTGTCGTCGTCGTCGTCGTCGAGAAACTCAATAACATCGTATTCCTTGGGAGCCGCCAGCATAGTACTCCCATCAAAGACAGAACCAATCTTCACACGCTTGCAAGAATGATGTGGAGCTGCAGTATTCGTTTCTTCCTTGATGTTGTTGTTGTTGTTGTTGTTGTGGTGGTGGTGGTGATTGCTGCACTTATTGTTATTCGAGCGGTGCATGTCCCACAAAGGAGGTTTTTCTAAAACGCCAGCGTAAATCAAACCGAGAGCGGTGCAGTACTGAAGGTTGATTTCTTGCAACAAGATACCAGGTTTGAATTTCTTGCGACCCCGTTTGTTCGATGTAATCGAAGCAGATCCTTCCGCCGATCGTAACACTTTTTTCTTTTGTGATCCCGATGATGCTACTGCTGGGTGACGAGGGATAGGAGTAGCTCCAATCAGGGCTTGGCTCGAATCGTAATTTTTCGCCTGTTGCTTGACATTGCCCGTGCAAATCGCTTCCGAAAACTTGACCGTTACCGTACCCATCATGGATACAGGTGGAGTTAACGAATCGGTAGATTGCGGTTGTGTTACTGCGCTGATTTTCGGTGATACACAACGAATGGCCTTCTTGATGGTCTGACCATTTTCACGAGAGCACAGTCCAACCAAGTGTGGACCATCCATCTGACTAATTTGTGTATAAAAGCCCAAATCCTGGCCATCAATACAGTACACAACATTATATTCCGTGTATTCAGCTGCTCCGTGCAGGACCTGAATTTCAATAAAGTACTCGGCATCGGGTTCTGTTTCTACGTAGTGTTGACCGTGGTGAGGGCCGACATGCTCCCGAAAGGGGCGACCCGTGTCGGCCTCGACGAGACGGGCCGAAAAGCATCCAACAGCAACCATTTGCTTTGTTTTGTTAACTGCAGTCGACTCGCAATGCAAGATTGTAGATTATAAACGGTAAAGTGCTGATCCAAAACTTTTTAGTAGAATAATAATATACGAGTAATTATTTTGGTCTGGCTCAAAAAAATCTCGACCCAGTTTGACCACTGGACAAAACCTGACAAAAATAACAAAATAAGCCCAGGTGGACCAAGGCAGTTGACCGTGTTTCCACTGTAAGCGATATCCATGGGACTCAGGAGTTGAGCCATACACAACTAGTCGTACTACTACTCTGCCTGCTTCCTATACACACAGCCACTAGATTTACTCCATAATATCTAATATTCATCTAACAGCCTAATAGTCTCCGCACTAGCTTTTTACGATAACACGTCTTATTATTGTGGAATTGGAAATTGGATTGCGAATTGAAAAACAACAACAACTGAAGAAAGCAACTATGATTTTAGAGTTAGGGCTTTTGGATACAGGCGCGCACTCTTGGCAGTTCAAGGAAATGATCGATCCCACTATGCTCCTTTCATGATTTTTTGCCTTTTAATGACCTGCAGTACTACTAGCAGCTGCTACTACAGGTGCGACGGCAACAGCCTGGGGAGAAGATTCGACCGCATCCGCCGACATTTCCTTCCCCTCCGTCTCATCATCGATCGTCTGCCAAGTCTCGTCCATTTGCGCCTGTCGACGGTGGTTGCGCTCCTCGCGGGTGAGCGGTTTGTCCACGAGATCACCAATTTTCCGGTATCGACGACGAGAAAAATTAACCGAATCTCGAAATTCTTTACCGTCCCCGGCTCTCGCATAGGTGCAATAGACGACTGGACGAGGCTCCTTGCTCGTATTGGCCAAGCCACGATGTCCTAGGCGATAGTCAAACATAATTGGCACTCCTTTCTTGGAAAGTGGTGTCTCCAAGTAGCGACGATCCCAGTCTTCTTGCCCTAGTACGTGACTTCCCAAACAGAACTCTGTCGGTCCGTGCTGCATTGTCATATCCACCAGTGGAGTAAAAACATTGACAGCATGACAAGGCTTTTGAGCGGTGGTGTGCAAGTGAGGTCCGTCTTGATGGTATGGCTGATTGGACGCATCTGGCAACGATAAAAAGCAGCCCTTGTGAATCAAGACCACGTCGTCGCCCAACACTTGCCGGACGATAGGCATCCAGGGCGCCTTTTGAATGTCGTTGAGAAAGTCAAACTGAGGCAATTCAAAGGCTGGGAGCTCCATGTCGTACCGACCACGGCACCGCTCCCGCAACACGTCAAACCCATCCGCTAGCTCCCGCGTCAAATCTTTCGCCTTAACGGTTCTCATGACAGCATCAAAATGTTCCATGCTAGCATCTCGACATAGCTTGATCTGTGACTCGTTCAGGCAATAATTGAATGTAGGAACAAATAGTGGCACTTCCTCGCATTCAGATTTTTCCTCGTCAGACACATTTTCGTCGGGTGTCGCTACTGGAACCGCGGCAGGATTTTCCTCGAATGGTGTGCTCGCTGGGCCTACTACAACCTTTCCCTCCGCATTTGAACAATCTGGTTTGCTTAAAGTCTTCTCCGGCTCCACCAGTGATGCAGCGGCAGATACCTCGTTTGGTTTGGGCTGCGCCACGACAGACTGTTTAACCCCATTTTGAGGATCACCGAGCGTCGGAGAAGGCGAAATGGGGGTTGCTGCGTTTGCTGCTGATGCTGCGGGCACGGAATTAAAGCCAGCACTTGGAACCATATCATTATTTTGAGCCATTACACCAGGCGGGACCATCAAAGTAGAGTTGCTGGTCGTAAATGATCCAGCAAAAGAGAAATGCGAATTCTTCTGGTTGATAGCTTCAATTGCCGAAGCATCCATCGGTATCCCGAGTACCGACAGCGGAGGGGCCACTTGAAGGCTTTGGACAAGACTACTTGGCTTACTAGGCTTACAATTTAGAGCTTCGTATGTCGTTTGTGGCTTTGCAGTGCTGTTCGCAATGGCCGTGGATGCAGGGGTAGCAACGAAAGCGGCCTCGGGGGTTGCCGAGGCGGCAGCCTTTTTGGCGTTTTTCTCCTTTCGGAGCGCTCCTGAAATACCACTCGTTACCCATTTATCGATTCTTTTTTCCAGGATCGCATACGCTGCCTTATGGATCTGTTTCATACCGTTGGCCACCAACTCTTTCTCGTCCTCAACTAACTTTAGATAGCTTCGTCGCTCGGTGGCTCTCATAACCTTGACAGCTTCCTTTATGTATTCGGCCTGCGTCATTCCGAAAAGAGCATTGTACACCTTGGCTTGGTATACGTCAAAGGATTTTTCCGATTTCACTGGATCTACAGTTGTGGTCTGTTTGGAACCTGGCAGAGTCTTCATTGCTTCTGACTTCCAATAATTCATTTCCGCTTGACTCAAAAGCTCCCAGAGCTTGCGCTCTTGTTCTGTCGCAAGCTGAATGTAAGATGACTCTTCGCTAGCGTCATGGCCACCTGCTGCATCGTTGTCGGCATCTGTCATTTCTTGGTCAGCTGTCGCTGATACCTCAGTGACACCGTCGACTTTTGCTTGCTCCTCGTCTTTCTTCTCTTCTTGAATGTTCTTCTCCTCCTCCTCGTCATTTTCGCTTTCTTCCTCCTCGTTTTCACTTTCGCTCTCTACCTGTTCTTGGCGCGTTTGTTCGAAGCGAGCATGATCGTCTTCGTCGAGCTTTCGCTGAAAGGACGACAGAGCTCGGACATCCCACATATACTGCTCATCGTCCGTCAGTGTTGCCTTGTAATGGTTTCTCAATTCCTTCTCGGCATCCGTCAATGTAAAAGAAACTTTTTGGTTGCTAGATTTGCGTTTTGAGGGCTTCTTATCGGAACACTCCGGCATACCGACCTTTGCAGCAGTCTTGCTCACCTTGCTTGACGATTTGGTATTGTTATCAATCGTTGCCGTGTCTGCAGCTGCCTCGATTCCATCATTCTTCGAATCTGTGGCATCTTTTGATTTGGGTTGATTCTGAAGTTCTTGTTTCAGTTCCTGCAAACGCTGTTCTCGATAAGCCACGCGATGGACCGCAATGAATAGCATTGGACCCGTAATTTTACGACGTTTCTTTAACGGCTCCCCGTTCTCGTCTATCACTGCAATCGTTCGTTTCCAATTCCTTCCTTGCTCCTCCTCTTCTTCTTGTTGTTGTTGTTGTCGTTTTTCGGCTTGTTTTTGAGCTTTTTCGCGTTTGGCAATCTTCCAGTACCGATCATTCTGCCAATTCTGTTCCTGTCCTACAACCCACAATCCATCGCGTAAAAATCGAACCTTCCCGGCCTGCAAAGCCTGTGCCTTGGTTGGACGAAAGGGTTTCAGTTCGACACCCGACTTGCCGAGACCACGCAGAAAGCGATCGACGAACTGTTCCGCCTTGGCCAGACTAAGTGCATGGTCCCAGGCTGCCTTGCGAGTTGTGAAGTGCTGTCGCAATGGACACGTCCATTTGATAGAAATTGTTGGTAGTGGTGCCGCGTGTCGACCATTGTTGCGATTGTCCCACGCCACCTGACTCAGTGTTGAAACGTCTCGTCCCACTAAAGATTCCATGCGCGACAGTTCTTCGGGTGTCAAATCAAACTGAACCACATCAATTTCTTCCTCGTCTCCTTCGTCATCGGACGATTCCTCATCACTACTACTACTACTACTACTACTTTTGTCGTAATTGATATCAGTACCATCAATGCTCTGTCGTTTGCGATGTTTTGTTTTAACCAAATGTCGTACGACACCGTATTCGGTTTGCTTGTATCCTGGAAAATTAGGTGGATCGGGTATCTTTTCTAATATATGTGGCAGTGCTGCCAATTCCAATTTGCCCCGGTACCAACGAAACAACGGACTACCGGCTGCCGAATCATGAACGCGGACCGCTACTTGCCATGATCGTCCTCCATACTTGGGCAATAGTCGAGTCTCACGATCTTCTAAACAAAGAGCCAACTCATCGTAGAGTTGCTGTCGAATCGTTGGACTGGTTACCTTGTACAGTACCTTTCGTTTCGATGAAGTAGGAGGATTTTTAATATCTTTGAGCGTAGCAGTTGCAATAAATATTTTGTCACCCGTTTCGTCAGAAAGAATAAACCTGGCAGAACTACTAGTGGTCGTCGTTGAAGTGGATTTTTTGGTACCACCACTACCACCGCCACGAGCCTGCCATGTACGTCAATATTCAAGATATGAGTGGAAATTATGTTAGCACCACTGTGAGATATATAGGACATGCTAGTACAGCAAGACCTTGTTCCAGATAATCGATACAATCACTCTCCAACTGAAGACTTGTCATGTGCTAACTACTACTCTATGAATCACCCACTCATTCATGAGTTTTTATAGGTAAATTTCTTCCACTATACATTTTGCCTAGTCCGACTACGTACCTTGCTTTTAGACTTCTTTGGCGGCATGCTGCAAACTGCAAACAAGGATCGGTTTTGGTTCTGTTGTTGTACTAGCCTTTTTGTTTTGCTGTTACACTGTTTCAACAGATAGCAATGATTCGATCGAGTTTTTTTTATAAAATCGGTGCAAAAATATAGAGTAAATAACAATAATGTAACGTTGTGTCACCAAAGTAGACCCTACTCTACAAAATTCGCATTGGGTCTCTTCCTGTCTTTCTTCTTCGGTGGCACTCGCTTTGGTTTTATTGGTGTAGACTACCACTGTACCACTGGACGACAGGGGAGGTGTGTGTCTTTTAAAACAACTCAAAAACAAGTTTTTAAAAGTATAGACGTAGCTACTGTACTATTACCAGTACTCCTAGCTAAACTACTAGCTAGACTACGTACATTGCTTTTTGCCGTTACCTACTCGTGATAGAGATAATGAGTTTCAGTCACGAAATACATCCTGTCGTCTGGCCGTTTGTCCACTACGAAAGATTTACAGTAGCAGTCTACTACTCGTCTACTACTACTCTACTAGCGAGTAGTAGTACTACTAGCTAGCTTACTAGCTAAGATTAGTAGAAAAATGCTTGGTGCGTGTTTCTTTGCCCTCTCCTCCTCTCATCATCACCATCCTACCATCCGTTCTGCTGCTTGGATGTCTTCATCCATCTCAAGAAAAAATAGTACGGTAGGATACTACCTGGTACAATTATAATAATACGAAGTAATCGAAGCTACAAAAACTGTAACATATCTATAGCACGTAGCAACAATAACAGCTATATAAAACACCATAACACCACCACCAATAACAATAACAATAAGAAAGTAAAAATGACGGATACTAATCCTGCAGGTGAACTTTCCAAGAATCAACTGAAAAAGTTGCAAAAGAAAGCCGAAAAGGCAGCCAAAAAGAGTGGAGATACTCCTCCTCCTCCTCCTGCGGCAACATCTAATGCTAGCACGAATATCAGTGGCAAACATGTACCCAAAAAACCATCAGGAGCAACAACAACAACAACAACAACAGTTACAGCTACTGGTTCTCTGTCCAAATCAAAAGCTCCTAAATTGCCTCTTGTATTTAAGATTGGAAATATTGTTGGTACTTCTAAATCATCATCGTCGTCGTCGTCTTTGTCATCCATGACCAAGGTCGCCTACGCGAGTCATTTGTTTTCTGTCAACGTCCAAGCGGCATCGCAATCGACCGTTAAGAAGATAGCATCATCGGGTGGTGATTTTTTTACCTCGACCATTTCTCACGGACCTGTACTCCTGTTTGGAAATCGCATTGTGGGTGGTGGTGGTGGTAATGCCATGGCCAAGGCACTTCGATTGGCTTGTAGCAGCACCAACAGCAGCAGTGCTGGTCCCACTTCTACCGAACACCACTTTGTAAATCCTTGTGTTCCTGCATTGGACTTGTTAGTCGACGAATGGTGCGAATGGGAACGTACCACGTTGCGCACCTGTCAAAACGAGAAACAGCTAACGTCCGCACTTACACACTTGGATGCGGCACTAACATCTGGTGACGTTGCCGTGCATCTGGTGGGACGGACCGATTCTTTGGCCGATGTCGTCGTCGCGGTTGCTCTGGAAGAATTGCTTCACAACTATCCGGGTGTGACAGTTCCTCCCGTCGTGGCGACCTACGTAAAAAGTCACGCCCATGCACTGGAATCGGCACGAACGCTCGTACAATCCT
>Ga0210025_1002895_pt1 | contig 16076 bp, 13 predicted proteins | sample CryGeyme20150102_FD_183989 | JGI IMG/M metagenome (GOLD analysis project Ga0210025, IMG submission 183989) | Groundwater microbial communities from Crystal Geyser aquifers in Utah, USA - Crystal Geyser metaG 2015-0102 (SPAdes) (version 2) | ecosystem: Environmental > Aquatic > Deep subsurface >...
CCGGCAACCGCGTGACCTGCCGCGACTGGTTCCAGCTCTCGCTCAAGGAAGGGCTGACCGTTTTCCGCGATCAGGAATTCGGCGCCGATGTGCACAACCGCTCGGTGGCGCGCATCCGCGAGGTGCGGGCCCTGCGCGCCGCGCAATTCCCCGAGGACAACGGCCCGATGGCGCACCCGGTGCGACCGGCGGCGTATATCGAGATCAACAATTTCTACACCGCCACCGTGTATGAAAAAGGCGCCGAAGTGGTGCGCATGATCCAGACCCTGATCGGCCGGGAAGCCTTCCGGCGCGGCATGGATATTTACTTCGCGCGGCACGACGGCCAGGCGGTGACCTGCGATGATTTCGTCGCCGCCATGGCCGCCGCCTCCGGTTTTGACTTTACGCAATTCATGCGCTGGTACGCGCAGGCCGGCACCCCGCATGTCCGCGCCAGCGGTCACTACGATGCTGCCCGGCAGCGCTACGTGTTGAGTTTGAGCCAGTCCTGCGCGGCCACCCCCGGCCAGCCGGAAAAACAGCCGCACCACATTCCGGTTGCGCTTGGTCTGGTCGGCCCGGACGGGCGGGACTGGCCGTTGCATCTGCACGGCGATGACTCCGCCAACGCAGGCACCCGGCGCGTGTTGTCACTGCGCGACGTGACGCAGGAATTTATTTTTGAAAATGTGGCGGTCGCGCCGGTGCCTTCGCTACTGCGCGATTTCTCGGCGCCGGTCGTGCTGGATTTCGATTACAGCGATGCAGACCTCGCGCACCTGATGGCGCACGACAGCGATCCGTTCAACCGTTGGGAAGCGGGTCAGCGTCTGTCCGGCCGCCTGATTGTCGCCGCGACCGCCACCCTCAGCGCGGGCGGCACACCCGACTGGCCGGACAGTTTCGCGCAGGCGGCGGCACGGGTGCTGGCCGCAGCGGATACCGATCCGGCCTTCGCCGCCGAAGCCCTGTCATTACCCGGCGAAGCGACGTTGGCGGAACAACTGGACATTGTCGATCCCGATGCGCTGCACGCTGCGCGCAACGGCCTGCGCCGCTTCCTGGCGGAACAACTCGGCACCGAGTTCATGGCTTGTTATGCGCGTCTTGCGCCGCAGGACAGTTATCGGCCCGATGCACAGGATGCGGGACGCCGCGCGTTGCGCAATCTCTGCCTCGGTTACCTGTGCGAAACAGACAGCGCCGCAGCGCGTGTCATGGCCAAACAACAGTTCGATCGCGCCGACAACATGACCGACCAGTTCGCCAGTTTGAGTGTGCTGGCGCAAAGCGAAGGCGGGGAACGCCAACAGGCCCTGAATGCTTTTTATGCGCGCTGGAAAGACGAGGCGCTGGTGATCGACAAGTGGCTGCAAGTCCAGGCCAGCAGTCGTCGCCCGGGCACGCTGGCGGAAGTCGAACGGCTGGTCGAACATCCCGCGTTCGACTTGCGCAATCCGAACAAGGTCTATGCCCTGCTGCGCGCCTTCGGCAACAACCATGTGCGCTTCCACGCCGCCGACGGCAGCGGCTACCGCTTCCTAGCCGAACAAACGCGCCAGCTCGACGCCATCAACCCGCAAGTCGCCTCGCGCCTCGCGCGCTGTTTCGACCGCTGGCGCAAGTTCGATGACGGCCGCCAGAGCCACGCCCGCGCCGCGCTGGAAATGCTGCGCAACCACACCGGCTTGTCGCGTGACGTGGCCGAAATCGTCGAACGTTCGCTGGCTGCGTAAACCAACAATCAATCAGGAAGATTCAGAATGAAATGGATGATGAGATATTTTTTCAGGGGGCTGCGTATCGTGCTGATCCCGTTTGTATTGATATGGGAAGCCGTTACGACCCCCAAAGGGATTGTCCGCGCACCGTCGGAGCAGCAGCGCATCGATGAGCAGACGCGGGGCATGGCGCTGTATCAGTTCAAGACCTGCCCCTTTTGCATCAAGGTCAGGCGCGAGATTCGCCGCCTGTCCCTGAATATCGAATTGCGCGATGCCCGGCATGATGAAAAAAACCGTGCCGACCTGTTGCAGGGCGGCGGCTTACTCCAGGTGCCCTGCCTGAGAATCGCCGACGAGCGGGGCAACAGCCGGTGGCTGTATGAATCGTCGGAGATCAATGCCTATCTGCACCGGCATTTTGCCGCGCTTCCGTAAGTGAAAGACAGGGGCGCAACGCGGCGTGTGCATTTGCGCCGCGAGGGTCATTCCATGCGCAGACCTTCGGTGCCGCTCATCACGTCCCGGTCTTTTGTTTCCTGGCCTTCGAGTTTGATCTTCAGACGCAAGTCGTTGACCGAGTCGGCGTTCTTCAGCGCTTCCTCGTAGCTGATCGCCCCGGCTTCCTGCAGGTCGAACAGCGCCTGGTCGAAAGTTTGCATGCCGAGCTCGCGCGATTTCGCCATCACTTCCTTGATCTCGTGCACATTGCCCTTGAAGATCAGGTCGGCAATCAGCGGCGAGTTGAGCAGAATCTCGAACGCGGCGGCGCGCCCCTTGCCGTTGCGATTGGGGATCAGGCGCTGCGAGATGAGCGACTTGACGTTGAGCGACAGGTCCATCAGCAATTGCTCGCGCCGCTCTTCGGGGAAGAAGTTGATGATGCGGTCGAGCGCCTGGTTGGCGCTGTTGGCGTGCAGGGTGGCCATGCACAGGTGGCCGGTTTCGGCGAAGGCGACGGCATATTCCATGGTCTCGCGGTCGCGGATTTCGCCGATCAAAATCACGTCCGGCGCCTGCCGCAGGGTGTTCTTCAGCGCGTTTTGCCAGTTATCGGTGTCCACCCCGACTTCGCGGTGGGTGATGATGCACTTGTCGTGGTCATGCACGTATTCGACCGGGTCTTCGATGGTGATGATGTGGCCGTAGCTGTTGTGGTTGCGGTGGCCGATCATCGCCGCCAGGGTGGTGGATTTGCCCGAGCCGGTGCCGCCGACCAGGATCACCAGACCGCGCTTGGTCATCACCACCTCTTTCAGGATGGGCGGCAGGTTCAGGTCTTCAAAGCTGGGGATTTTGGTGGTGATGGTGCGCAGCACCATGCCGACGCGCTGCTGTTGCATGAACACATTGACGCGGAAACGCCCGATACCCGGCGGGTTGATGGCGAAATTGCTTTCGTGCGTGGATTCGAACTCGGCGGCCTGGCGGTCATTCATGATGCTGCGCGCCAGCTCCTGTGTGTGCTGCGCGGTCAGTACCTGGCTCGACACCGGGGTCATCTTGCCGTCCACCTTGAACGCGGGCGGGAAGCCGGCGGTAACGAACAGGTCGGACGCGTTCTGCGAGATCATGCCGCGCAACAGATTGTGCACGAGCTCGGTGGCCTGGTTTCTTTCCATGGTGTGACTCCTTGAGTGGCTTTGGATCAGCCGGGGAACAGATCCTTGTTCGCCGCTTTGCCGCGCGCCTCGGCGGACGACACGACGCCGCGTTTAACCAGATCGGTAAGGCACTGGTCCAAGGTCTGCATGCCGATGCTGCCGCCGGTCTGGATGGCGGAGTACATCTGCGGCACTTTCGCCTCGCGGATCAGATTGCGGATGGCCGGGGTGCACAGCATGATCTCGTGCGCGGCAACACGGCTGTTGCCATCCTTGGTCTTGAGCAAGGTTTGCGAGATGACCGCGCGCAACGATTCGGACAGCATCGCGCGCACCATTTCTTTTTCGTCGGCGGGGAATACGTCGATGATCCGGTCGATGGTTTTCGCCGCCGAGCTGGTGTGCAGGGTGCCGAATACCAGGTGGCCGGTTTCCGCCGCGGACATCGCCAGACGGATGGTTTCCAGGTCGCGCATTTCGCCGACCAGGATCACGTCCGGATCTTCGCGCAACGCCGAGCGCAGGGCATTGCTGAACGACAGCGTGTGCGGGCCGACCTCGCGCTGGTTGATCAGGCACTTTTTCGATTCATGCACGAATTCGATGGGGTCTTCCACCGTTAGGATGTGGCCCATCTCGTTTTCATTCTTGTGGTTGACCATCGCCGCCAGCGTGGTGGATTTGCCGGAACCGGTCGGGCCTGTCACCAGTACCAGGCCGCGCGGGTAGTCGGAAATCGCCTCGAAGATCTTCGGCGCCTTAAGGTCTTCCAGGGTGAGAATCTTGGAAGGAATGGTGCGCATCACCGCGGCCGCACCGCGATTCTGCACAAAGGCGTTGACCCGGAAGCGCGCCAGGTTCGGCACCTCGAACGAGAAATCGACCTCCTTGTTCTCCTCGTAATGCTTGCGTTGCCCGTCGTTCATGATGTCGTACACCATGGCGTGGACTTCCTTGTGCTCCATCGCGGGCAGGTTGATGCGGCGCATGTCGCCGTGCACGCGGATCATCGGCGGCAAACCGGAGGAGAGATGCAAGTCGGAAGCTTTGTTCTTCACGCCGAAAGCGAGCAGTTCGGTGATATCCATATATAATTCCCCGTCATTAAACAACCGTCAACATCGTACAGGCCGCCGGATTATGACTGCAATCCTTTGCAACTTGCAAGCCGTGAAACTGGCCGTTGAGCGGGCGGCACGTGCGGTCGGGCGCGGCGGGGATGAGGTGCGCCTGTTGGCAGTCAGCAAAACGTTCGCGCCAGAGGCTGTGCGCGGGGCTTATCATGCCGGGCAGCTTGCATTCGGCGAGAATTATTTGCAGGAGGCGCTTGGCAAGATCGAAGCCCTGCGCGATCTGCCGCTTGAATGGCATTTCATCGGCCCCATCCAGAGCAACAAGACGCGCCCCATCGCCGAACATTTCGCCTGGGTGCACAGCGTTGATCGCCTGAAGATCGCCGAGCGCCTGTCGGCGCAGCGACCGGCGGGGCTGCCGCCGCTCAATGTCTGCCTGGAGGTCAACGTGAGCGGCGAGGCAAGCAAGAGCGGCGTTGCGCCGGCAGAGTTGTTGCCGCTGGCGCGGGCGGTGGCGGCTTTGCCGCGCATCCGCTTGCGCGGCCTGATGGCGATTCCCGCGCCCGCCGCAGACGAGGACGCGCAACGCGCGCCGTTCGCGCAGTTGCGCCACTTGTTACAAAACTTGCAACGCCAGGGTTTGCAGGTGGACACCTTGTCGATGGGCATGTCGCATGATTTTCCGGCGGCGATCATGGAAGGCGCGACCATCGTTCGCGTCGGCACGGCGATTTTTGGTTCGCGCAATCGGGGAGAAACGAAATGAATATCTGTTTTATCGGTGGCGGCAATATGGCCAAGGCGCTGGTTGGCGGCATGGTCAAGCGCGGATACGCGCCTTCCAAGATTCGCGTGGTCGAGGTGGACGAGAAACGTTGTGCGGCGATCCATCAGAAGTTCGCGGTGCGCGCGACGACCGACATGAGCGACGCCGTCTCGTATTGCGAGATCATTTTGCTGGCGGTGAAACCGCAACAGTTGCGCGGGGTCTGCGCCGACCTGGCCCCCTTGCTGACGGGACAGCTGGTGATTTCGATTGCCGCCGGGCTTCGGGCGCAGGACATCGCACGCTGGCTCGGCACGCACAATGTGGTGCGCGCCATGCCGAACACGCCGGCGCTGATCCGGCATGGCGTGACCGGATTGTATGCGCTGCCGCAAGTGCAGGAGCAGGGGCGCGAGCAGGCGGAATCCATTCTGGAGGCGGTCGGCACTACCCTTTGGGTGGAGCAGGAAGCACAACTGGACAGCGTGACCGCCATCTCCGGCAGCGGCCCGGCTTACGTGTTCTATTTCATCGAAGCCATGCAACAGGCGGCGCGCGAACTCGGCCTGGACGATTTGCAGGCGCGGCAACTGGTGCTGGATACCTTCATCGGCGCAGCCAAACTGGCCGATGCCGGCAAAGAGGATGTGGCGACCCTGCGCGCCAACGTCACCTCCAAAAATGGCACCACCGAACGTGCATTGGTGAGCATGGAGGCGAACCGGGTGCGGCAACACATCATCGACGCCGCGCATGCGGCGGCGGCCCGCTCGAAAGAACTGGGCGACGAACTGGGCAGGGATAGTTGATGTTCAACGAAGCGCTGCTGTTCCTGATCGACGCCCTGCTGCAACCGTTTGCTGCCGTCCTGCTGTTTCGGTTTCATGCGGTGTGGCTGCGCGTGCCGATGCGCAACCCGCTGGGCGAGTTCGTGATGGCGATCACCGATTTTATTGTGTTGCGCGCGCGCCGTTTTATCCCGACCGCATGGGGACTGGACAGCGCCAGCCTGCTGCTGGCGTTTGGCGTGGAATTCCTTTACCTTGCAACTTTCCTTGCCTTGCAGGGCTATGCCTACGACCATTTCCCGCTGACCGGATTGCTGGCCTGGACGGCGGTCAAACTGCTCAAGTTCAGCCTCTACCTGCTGATCGCCAGTCTGCTGGTTGAGGCGATCCTGTCCTGGTTCAATCCGCGCACCCCGATTGCCCCCTTGCTGGCGGCGGTCAACCGGCCCTTTGTGCAGCCGGTGCGCCGTATCGTGCCGCCGCTGGGGCAGGTCGATCTTTCCATTTTGCTGCTGTTTCTTTTCTGCCAGTTGGTGCTGATCGTGTTGGTGGGCGGGCTGGAACAAGCTGCCATGCGTTTACTGTAAAACCTGAAGCTTTATTCTCACGCGGAGGCGCGGAGGTCGCGGAGAAAAACAAACCGGAAGAGTGCGCTTGTGTTGGGGGTTTGAGCTCCGCGACCTCCGCGCCTCCGCGTGATCAACCGGCGTTTTCAAGCTTGACCAGCCGGATGTGGCGGAACCAGCCGCCGCCCAGCGCCGGGGTGTCGCTCACCACTTGCAATTCCGGCGCGGCGCACAGCACTTCCTCGAACACCACATCCATGCGTGTCGCCAGACGGCGTGTCAGCGGCGTCAGCAAACGCCGCAGCGGCGCGAGTTGTCCCGGTTGCAAAAATTTGTCGAACAGCAGGATGGTGCCGCCGGGTTTGAGCACGCGCGCCGCCTCACTCAGGCAACGTTGCGGTTCCGGCACCACCGCCGTGATGAGGTGAAGTACGACAAAATCAAAGCTCCGATCGGCAAACGGCAGTGCCATGCTGTCGCCCAGCATAAAATCCATATCCAATTGCTCGCCGCGCGGCACGGCGTGCGCCAGCATCGCCGGATTGAAATCAAGCGCGGTGTAACGATGCAGTTCAGGCAGCCAGGGCAAGTCCAGTCCGGTGCCGACACCGCTGATCAATACGCGCCCGGGCTGGTCGGTCGGCAAGGCGGCAAGCGATGCCTGGCGCGCCGCGCGCATCGGGTGCTCGATGACGAAATCGTAAAGCGGCGCGATGAAGCTGTAGCTCAGGCGCAGCAACGGGTTCTGGCGATAAGGCTGATCTTTCATGTCCGCTCCAGATGGGTGACGCCGCTGATCTTGGCGCGCGCAACCGCTTGCGTCAATGCTTCGATGGCCTGCATGCGGGGGAAACTCTTGCGCCAGGCGAGCGCGATGCGTCGCGCCGGAATCGGTTTGGTGAACGGGATGACGCGCAACAATTTGCTGCGATAACGCGCACTGTTGGCCGAGGCGGGCAATACGGTGATGCCGAGTCCGGAAGCGACCATATTGCGGATGGTTTCCAGCGAAGTCCCGTGCTGTATCTCCGCCCCCTTGCGATGCAGTTCGGGGCAGGCCTCTTCCACCTGATTGCTGAAACAGTGTCCCGAATCCAGCAGCAATACTTTTTGCGCGGGCAGCTCGGCCGGCTTGATGCTGCGCCGCGCCGCCCAGGCATGCTCGCTGTTGACCACCACCTCGAACTGCTCGTCATACAGCGGGCGGGTGGAGATGCTGCTGTCGCCGAACGGCAGGGCGATGATGATGACATCCAGCTTGCCGCTGCGCAGCAGCGTGTCCAGATTGGCGGTGATGTTCTCTTCCACCTCCAGCGCCATCCGCGGCGCGATTTTCTTTAGCGCCGGGATGAGATCGGGCAGTAGATAGGGGCCAACGCTGTGAATGATGCCGATGCGCAGGGGGGATGTGAGCTGGTCCTTGCCCTGTGCGGCGAGGGTGCGGATGCGTTCCGCCTCCTCCAGTACGCGCTGCGCCTGTTCCGCGATGGCGCTGCCGACGGGAGTGAGGGCGACCTCGCTCTTGCCGCGCTCGAAGATTTTCAGCCCGAGTTCCTCTTCCAGTTTCTGGATCGCCAGCGACAGCGCGGGCTGGCTGATGAAGGATTTTTCCGCCGCGCGGCGAAAGTTGCGTTCCTGCGCGACGGCGACGATGAAGCGCAGTTCGTTCAGGGTCATGACGCTCTCCTTGCAGCCGTCATTCCGGCGAAAGCCGGAATCCGGCGCAGTTATCCAATATGCAGTTGGTTTTGTCCTGCTTCGCAGGATTTATCTGTCCAACTGGATCCCGGCCTGCGCCGGGATGACGAGGTTTGTGATTTACATAATAAATCACATCGCTCTGAACAATCAATTGGATTGATGAGGAAGAAACGCCTATATTTTTGACTGTGGATTTCGAACCACGCAACCCATTCAAGGAGACGATCATGAGCCAATGCCCGTTTGTGCACAAAGCCGGAAGCGGTACCTCGAACCACGACTGGTGGCCGAACCAGTTGCACCTCGAAATTCTGCACCAGCACACCCCCGGGTCAAGTCCGATGGACGAGGATTTCAACTATGCAGAAGCATTCAAAAAACTCGATCTGGCGGCGGTGAAAAAAGAGCTGACCGCGCTGATGACCGACTCGCAGGACTGGTGGCCGGCGGACTACGGCCACTACGGCCCGTTTTTCATTCGCATGGCCTGGCATAGCGCGGGCACCTACCGCACCGGAGACGGCCGCGGCGGCGCGGGCCACGGCAACCAGCGTTTCGCGCCGCTCAACAGTTGGCCCGACAACGTCAATCTCGACAAGGCGCGCCGCCTGTTGTGGCCGGTCAAGCAGAAGTACGGCAATAAAATCTCCTGGGCCGACCTCATTATTCTCGCGGGCAACGTTGCGATGGAATCGATGGGCTTCAAGACTTTCGGTTTCGCCGGTGGCCGCGAAGACATCTGGTCACCGGAAATCGACATTTACTGGGGCAATGAGACCAAGTGGCTGGAAAACAAGGCACGCTTCAGTGGCAAGCGCGAACTTGAAAACCCGCTCGCCGCGGTGCAGATGGGGCTGATCTACGTCAACCCGGAAGGCCCGGACGGCCAACCTGATACGCTCGCTTCCGGACGCGACGTGCGCGAGACCTTCGCGCGCATGGCGATGAATGACGAAGAGACCGTGGCGCTAACCTGCGGCGGACACACCTTCGGTAAATGCCACGGTGCCGGCGATGCCGCGCTGGTGGGTGCCGCCCCCGAGGCTGCCGGACTCGCCGAGCAGGGTCTGGGCTGGAAGAACGCCTACAAATCAGGCATAGGCGGCGACCAGACCGGCAGCGGTCTGGAAGGCTCGTGGACGCCGACGCCGACGAAATGGGATATGAGTTATCTCGACATGCTGTTCGGCAACGAGTGGGTGTTGTCCAAGAGCCCGGCGGGCGCGCATCAGTGGACGCCCAACCAGGCGACCGGCAGCAACACCGCGCCGGCCGCGCACGATGCGTCGAAGAAGGTGCCGATCATCATGACCGATGCCGACATGGCGATGCGCATGGATCCGGCCTACGCAAAAATCGCGCGCCGCTTCCACCAGAACCCGGACGAATTTGCCGATGCTTTCGCCCGCGCCTGGTTCAAGCTGACCCACCGCGACATGGGTCCGAAGTCGCGTTACCTCGGCCCCGAAGTGCCGCAGGAAGACCTGCTCTGGCAAGACCCCATCCCCGTCGTCGATCATCCGCTGGTCGACGGCAAGGATGTCGCCGCGCTCAAGGCCAGGGTGCTGGCATCCGGCCTATCGGTGTCCGAGCTGGTTTCGACCGCCTGGGCCTCGGCATCCACTTTCCGCGGTTCCGACATGCGCGGCGGTGCCAATGGCGCGCGCATCCGCCTGGCGCCGCAGAAGGATTGGGAGGTCAACCAGCCGGTGCAACTGGCCAAGGTGCTCAAGACGCTGGAGCGCATTCAGGACGAGTTCAACGCCGCCCAATCCGGCGGCAAGAGAATCTCGCTGGCTGATCTGATCGTGCTGGCGGGCTGTGCCGGCGTCGAGGAGGCTGCGAAGAAGGCCGGTCATGCCGTGACGGTTCCCTTCGCGCCGGGCCGCATGGATGCCGCGCAGGAACAGACCGACGTGGCATCCTTCGCCGTGCTCGAACCGATCGCCGACGGCTTCCGCAACTACCAGAAGGGCAAGTACTCTGTTTCGGCCGAGGAGCTGCTGCTCGACCGCGCACAATTGCTGACGCTCAGCGCGCCCGAGATGACCGTGCTTGTTGGCGGGATGCGCGCCATGAACGCCAACGTCGGGCAGTCGCAGCAGGGTGTGTTCACCAAAACCCCGGGGGCGCTGACCAACGACTTCTTCGTCAACCTGCTTGACATGGGCACGGCGTGGAAACCGGTATCGAACGCCGAGGAAGTGTTCGAGGGACGCGACCGCAAGACCGGCAAGGTCAAGTGGACCGGCACCCGTATCGATCTGGTCTTCGGCTCCAATTCGCAACTGCGGGCACTGGCCGAAGTCTATGCAAGCTCGGACGCGCGGGAGAAATTCGTCCAGGACTTCGTGGCGGCTTGGACCAAAGTGATGAACCTGGATCGCTTCGACCTCGTGTAATCACGGAAGGAGGGCTTGCCGGTGTTGCGCTGTGTTGCTGGCGGTGAAAGCCGTTCAGCCGCACAGCACAACGGTGATAACATCATTGCCGCGCAACAGCGATGTGTGACGGGAATTTTTTGAGAACGAGACAAGGAGAACGAACATGAGCAAAGTATCTGCTATCAACATCGGCATCAGCGAAAAAGACCGCAAGAAGATCGCCGAAGGTCTGGGCCGCATGCTGGCCGACACCTACACCCTGTATCTCAAAACGCACAACTTTCACTGGAACGTCACCGGCCCCATGTTCCAGACCCTGCACCTGATGTTCATGACGCAGTACACCGAAACATGGAATGCCGTGGACCTGGTCGCCGAACGCATCCGCACCCTGGGCTATCCCGCGCCCGGCAGCTACAAGGAATTCGCCGCGCTCACCCGCATCAAGGAAAGCAACGGCGTGCCCAACGCGAAAGAGATGATCCGCCAACTGGTGGACGGGCAGGAGGCCGTGGCGCGCACCGCGCGCGAAGTGCTGCCGATTGCCGAGAAGGCGGGCGACCAACCCACTGTCGATCTGCTCTCCGCCCGCATGGAAGTGCATGAAAAGAACGCCTGGATGCTTCGGAGTCTGCTCGAAGAGTAAGTGGAAGAAAGGGTGTCGCTGCTCGGGCGTTCTTTCGGTGAAGGCTAACGTCGCGGTTTATGCGACGTTATGCCGGAGCCAAAAGAACGCCTGGATGCTTCGGAGTCTGCTCGAAGAGTAAGTGGAAGAAAGGGTGTCGCTGCTCGGGCGTTTTTTCGGTGAAGGCTAATGTCGCGGTTTATGCGACGTTATGCCGGAGCCAAAAGGGGATGCTCGGAAGCCTTTTGGAAGCGTAATTGCATTTGTGTGTTTCACTTCTCTCACGCATATTTACCCTGCGTTCGCGCTACTTCGCGCATTTGGAATGGGATATTTTTCAGCGTAGACTGGACTCGCGAGTGGTGTCTTTCTACGTGTAGGAGATCAACATGAAAAATAAAATTCTGTTCCCGGTTGTCGTGCTGCTGGTTCTGCTTGCCGGGCTGGCAGCTTATCTATTCTGGCCTTCCGGTCAACCCGAACCCGCCAGTGCGCCGGTAGCCGTTGCGCCCTTGCCCGCACCGCCCGCACCGCCCGCACCGCCCGCACCAATCGTGCAGCCCGCCGAAAGCCCGGTGGCCAAATCGCCGCCCCCGCCGGTGTTGCAACTGCCTCTGCCGCCGCTAACCAGGAGCGATGGTTTGGTGTTGGAAAAACTGGCCGGTTTGGGGATAAACCAAACATTGATGGCGCTGTTGCGTCCCGGACAAATCATTCAAAACATCGTGGTGACCGTCGATAATTTGCCGCGCCGGCGCGTGCCCGCAAAAGTGATGCCGTTCAAGTCGCCGCAGGGGAAATTTCTTGTCTCCGACGCCGCTGGCCAGTTGACCGTGAGTCCGGACAACGCGAAACGCTATGTGCCGTATGTGAACCTGGCCAAGGCAGTCGACAGCAGAAAGCTGGTTCAGTTGTATGTTTGGCTCTACCCCCTGTTTCAACAAGCCTATGCGGAACTCGGCTATCCGGGACGCAATTTCAACGATCAATTGATCGAAACCCTGGACGATCTGCTGGCTGCGCCGACCATCGGTGAGCCGATCAAGCTGAGTCAGCCAAAGTATTTTTATCTGTTTGCCGCCCCCGATCTGGAGGCATTATCCATCGGCCAGAAGATCATGCTTCGCCTGGGCAGCGAAAATCAAAAGGTAGTCAAAACCAAACTGCGTGAAATACAACAGGAACTGGCGCTGCATGCAAAGGCGCTGGCGGCGGATTGAGCCTGGCTTTTAACTTCAATAGGGTGCGGACACCGTGCGAGGGAATGGCGATTTATCAAGCGCCTGCCAGATAGTGGACGGCGATGCCCGCAAACACCGCCGCCCCGAACCAGCTGTTGTGCAGGAAGGCAGCGAAGCATTTTTCGCGGCTTCGGTCCTTGATGAGTCGGTAGTGATACAGCGCAATACCTGCCGCAACAATCAACCCTGCAAAGTAGATCGCACCCAACCCAACCATCAGCCCCGCCAGCGCCAGCAACAGCAGGGTGATGACATAGCAAGTCATCACCGCGATCACATCGTATTTTCCAAAGAGCAGCGCCGCAGAGTGGATGCCAAGGTGGATGTCATCGTCGCGGTCCACCATGGCGTATTCGGTGTCGTACGCAATCGCCCAGAACACGTTGGCGAGCAGCAGCACCCAGGCCACCGGCGGCACGTGGCCGAGCGTGGCGGCGAAGGCCATCGGGATGCCGAAGCCGAAGGCGATGCCGAGATAGGCTTGCGGGATGGCGAGGAAGCGTTTGGTGAACGGATAGCTCGCGGCGAGGAACAATGCGGGAAAGGCCAGCAGCCAGGTGAGCGGGTTCAGCGGCAGGATCAGCAGGAAGGCGAGCAGCGCCAGCACGACGGCGACCCACAGCGCTTCGCGTTCGCTGATCTTGCCGCTGGTGAGCGGCCTGTCCTTGGTGCGCTTCACATGCTTGTCGATATGGCGGTCGGCATAGTCGTTGATGGCGCAACCGGCGGAACGCATCAATACCGTGCCGAGGGTGAAGATGACAAGGATGAGCCACGCGGGATGACCCTTGCCGGCGATCCACACCGCCCACAGCGTCGGCCACAGCAACAGCAAAATACCGATGGGGCGGTGCAGGCGGGTGAGCTGGATGTAGAGGGGGAGGCGTTCGATCAGGTTCATGCTGCCATTTTACCTGCGCCGGAATGACGGGGGTTATTTGAGTTGCAGGATTTCAGGCAGGAACACTTCCGTCACCAGCAGCGGCGCACCGTGCAGAGTGAACAGGGAGCGGCGTGCCCAGAGTGGGGACGGTGCATCTTGCAGGTCGGGTTTTAACCCGACAGGCTCCCGATAGACCTGTCGGGTTAAAACCCGACCTACATGGAGCGGATGATGCGCGCGCAGTGCTTTGAAGTGCAGGGGCTGGCGGATGACCAAGGGATGGGTGAACAACAGACTGCCGAGTGAGCGGTTGCCGAGTCCGCGCATCGCCTGCCATGCGCCGCGCAGATGTTCGCTGGCGCAGGTGCTGTGGGCGAACACCACGGGTTGGCCGTCGGCATACAGGAACACTTCACGCGACCAGGCCAGGCGCTGCGGGGCGATGCCGAGCAGTGCGGCTTCGTCATAAGCGACTCGGGCGAGCCCGCTGCGCACGGGTTTTACGGCAAACTGGCCACAGCGTTGCTGGATGCGCCGGGTGAGGGAGCCCTGGTCGTGCAGCCACGGGCGCAACGCGGCAGGACAGCCGGCTGCGGTGCCGTACCAGAATGAATCAGACTTGCAGGAAGTCATGCTTGTTCGCCATCCATCGTTGTAAGTGCGCGCGCGCCACGTCGGGTGCGTCGCGTAGCAGTTCGTCGGCGCTGAGTCTTGCCTGCTCCAGCAGGTCTTCGTCTTCGGTCAGGTCGGCGAAGCGCAGCATCGCCACGCCGCTTTGCCGTGCCCCCAGCAATTCGCCGGGGCCGCGCAATTGTAAGTCCTGTTGCGCGATGACGAAGCCGTCCGTGTTTTCGTAGATGACTTTCAGGCGTTCGCGCGCCAGTTCGGAAAGGGGCTGCATGAACAGCAACACGCACAGGCTCTCTGCCGCGCCGCGCCCGACGCGACCGCGCAGCTGATGCAGTTGTGCCAGCCCCATGCGCTCGGCGTGGTCGATCACCATCAGGCTGGCGTTGGGCACGTCCACGCCGACTTCGATCACCGTGGTGGCGACCAGCAGATGCAGCTCGCCCGCTTTGAACGCGGCCATCACGGCGGCTTTTTCCGCGGGCGGTAAACGACCATGCGCCAGGCCGATCTTTAACTCCGGCAGGGACTCGCTCAGTTGCTGATACGTCTCGATGGCGTTCTGCAATTCGACTTCCATTGCATCCGATTCTTCGATCAGGGGGCACACCCAATAGGCTTGCCGCCCGGCAAGGCAGGCGCTGCGCACGCGCTCGAACACTTCACCGCGCCGCGCATCGCTCACCAGTTTGGTGACGACGGGCGTGCGTCCCGGCGGCAGTTCGTCGATCACCGACACATCGAGATCGGCGTAGTAACTCATCGCCAGTGTGCGCGGAATGGGGGTGGCGCTCATCATGAGCTGATGGGGTTCGGTTGTTTGCAGGTCGGGTTTCAAACCGAGGTTATCCTGTCGGGTTAAAACCCGACCTGCATTCTCTTTGCCTTTATTCCGCAACGCCAGCCGCTGTTGCACGCCGAACTTGTGCTGCTCATCCACGATGACGAGGCCGAGCTTATTAAACTCGACCGCAGCCTGGAACAGCGCATGGGTGCCGATGGCGAGCGGCGTTGCGCCGGAGGCGATGCGTTCCGCGGCGGCGGTTTTTTCCTTTTTCTTCAGGCTGCCGGTCAGCCACACCGGTTCGATCCCGAGCGGAACCAGCCACTCGCGCAATTTCAGATAATGCTGCTCGGAGAGAATCTCGGTCGGCGCCATGAAGGCGACCTGGTAGCCGTTCTCGATGGCTTGTAGCGCGGCGAGCGCGGCGACGATGGTCTTGCCGCTGCCCACGTCGCCCAGCAGCAGGCGCTGCATTGGGTGGGCCTGGGCGAGGTCGTGCGCGATCTCCTGCCATACCTTTTGTTGTGCGCCGGTGAGTTTGAATGGCAACTTTCCGAGCAATGCCTCGGTCAATTTGCGCTGCGGGGGCAGGGCCGGCGCGAAGTGTTTGCTGCGCTCGCGGTGATGCACGCGCATCGACAATTGCTGCGCCAGCAGCTCGTCGAACTTGATGCGCCGCCAGGCGGCGTGGCTGCGCGCTTCCAGTGTGGTTGCCGAGATGTCCGGCGGCGGGTTGTGCAGTAGGCGCAGACTTTCGCCAAAGTCGGCGAGCTGCAATCTTTTCAGCAGCGGCGCGGGCAGGGTATCGGTGAGTGGAAGCGTTTCCAGCGCGTTGGCGATGAGTTTGCTCAGGATGGGCTGCGACAATCCGGCGGTGGTCGGGTAGATGGGCGTCAGGCTTTGTTGCAAGGGCGTGTCGTCGTCCACCGCGCGGTATTTCGGGTGCACCATCTCTGGCCCGAAAAAGCCCATGCGCACTTCCCCGATGGCGCGAATCTGCTTGCCGACGGAGAGTTGTTTTTGCTGGCTGGGATAGAAGTTGAGAAAGCGCAGCGTGAGTTCTTCATCGCCTTCGCGCAGACGGCAGACCAGCGTGCGGCGCGGGCGGAACATCACCTCGCAATGGGTGATGACGCCCTGCACCTGCACCGTCATGCCGGGTTGGGCGTGGGCGATGGGTGTGAGGTGCGTCTCGTCCTCGTAGCGCAAGGGTAGGTGCAGCAACAGGTCGGCGCGGTGGTGGATGCCGAGCTTGGCCAGTTTGGCCAGCGTGGCCGGCGCGATTTTGGCGGGCGTGCTCAATCCTGAAGAAACATCACTCCGTCCGC
>Ga0210025_1002900_pt1 | contig 16058 bp, 22 predicted proteins | sample CryGeyme20150102_FD_183989 | JGI IMG/M metagenome (GOLD analysis project Ga0210025, IMG submission 183989) | Groundwater microbial communities from Crystal Geyser aquifers in Utah, USA - Crystal Geyser metaG 2015-0102 (SPAdes) (version 2) | ecosystem: Environmental > Aquatic > Deep subsurface >...
AGGTCGGTTGAGAATATAGAGAAGACATTGGCTGTGCTGGGTAGAAATTTAGGTTGGCCTTAAGAAGACCATACAGATTTCATTTCAATTTGGCACAGGGGTCCTCACAAAAATTACTTCCAAATCGAGTAATAGCTTCAGACTTACTTCGCCTTTTACACCACCGAACAAATCCAATAACACATGAACAAGTACATAAAGTGGAAGAAGCTAACAGAGTAGAAAAAGGAGCTGATCGTGTAGTACAAAAATTTGAAGGAACAGAAGAAAGTATAGGAGTTGAAGTCACTAAACTTATAAAGAGAGGAAAGTAAATAAAAATTGTAGAGAGAATAAATAAAGCGAGTTAAGTAAAAAGAGCAAGCTGAGATGAAGGCCAAACTGGGATCATGGAAGGAAAAGAAAGAACAATAAAAGAAAGAGGAATAATAAAGAAAAGCTCAACGGTAGTACGAGCGAAAACAGAGATAAGCAATGAAGAGATATGAAATTGAATAGAAAAACAAGGAAATGCTTGAACAGTGGAAACAGTAAGAAGCTCAAAAGAAGGAAGAGAAAATCAAGAGGATAAAATCTGCCAAAAAACCAATTCCCATAGACCGATAAGCCGAATAACGAATCAGGCTGAGATAGTAGATAGCTCTTCAAAAAAAGCTATAAATTGTCAACAGTCGCAGACAGGAATAATAGCTCCAAAGATAGGTATTTTTCAATTTATTCAGAAAGAAGCAAGGATCAAAGAATCAAAGTACGTCAAATATTCATACGTCACAAACAAACTTGACAAGAAAACAACAGCCATGAAGGAAAAATAACGTGAGAAATTTGATGGCAAGGAGAAGAAAGATGCCAACACATTCGGTGGGCAGTTGTTGATGACCGGCATCCGGGCTACACCTAGTTGGATGAAGTGAACTATTTTTGTTACATGCATCTTTAGCCATAGCTTATGATTTTAAGTCTAGCCTGGACTGATATAATCAATAAGGGGTATTCATTAGCAGTTATTATAAATTTGATTATTCTAAAAAGAAATGGGCATTGCTGGCATCTACAAAAGCATAGCCTACAGCTACTCCTGGAACTAATATCTCTTCTGGTACATTGAACAAAAAAACATCTAAAAAATCTAATGGGTCCTCTAATCCAAACCTGAAGTCATCGATCAACCCCTGACAGCCAACTACAAAACCACACCTCTGCATAGAGCTGCAGTAAACGGATCACTAGAGATTTGTAAATTGTTGGTGGAGAAATACAAAGCTGATGTGAATGTGTTGACAGAAAATGTAGAGAGTGCGTTAATGGGTGCAGCCAAAAGAGATCATGTTGAGGTGGTTAGATATTTGCTGACCATGGGAGCGGATACAACACAAGTCAGCGGGGTTGGTTTGCTGCCTGTAGAGTATGCTATATTGGGTGGTTTTTACGAAACTGCTCTGACCATCTACTAACGCATGAAAGACAAAACTCTTAAAAATTTCTTAGACTACGAATAACTCGGAAAGCAGTTCTTCTATCGGTATGTCAATTACCACATCTTTGTTGATAGTCTCACCAAACAGTTGGATCCTGACAACGTGCCTAACTTTTTACTGAAGGAAAAGAAGAAATATGAAGACCCGGTGATCGACCCAAGATAGACCTGGAAGGAATGGTTCAAGAGGCAAATGGATTTTAATGACCCTCCTCTGTGTGAGAGATCAGAATTGCCTGAAGAACTGCAACCTCAGAATAGACTGTTTGGCAAGATGCACCACTATTTCTCTAAGCTATCAATGACCAGTCGCGTGCAAAAACCAGGCCTATATCCGAAGGCAGCTCTCTCAGAGGTCGATTCTCACTAGAAATTCAATCACAAGCAGGAGGCGATGTCCGAGCACGTGGAGATGAAAAGCATGAGCGAATGATCAATTTAACAAATTGTAGCATTTGTTGAGTATTTAAAAATATTTACAGTGTCACTAATTGATAATAATTTAGCTCTTATAAATGAGTGACAACACATTCATCATTGAATTGTTCATCAAAACTCTTGGAGTCAAGCACAAATTGACCTTTGACAAAGAAAAGGAAGAGTATGGCATATGACTATGTTAGATATTTTCGGGTCCTATTTGATACATATCTCAATGGACAGGGCAATCCTGAAGAATTGAGGGATTATATTGCTGCTGGTATTGAAGATCCTAAGGCCATCGATATCATCGCTAAGGAGGTGGTTGAGTGGCAAGGAAAAGCTACCGAAATGAAAGCTGCTGAGTAGGCCAAAAGAAAAAAGCAGTAGGATGAGAACAAAAAACTGAATGAGTATGTCTCCACCAAGACCAAAAAGGCCAAAGAAGAAGCCTAGGCTGACAAAGAGAAGAAATAAGATAAAAGGCCTGAAGATTACGGAAGGAAAAAGCACAAAGGTGAGAAGCCCTAAAAGGGCAAAGTTGAAGGTTAGGAGAAAGGTTAGAAGGCTGAGAAAGGATAGAAGGGAGAGGGAGACCATGGGCTTAAGTATGAGCTGACCCAGCAAGGCAAAGAAAAGTGTAAATTTTATCCATTCTGCAAGAACAACGAGACCTGCGAGTTCTTCCATCCTACTGACAAAGTACATATTTTTGAGATTTGGACGGGTGATAAAATGTGACCAGGCTATCAGGACAGAAAATTAATCCTAAGACAATAAATTAAAATTAAAACAAAGTCCTGTTAGCTAATGGTAAAATCACACAAAAATAAAAACACCCTCCAAATTTATGTTCATCATCAAAACTCATTTAGTGTACCTTCTTCCCCCACTGCCGATACGGACAAAATTGCCTCTACGCCCATGAGGCCTGCAAATTCAAGGAAAAATGTATGAAACCCAATTGCCCCTATGCCCACCCTTATAAAAGTAGCATATAGATTGATGTAGAAACTAACCCTCTTGAAGATATGATGAGGTCGTTTATGTCACAGCATAACCCATTGGGTGTACGAAACAACAAGAAAAAATTCAAACCCAGAGATCAAGGAGGACATGAGGCACATGATGACGGCAAAAAGGAGTGATTTGTCCCCCTGAATTCCTTATTTAGATAACTGAAAAATCCTATTTTGTTGAGGATTTAAATGTGTTCTATAAATTTGAAGCTTAAAATTATTAGGTTTCTAACTTGAGTTTTCTGAATTAGTAGTTGAGTTTGACTTTCCATAATTTCTCAATTTGCTGACTTTAGTTTTATTCAAACAGCGTTTTTATTATTTTTTCTCCTTTTCTTCTTTCTCGTGTTTTATTCATCTCTTATGGAAGGCGACCTCAGGTCAGATAAACAACTGTTCATAAATCTTTCATTTTTATAGCCTTCTTCATTTTTTTCAAGAGGAGCTAGTGCTATTTTAGGCTGGTGGTGGAGATTGAATATAATTAAATCAAAATGCCACCAAGAGAAAAATGCAGTCAATGCATGAATACTTTTAGCATGCACCGGCTACCAAGAAAATTACCCTGCTGCGAACACAATATCTGCTAGCCTTGCATTCGCTAGATAGTCGAGACCCGCCAAGACATGATTATGTGCGGTCTATGCTCAGCTATTGTTCACAAATAAAGCATATATGTTTTTCCACTCAATACATCACTGTTGATGAATCTGAGCGAAAAATCATACAAGCCACAACAACCGGTGCTCAATTAGGAGGAGTAAAATCAGTACAGAGGAGATAATATGTTGCTTGGCTCCCAAATCTTGATCTAACAGCAACTTACTTAGTAGCTTTGCCCCAAGCATAAAGTAGTTCTTGACATTGTTTGTATATCGGATAAGCAAAAAATTTGCCCGCATTGTGCATTGTTCGGACCACACCGGGATCACAGGATCAAAAGGCTAGATGATTTCTAGAGGGAGCTCAAGGAAAAGAGACAAGTTTTTTAAGAGATCCAGAGCGATAAACAGAAAGCTTTTAAAAATTAGACTGGAAAAGTAGGTGAGGAATTTAGAAAAAAATGCTAGATGAAAAAAGGGGAGTTAAGATAAAAAATTGATGAGGAGTTCAGAAGATTTGAAATTGAACTAAAAAAGAGAAAGGAGTTGGCTTATCATGAGTTGGATTCAGCATTCTATGACCTTTAGAGTCATTTCAAGAAGGAAGGTCCTTTGAATCAATTTTAGTCAATCCGTTAAAAACTTAACAAATGGGAGCATTCCTGCCTGGACAGTCTACATAGACTAGATGTTACCAAGAAGATAGAAGACAAGCTGTATTACTACTACGAAGGGCCTCTTGAAATTGTAACTGAAGGATACATCTATATAGAAGAGCTTAACAAATTTAGAGATGAAGCTTTGAAAAAAATAACTGACAGCATAGCAGAGATCAGAATTATTTTTGACTCTGGCAAGAGTTGGTTCGATAAATGTGTCAAAGTTGTCAAGGGAAAAGGTAAATTTAGCAAAGAAGAAGATGATGAGTGCGATGTCAATCCTTTTCTTGATTGTACGTCTTCAGAAATCGTCCTTGGAACTAACTCTTTCTTCAACAATAACACCAGTCTGGAGGTGGACATTGCTTCTATCCCTTCATCTAAAAAGATCATCAGTTTTGACTCATCCAAAAAAATATCAAATAGTCCCAGTTACACTCGCAGTTAGATGAAAAATGTCAGAAGTATTGAGAAAGAAAGACCTCGAGTACAGCAACTACAACCCAGCTCCCCTCAGGTCAAAAAAGTAGCAGTAGGATCTCCAAGAACTGCCAACAACAAAAGGCCCATATCCTAACTCTCATCATTCAGATCACCACCAAAAACAACAATGAAGATCACTCTCTCGAATATCAAGGAAACTATGACTCCAAACAACTTCAAATCAAAAGATATGAGCTTCGTGTAGAAGGATCACTCCAATGTGGAGGCGAAATAACCAGAAAAGCTTTATCTGCAGTTCAGTAAAAACACACTAAGCGATTTTTTCGATATTTCTGACTGCAATTTAGAAAGTGAAAAAGTAGTGGAATATGTCCATCGAGCAAGGAGAATCCATAAAATAAGAGGTTTAAAGATAGTCAACAACCGACTCACAAGTGCTGGTTTTGATAAAATGACAGAGTACTTACAAGGAGTCAGCAACATCAATGCTGCCAACAACGAACTCAATGAGCACATATTCTAAGTCATCCTCAAAAACAAAGAAAGACTTGATTCCCTTAAAATACTCAACCTGACCCATAATCCAATAAAGATGGACCTGAAGATAAATTCAAAATTATAGGAAGTCAAAAAATTAGGGATAGTGGTGACCCTTTGAGTTATTTTAAAATGATAGTATTAATGATCATACACAATCATTCACTATACTTTCCTCTCGTATTCGGGGAAATGGTGCAAACAGGCCGAATTGGTCCGGTATAGCAATCCATACTAATCAATTTGATCAGTAATGACATAGGCTTTGATTTATCCTTAGGAGTAGTATTTTTTGCTTTATTGCATGACCTCATACAGTTATCTTTAGAATTCGCGTTTGTAATTTTATAGTTTTTAGCAGATGAACAGCAAAGGAATGTAGATGATGCTGCCACAGCCAGTAAGGACGATTTATTTTCGATCCGATTTGCATTTTTATTTTGATTGTGCTTCGAAACAAGTCCAATTTGAACTTTATAGTTGATTGAGCTGTCTGCCGACGGTTTAACAGTATATGATCCAGTTGACAGTAGCAATGATTCTTTACAGATCCAGAGAATGCGTTTTCTTCTTAAATTAATTGTAGAGGTTATCCTTGTATTTTTAACCGAAAGTGTCAAGGTAGGCCCAGACAAATGCTTTGATTTGTTACAGCTCATGACCTCCAATGACGTCTTGGCATTAGATCTATGCGATTTATTCACTTTTGTCAAGTTTATCTGAACTTTTATCTTTGCCTTCAAGTGATAAGGCTTTCTAACTATATTATTCATTTGAAGGGTCTTGAAGCAATTTTTAGAAGTGCTCGTTACTCATCTCCACCTGATTTTTCGTATCTAAGTAAGCAATCATGACTCGATAGTTAAATACAGCATCTTCTACGATTTGTTTGATCCTCCTCACGTGATCGGTACATTTCTTAATGTCCGCATAACATGTTGCCTTCTACATTTTCGAGTCAACAAATTTAAGAAATAAGTAGTGTGTCTCCTGTCTTCTTCTTTTGGCGAAGGTCAAGCATAGCTGATTTTTATTTTTGAACATCATCCGATAACTTCTGACAAACAATCCACCAAGAAGAAGTTGAGAGAAGATCAGTTAAGGTTGATAAGGCAGCGAGTTGTCATGGTGGGCTCCTACTTTATTGAAGACAAAATGGGCGCATTATTGTTCTTGCTCCATATTTTGATATACTAACCATAATAGGAGTCAAATTCTAATAAATCCTGATAAATGTCAAATAAGTGGTCTATACAATCAACTGCACTTTCACCAATAGCCTCCATGCTCCTTGTTGAGGTGGTTGTAGCAATCTGTGTAATTGTCGTAAGCTATCATTTTTTCAGGCTAGCATTTGAAACACATACTTTTTTGGCATCTGGAGCAGGTGACTCTGTAGCAGCCGTCAATACGAATGACAGGAATTTTACATTTTTAGTTGGGACATTGTCGGACACCATTTTATTTCATGTATTTTTTGAATGCTTAGTCACCTCCACTTTTGGCCTCCTAACATGAAATTCCAGGATGGTACTTGCTCTAAATACAAACAAAAATACCTTGCACTCGATACAGTATGATCCAAGGCAGACATCGCAATCTATGTGGTCATGTTTGATCATGTTGATTTGCTTGCAGCCAGCGTTGAAACAAAATGTCATCACATCTGCATGTGCAGTCAGGTATTGATTGGTGGCAAGGGTCAGTACTTTGTTCCAGTGGGCCTCCTACAATACAGAATCGAGATCATCGATGACAACTTCTTTGAAACAATGAGGGCATTTTATAGGGAACATAGTGTTATCGCCAAGAACAGTATTGATGTAATCTAGCAAACAACCACGACAGAATTTGTGGCAGCAGCTTTGAAGACGATAGGGTCGATGAGGTTCAGCACAGCAAATACCGCAGACGTCAGCATTGATCATATCTTATTATGGAACTGTCAAAGATTCAATGAAATGCATAAGATAGTTGAAGGCTTTTTGGACGTTGAGAGCACTGCCTTAAAGCAAGAGGGCCATGGTATCGGTCTAAAGTTCAAGTTAGCGGAGAATGTAGATGCTTTGGATTTATTTTAATTTTTAGGGTGAGCTAGCAAAATGTTTGAAAGCTTTTTTGTTAAGTGACAATCTATAAAAGAAATGGTCCTAAACTCTTGCAGTAATTTCAGCTTTGATAGTATTGAGTCGGGTGAAGCTGACCAAGGCATGGAGGGTTCTCTGAGCCTCATTGACAATCAATTTGCAGTGGAATTTTTCTTCAAGGTCCAAAATATTAGCGAGTCCGATTTCAGATAAAATGATTGTTTTCTGATATTCAGACAAAGTGATCGGGTATCCATTGAGACTGTTTATCAATTTTTGATGGAAAATATCCAGAGTTTGTTTGATTGGACATTTCAGCATCAGATAGACCTTGTGCTATCTTTCGATAATGAAGGAGGTGATATTGGGATTCTGAGCCTACTCCATAACTTCTTTGAAAATTTACTGGTAGATGGACATGCTATTGGGAGGCACGACTATGGGCATTTCGAACCAAGTTTGAGCATATAATCTGCCTTCACCTAATTTTCCTATGGTTTTGTTGAGTTCTTGAGCGATGATGTTCATCAACTCAAGGTTAGGCATTTTCACTCTGCAAACTCTCATGCCTCCTTTTGATTTTTCGATGGGCTCCATCTGGAAGGCTACATTTTGATTTTGCTGGTTCTAAGGTTGACGAGCAATCACTTCCTTAATGAGTCCTTCTAGGAAAAATTCTTCACTTGCTAACTCTTTCAGTGGTGTCTTGAGTATCTAGACTTCTTTAACTTATCCAAAGCCTCCCATAGCTTCTTTTATGCAAATTTCATCAGTATGTGTGTTCAGATTATCAATTATAATATCTTTATCTTCAAGTGCTACTTTGACTTGAGCCTCATCAAGGACTGGATATTGTTGAAGAGATTAATATGCTTTGGTTGCGTTTTAGCTTGTGTGGAATTTAACAAGGGCTTTACGATGAGATCTCCAGACAAACCACCTGAATTCGATATAATGACTGGCTTTGACGATTCTCTTGGAGTTTTCTTCTGTGATGGGCTTGACATCCATCAGTCTGTCGTAGTAAAGGCATTAGTGGAAACACTAGTGGAAGCGGTGGTAATCTCGCTGTGAGTTGAAGGTTAGTGTTGCGCTTTTATAGTATTTTCCAGGCTCTGGGTCGTGAACTTGGATGTCTTTGAGGACGAATAGATCCTAAAAGAGTTCTTCCAGATCAGTTTTGCTGACTTCGAGGTGCAGATTACCCAAGGTGCACTTATCAATGTAGCCAGTTTGCATGATTTACTGGACAGCACCGCCAGATCCAAGGGAAATGCTGGTGCTTCCCAAATAATGAATAATTTTATTGCTTTGTGATAGTTTTTCTCTGATTTTTGCAAGCATGATCTCAAACTGGCTCTTGATTTCTTACTGTTTCTCCTTTCGGCAATGGATCATTATCATGGCCATTTATTGGTTGGGTTCAACGAAGCATTCGAAATCGTTTTCAAAGCGAACAATGTTTTGTCCATTGTTTTTCCAGAGTTATTCAAAAGTTGAATTTGATATGCCGTGGAATTAAACCTCTAAATCACTTTGACTCTCACTTCTTCGGGCGGGTAATTTACCATAAATTTCAAGATAGGTCTCAGAATTGAATGAATTTGCCATTAGAATTTCATGTTTTCCTTCTGAACAACTCAGTCTAGCCACAAGAAGGCACTCAGGTCTTTAGTTGAGTTGACTCATCAGAGATTTTTTGTCGGGGAAGATTGAGGTCATCTCACTGCCCATTTTATATCCTTACCTTCTAACACCGCTATATATAACTGAGGCTCCTTTGTTGCATCCCAAGTATAGCCTGATGACTTCGTAGAGATCTTCAGTCTAGAATATAATATTGTGCTTATCAACTGCCAAAGCTGAACGATACTCGTCAATTTCATCCTTGATTTTGAGGAAAAGATCCTAATTAACGGTGTTCACTCTCAAAAATTATTATTCGTCCATTTCCTCAAATCCTTTCTTCTTGGGCTCGACGATTTCAAATAAGCAGCCGAAGACATCATACTCACATTCATTTATTTTTGAGGTTTTCTTCCTGAAGGATTTGCTTTTGCTGTTTAGTTGGGTCTTTCTTGACTCGATCAACTCGTATTTTGTCAGAATTTCAAGACATGATTCTAAGTATCCACTCTTTCGCCAGACACCATTAGGCTTAACAGTGACTACAGATTCCAGTTATTGCTTGCCGTGGCGGAGGGTTCCTTCAGTGTGGAAAACAATCAGAGCCATGATGAGGAGATTAGCTGATCTCAATTTTTGTTCAGCTGCTAGTGATGAACTGTTAAGAATGTTGAGCACCAGCTTGGCTTCAATTGGATTAATTCCTGCTTTGGCAGCTTCGACGACTTTGCTGTCCTGAATTACAATTTGTTCTCCCTATCTTTTAATGATGCCAATAGCCTACATGAGCTGGAAGCAGTCAGCCACTCTCTTCTTACCGAATTCAAGGTCTTTACTCAATCCAAAATGAGCCATTTTCAAGATGTATCCTGACAGTTCTCGAGCTTGATCGACATAGTGCAAATTTTATCCGACTTCTGAAGAAAGGGAAACATATCTACCAATCCTAGTTGTACCAACCATCGCAATACGTCTGGCCTTCTCCGCTCCACTGCTATGACCACTATATTGCACATACGCTCCTTTATCATAATCGAACCTAAATGAGGCTTCAGTCTAGAAGTCAATGACATAAAAAAGAGAACTAAGGTCGTAATCCCATTAAATGAGCTAATGAGCACTGTTGACCAAGAAAACATGATTCTTCGAGTTTATTATGCGTTCTCCTGGTTTGGTGATCAAGACCACGGCATCACGCAAATGATGTCTTGATAATTGTTAGGCAAATCTTGTAGAAAATCTTTTGAGAGGGGTGTCAACTGGGACAAATATAACTGCATCTTGCTTTTCAGGTCTCTCACTATCTTCAGCAAGGAAGGCTATCAAATTTTCCAGGATTGATTTTTAATTTTTTTAGACTATGAGTTCTACTGGGTGTTCTGGAGCTAATTGAAGTTGAAGAGCCTAGCTGAGAGATTTTGATTGGAGTAGATGGGCAGTAACTTCAAGGCCTTGCAGGTGACTGTGATACAGGATGATTCTTTGCATTTTTGATAACTTTTATTCATGCTTGAGAAGGAAAGGTCTGTATTCAAGAGGAGTCAAGCCAAACAGATCAAGGATGAGAGTACCGTTTTAAGGCCAGAATTGTTCCTCCCAACTTCTAACATCATGTATATTGATTCCTTCTTTTTCTGCTATCTCCCGAGAAAATCCGACTCGATCTACTTCGTTATCTTGGGCAATGAAATGACAATTCCCTCGTAACGATTCTTCGCAAGTTACCAACTGCACTTTACTCTTTGTTTCTTTGCCGATGCACAAGGCAAGTAAAATACTCTGAGAGTAAATTGATTTATGGTTCAGTTGTATGACTCTTTCAAAGTTAATAACCTCGACCAATTGCTGGCAGAAGCTGATCAGTGATGAGGTATTGTCTTTACCTTTTTTGAGCAAATTATCAAAACAGCTCGACTTGAGGGCTTCCTGAGTCAAATGATGAATACTTGCTGACTGATATGGAGGAGAGATTAGAGCATGTCTGTCTTGAGATGATCAAGATTGTGGAATCGGTACTCCTGGTATGACTCGTTCTCGATGTTGCGCAGTTGTGATCCTTTTTTCTTTTAGCTTTCAAGGAGATCTTTTAAAGTTTCGGGAGTTAGATTTTTTGACATCATTGGATTGGCCTTTAGAATAAAATCTTTTATATTTGACAAAAAATTCCACCAACAATATATTAATATCATTGGAAAAAAAGGTGACTTTAGTTGTGGCTCAAGCTTAACTTCAAATAATGTCAGATGTATGTCATGGTAATAATTATTCTTTGTAAAACTTGAAACTTTTTAGACTCAAGGGAACTGGTATAAGGAACAATTAGACTCTGACAAGTGCGAATAAAACAATCAATGGATATCATTTGGAGAAAAAACCAACTTATAGAGGCTTGTCAATGCTTGATTGAATATCCGAGTTTTCGGTTGGAGATATGGTAGATTTTTATTCGTTGCCTATCTTAAAAGATCTCAACGCTTCTTTCTTGACATATGAAGGATTTGCAAACAATATCTGCAGTTTCCTATTGGCCTCTTCTTGTTATGCAGCCATCTTGAGCTCACGTTATCTCATTTTGGCTTCCTTTTCTTCTTTTCTTTGTTGCATTTATCTTTCTCTTTGCTATTTCTTCTATTGCCGCTGCTTCAGAAGCTCTTGATGTGCTTACTTCCTCTTTCTCTTCTATTAATCTCTGATCTCTTTTGCTAACCTCCTCTCCTACTTTCGTTTTTCTATTTACTCTCTTTACTGTTATTTTTTGAGTCTCTGTTCCTATCTCTTTTTCTGAAATTATTCCCGTCGTTTTTACTACTCTTCTGTTTTCTTGACCCTACTTTCTTTGATCTCCAAGCCCCTTTTCTTGGCTTCTTCGCTTTTCCATAAAGCCTCAAATTATGCATTGAGTTGATGTTTTTGTTTGTTCAGCAATTTTTGACCTTACTCTGTGTTTCTTGTTCTCGGGTCATTCAAGCCTTTATTTTCCATTTCCATTTTTGTCTTTAACTTCAGAATTTTTTGGGCCATGTTGACTCGATCAAGGTCATATGAGAGGAGATCGCTATTGGGTGCTTTGTTGAAGAAATTTTTCGAGTATTCTTCAACTTAATCTGCTGTCTTTGTTTCAATAAAATTTGCGATATTTGCATAGTCATCATAAAAATATAGCTGATGAGCGCTCAGAAAAGCCTCATATTCCTACTTATCCCAATTCTCAAATTTTCCTGCTTTTTTAGCCTGGTCAAGTTGTTAATTAAGATAGTCCAGCAATTTTTAATTTTGATCCGACTTATCTCTCTTGTATTCCATGTGAATTTCAAACATCAGCTCTTTTATCTTTTGGCTTTTCAAATAAAATTTGAATGCTGGCAATTGATTATTTTTGTCTTTTTCGAATCGATTCCTGTATCTTTTATCGTTGTCATAGTTGCGTCTCATCATCCACATCATCTATTAATCGCCGTGGGGAAGAGTGTCCTCCTCATCACTGTCCTCAGCAAAGATGTTAGCTTTTATGTTTTCAGGATTGTCCATATTTTTTTGCAGTCTTGCTCGGATTTATTTTTCCATCTATTTATCCTTTTGATCACCAAGAATCAATATTTATTCAATATTTCTATCTTTTTCGTCAACTTCCAATCTGAAAATTTCACCTTTTCCAAGAGCGGCTAAATTCTGCATGTTGAACTTTTAGAATGGATCATCTTTTTTCTTTGCCATGAAGGCTCCTTTCTGAATGACAAGCTCATCCCATATCAATTTATATTTTTGAATTTCGAACATCCTTTCTTCGATTGTATGTTCGGTGATAAGTTTGTAGACGTGAACTGTGCTTTTTTGTCCGATTCGGTAGGCTCTGTCCATAGCTTGAATATCATTCTGAGGGTTCCAATCGATGTCGTAGAGAATAACACGATCAGCACCGACGAGGTTGATACCCAGGCCACCAGCTTTAGTCGAAAGCATGAAAATTTGATATTTGTCAGTCTTGTTAAAGTCTTCCATGTATTACTAACGCTGCTCAATCGACGTATTTCCATCAAGTCGACAGAAAGTAAAACATCTATATGCACAGTATTCTTCAAGCAAGTCCAGTAGCATGGTAAACTGAGAAAACAATAAGACTTTATGCTTTTCAGCAAGTAATTTTTTGAGGAGCTTGTCTAAAACTTTCAATTTTCCACAATTTTCAATAAAATGCTCACCGAAATCTTATTCATCTTAATCGATATTTTATGGCCAAATTTTGGGAAAAAGATAAGGATGAAGGCAAATTTTTCGAGCATTCATAAAATGTCTATTTTCAGAACCGTTATCTCCGTAGACGCTGCCATATCTCAGAAAGTTTTTGTACATTCCCAGTTGCATTTTAGAAAGAGAGACGTAAAGTGTTTTCTCAATTTTCGGTGGTAAGCCAAGTTCAAGATCCTTTTTCGACCTTCTTTTGAAGAATGGGCCAATAATTTTATGAAAATGTTTGGCAGCCTTAACTCTGAAAGCAAGCTGTTCCTCCTCATCTCCCTAAAATTCCTCAACGCATTCTTCAACCTCATCAAAAAGAGAAATATCAGTGAATATGTCAGGCATCACAAAGTTGAGCAAAGTCCAGAGCTAACGCAAATTATTGCTGAGAGGAGTTCCAGTCAACAGTAATTTGAAGCAAGCTTTCAGGTAGCTAATGCAGGCAAAATTTTGACTTTAGGGATTTTTTATCTTGTGGGCCTAGTCTACGATCAAAACCTCCCAAGTTATGCGAGATAATTGCATGACGCATTTTTTTGCTGTCTCATAGGTGGTAATTAGGATGTCAAAGTGCTTTGGTCTAACAATTTTCTTCAGGCATTCTTCGCGCTCATTTTATGTTCCCAACAGGACATGAACATTAGCACAAGGCAGCCATTTCCTGATTTCTTTATACCAATTCTGCTGAACTGACTTGGGACAGATCACTAGATGTTTTCCTCTGATGCCGCTTTATTCTTTGAGGTATGCCATGTATGAAATTGACTGGATAGTCTTTCCAAGGCCCATATCGTCAGCAAGTATTCCGTTAGCTTCCTGAGTTGCTAGGCCGATCATCCACTCAAGGGACTATAGTTGGTGTTGTTGTAGAGTGCCTCCGATGAGATTGGAAGGTTGTGTCACTTCGAAGTGCACTTTGTATTTGCTCATGTTCTTCTCTTTATCTCTGATGTTCATGTCCTTCTCTACTTGCTTCCTAAGTTTCTACATCTTATCGAGGCAGTTCTGTCGTCTCTTGCTTGCGCTTGGTCGCTACATTAATTCAAATATTTTATATTTGTGGGTCAATGCCGCCTGTTTTATAAGAATCAACATACTAGCTCATAGTAGTCAATACATCAAAAATTCATATTGGATCTTGCTATCGAATCATTGAAGGGGAGCAGTTGCTGCCTTGAGCCATTCCAGAGTTTCCTTATCATCTTGTAACTTCGGAGACAGCTCGTTCCAGACTCTTTGGTGGTATTTGTCCAAATAGGCAATATCATTCTTGGAAAGGAGACTCAAATCGATGAGGTTTCGGTCATAGGGGCACAGAGTCAGCACTTAGAAGTAGTTCCAACCGTTATCTTCCATGGTGAGGACCATGTCTTCAATACGAATGCCGTATTGACCAGCTTCGTAATATCCAGGCTCGACAGTAACAATCATTCCTTTCTGGTAGTTGGTCGTATTGTACTTCGAAAGAGCAACAGGTCCTTCGTGCACACCTTGGAAGTATCCAACACCATGTCCAGTACCATGTCCGTAATCTTTATTGACAGCCCAGAGATGTCTTCTAGCCAAAATGTCTATATCACCTCCATGGAATCTTCCAGCAGGCATTCTCAATCTTTCAACGTCAATCACACCCAGCAAAACTCTAGTGTAAGAGTCTTTTATTTCTGCAGAAGGGTTGCCGAAATGGAAAGTGCGGGTGACATCGGTAGTGCCGTCGAGGTATTGTCCTCCTGAGTCAACCAAGTGAATCATGTCTTTGGTTATTAGAGCATGGTTGTTGGGGGTGGCGTGATAGTGGATGACGGCGGCATTAGGACCACCGCCACTGATGGTCTCAAAACTAGGGCCTTTGTTGTGTTCCTGTTGTGCTCTTAATTTGTCCATATATTCAGCAGCTTCAAGATCATCGATTTCGTTGAGTTTAGATCTCCAGGTCCAGAACTTAGCCATGGCAATGCCGTCAACCAAATGGCTACGTCTGAATCCGTTGCATTCTTTTTCGGTTCTGACAGCTCTGTATATACCGATACTGTCCCACTCAATAGGATTTTTGTCTTTAATCGAGCTGTAAATGTAGTAGTTGAGAAAAGATTTGTTGATGAGAGCGTGATCTTCGAAGACAGGTTCATAAGGTTCTAACTTCAGGTTAACTTTGGCCAAATATTCTTTTATTTTTTAGTTTTTAAGGGAAGGGTTGTCATGAGGCAAGTACAGAGCACCTCCTTCGAGTTTAACAATTAGAACTCCTTTAAAGAAGGGATTGAAAGGAATATCACTAGATCGCAGATTCAAGATCCATCCCACTTCTGAAAGGTCATTGAAAATTGCGGACTTTCCTCCTTTTTCTTTAATATTGTTGCGAACCCATTCAACCTTTTCTTGTGTTGATCGACCAGCCCACTACTCGTGAATGAAAATTTATCCTTTCTGGGCATTTGGTTTCTCTTTCCATATGAGATCCACCAAGTTCTCAATGGACAGCTCAACCTTGAGGCCTGCTTTTTCAATAGGGACAATTCTGCGAGCACTCGCCTCTGAATTAGAAAAGTAAATTACCGGCTGTAATGAGTCGAGGGTCGATTCCTAGTGTGGCGCCAGGGTACTCATTGATAGCATGCTGGTGCCAGAAAATTTATCCTTGAAGCAATTTTTTCATTTACCAACCTTCTTTGAGTTCTTTTTCTGCCTGAAGGAAGTACCTGCTATCAGTCCACAGAAGTGCCTCTTTTTGCGAAATAAGAGAGATAGCATTGGAGCCACTGAATCCACTAATAAACTCAACTCGCTAATCACAAGGAGCAATGTATTAGCTCTGATGTTCATCAGTACGTGGCAAGACATACAAATCCCAGTTTCTTTCCTTCATCAGCTGTCGAATTTGTGTGAGAGCGTCAGTCATTTAAAATAACTTCAAATAATATAATTTTTCCTATCCTCTAAGATATGTAGTC
>Ga0210025_1002912_pt1 | contig 16011 bp, 14 predicted proteins | sample CryGeyme20150102_FD_183989 | JGI IMG/M metagenome (GOLD analysis project Ga0210025, IMG submission 183989) | Groundwater microbial communities from Crystal Geyser aquifers in Utah, USA - Crystal Geyser metaG 2015-0102 (SPAdes) (version 2) | ecosystem: Environmental > Aquatic > Deep subsurface >...
AATAAGAATAATAAGAATAACAAGAAAAAACAAGAATAAGAATAACAAGAATAATAAGAGGATAAATTTATAATTTAATAGACATAAATTTTAACAGACATAAAATTTATAAAATTTAATCATAAAATTTAAAACAATGGACGAGGATGTTAATACGCACCATGATATGACTGATAAATCAGCAGAAGAAAACATATTCTCAATTAAACCCGAAACATTAAAAGACCTGCTCATAAAAAAGCACGATAAATTTCTGGAAAATTACAGAAAAGAATTAACAGGAATAAAAGAAAAGAAAGGGCGGGAATTTGTATTGAAAAAAATAGTTGAAATTTTGCCGGATAAAACGGATCTTCTGGAGTATTGGAGTAAAAATCTGGAAGAAAATTTAAATAAAATAAATGATGACGCACTTGCACAGGAAATAAGAGAAAAAATCATAGAATATAGAAAAGAGAAACAGGACGCTGAAATAGAATTTTCCACAAAATCAGGTGAGCTGGATGAAATAGAAAAGGAGATAAATAAAGATCGTGTTGAAAACAGCGAGGAATGGCTGGCAAGAAAGATTGAATCACACGAGAAGTCATTAAATTTCTGGAAAAATTATAAAACAGAGGGAGAGAAAAAGGCAGAGGAGAAAAAGAAAAAGGAAATGGAGAAAAAGGCGGCAGAGGATGTAAAGAAAAAGGAAATGGAGAAAAAAGCAGAGGAGATAAAGAAAAAGGAAATGGAGAAAAAGGCGGCAGAAGAAAAAAGAGTTAAGCATAAAAAAGCCAAAAAAGAAAAGATCGGGAACAAATAAAAATTTTAAAAATGAATGAGCCCGAGATAAAGGAAAAATTAAATTTGCTGCGCGATGAAATAGGAATGAAAAGCAAGAAAATCAAAGACAATTACGAAAATATAAATTTTCATCGTGATGAAATAGCAAAAGCAAAAAATGCAAGAAACGAACTTCAAGAAGAAATCAGGAAAAAGGTTGCCGGATTAGATGAATTCAAAAAGAAAAAAGAGGAGTCCAGAACAAAAATAGATGACTTAAAGAGTGAAAGAAAACATTTAATAAACGAATCAAAGGAATTGGCAAATCTCATAAAAGAAAAAAAGATAGAAAGGGACTCGCTTAATAAAGAATCAAGAGCTCCGTATAATATTCTTGAAGAACACTTAAAGAAGAATTATGAAAAGCTATTAACTTATGATATATCTATTGATTATGAAAAGGACTTGTTTGACAGAATCTTTCAGTTGAGGGAAAGGGCAATAAAGTCAAAAAATGCAAACGATGCACATATTACAATGACTGAAATTTATACCTCCTTAAAACAGATAGACGGCAAAATTATTGATGTTCAGACAAAATTAACAGATGAATGGACGAATCTAAAGAAGATGTATGATAGTGTAAAGGACGCTTATGAAAGCATAAAAAAAATGAGTGAAAGTGCTGATGTACAGCACGAAGCGGTTCTTCAGAATTATGCAAAATTAATTATGTATAAGGATATACTTACCAAATTAAGAAATGAAATACAGCTGATTAACGGGCAGATGACTCCGCTTGAAGAAGAACTGGAAAAAATAAAGGCGGACAAAGAAAAAGCAAAAATGAAGGAAAAATATGAGGCAGTAAAGGTCAAACTCGCAGGTAAGAAACACAGATTTACACTTGATGAAATGAGGATTTTACTGGAATCAGGCGGAGAAATCGGAATAAGTGAAAAAGCAGCACAATGAGAACAAAATGGATAATTTTCATCCGAACGAGCTCAAAATTTTAAAGATTCTGGAAGGAAGGCAGAATATTAAGAAAATTTCAGAAAGAGCAAATTTAAGTACAGATGCGGTAGCGAGAACAATTGACTGGCTTAAAACAAAAAATTTAGTTAATGTTTCGGAAAAAATTCAGAAATTTGTTTTTCTGAATGACGAAGGAAAGGAATATTTAAGTCGTGGACTTCCCGAAAGGCAGCTCTTAAATTTAATAAAAGCAAAAAATATTTCTGAAATAACCATTGATGACTTAATCAAAATCATAGATGAAAACAACCTCAAAGTTAATGTCCATCTGACAATTGGATGGCTTCGCAGGAAGAAACACATTGTCTTTAAGGACAGAGTTATTGTATTTTCCGATTTCGCCGTGCGGGATGATGAAATTTTACTGAAAAATACTGACAAACGGGATTTAAATACATTGTCAGATGCTGAGAAAAAATCTTATGAAATTTTAAACAGCAGGAAAATAATTAACCTGAAGGAGACAAGGGAAATTTTTGCCTCACTTACAGATGAAGGAATAAAAATTAAGGAAAATATTGCCGGGTTGAAGGAGCAGATTTCACAACTGACTCCTGAAATGCTCACAAAAAAATCGTGGAAGGGTGCAGAATTCAGAAAATACGATGTCAGTGTGTTTGTTGAGCCGCAATATCTAGCAAAATTTCATCCCCTGACAAATCTGATAAACGATATAAGGGAAATTTTTGTCGGGATGGGATTTAAAGAGATGCGGGGAAATTTAATTGAACCAACATTCTGGGACTTTGATGCGTTATTTCAGCCACAGGACCATCCCGCAAGGGATATGCAGGATACCTTTTATCTTAAAAATTTTGTACATGAAGTGGATGGGTTTGAGAAATTTAAAAATCCGATAAGGGATGCACACGAAAAGGGATGGAAATATCAATGGAATGAAGAAGAGGCAAAAAAATTTATATTGCGAACTCACACAACTGCTGTTTCCGCACATTTCATCACCACACTCAAAAAACATGACCTGCCTGCCAAAATTTTTACCATCGGAAAGGTATTCAGGAATGAGACGATTGACTTTAAACATTTGCCGGAATTTTATCAGGTTGAAGGAATTGTTGTCAGTGAAGATGTCAATTTCAGAAATCTGCTTGGGATTTTGAAAAATTTTTACAACTCACTCGGATTTGAAAAAATAAGATTCAGGCCGGGATACTTCCCTTATACTGAGATGAGCATAGAGCCGGAAATTTATCTTGAGAGCAAGGAACAGTGGATAGAATTAGGAGGTGCGGGAATTTTCAGGCAGGAGGTTGTTAAGCCATTGCTTGGATTTGAATGTCCCGTACTGGCATGGGGTTTGGGACTTGACAGGATTGCCGCGTTACGGCTAAATTTAAGCGATATTCGGGATTTATATATTAGTGATATTGACTGGCTGAGAAAAGTAAAGGTGATTTAAAAAATCCGGTAGATTTTCAGTGTAGTTTTCAGTATTTAAAAAATTTAAAAAATTTCGTCCAAAATAACCGGGGGAAAAATTGAACCATATTATGATATGCATCCGGTTGAAACAAAAATTATTTTTGAATCACAAATGCAGGAATCAACGTATATTGAAATTCCAGAAGAGTTGAGCGAGAGACAAAAAACGCAACAGGTATCTGACAGTGAAGAAAAAGATAACTTTAAAAGAATATCGTGAAATTAACAACATAGCCAGAAGAGCTGCATGGGAGGACATAAATAAACTTTTGAATAATGGTTGGCTGATTAAAAAATCATCCGGAGCACATACTTGTTATATTTTAAGACCGAACAGTAAAGGAAACAGCAAAGGAAACAGCAAAGGAAACAGCAAAAAACTGGAGAAAAACCAGGACTGATAATATAAAGTTTTGACTGCATTGATGGCACTTGTTTTTGTCTTTCTGACAGCAGCAAAAAACGCAAAAATTCAAAATTATAGTAAATTTATTAGAAATTTATATAAAAGATATCGCATAACCTTCTGAAACAAAAAATTACAGATTTTGATTAATGAAGTAATTACCCGGACAAGTATAAAAATTCTGAAATTTCTACGGTTGAGATTGAAATTATCTATGCAATTTGTAAAGAATATTTTGGATTCAGAATCCCTGATTATATTTTTAAGCAAATAAATTTGAAAAGTTTTTGAAATATCATTTAAAAATCCAAAAGATTTTAAAAGATTGAAAATCTCAAAGATTTTTAGTATTTTAAAATTTCGTAAATTTTTAAAGATTGAAAACTTGCAGTTTTCAGTAAAATTGCATGAAGCATTATTGAAGGTATTACAAACTATGTTTTAGGATTTATAGGAGAATATTAAAAATATTAGTAAAAAAACAAATATATAATTATCCCAAATTTAGTGGGTCAGCACCAAATTTAAAGCACAGCAAATGAACGAAAAATATCTGACTGAAGAAAGAAAATACAGGGAAAATTTAAATTTAAACCCGTTTAATGCAGAGGCACATTACAATCTTGGAAATGTCTTGTATGCGGAAGAAAAATTTGAAGAAGCAGAAAAGGCATACAGAGAAGCAATAAAAATAAATCCGAAATTTGTAGACGCACATAATGCAATGGGAAAATTATTGCAGATTTATGCTGAAAAGCCGAGAGTGAAATATCTCACCGAATGGAATTCGGAAATCACACTTCCCGACCCGAAAAAATTTTCAGAAGCGGAAAAGGCATACAAAACAGCAATTGCGATAGAGCCGTATTATGTTGAAGGTCATAATAATCTGGCAAATTTGCTTTTTAAACTTGGGAGATTAGAAGAAGCAAAGAAAGAATATGAAGAAATTTTAAAAATTTTGCCGGATTTTGCTGATGCACATTACAATCTGGGGTTTATATTGTTTAATGAAGGAAATTTTGCTGATGCGGAGAAAGAATGCAGAAAGGCAATAGCGATAGAGGAAAATTTTGCTGATGCGTATGAAATACTTGGTGCAGTTTTACTCAAAACAAAAAGGACGAATGACGGCTTAAAATGTCTGGATAAAGCAGTTTTCCTAAAGCCGGAATTAATGGAAGAAATCGGGGAGATTAAGAGGGGAATGATGTAAATTTAAATTAAATTGGGAACAAACATAATTGATTAAAATTTAAAAATTTAATAAAAAAATAAAAATGGCGACAAATAAATATATTGTTCCAATTGGGATATTGATAGCAGTGATTTTTATAATTGCCGGAGGGTTTTTGGTTTTAAATCCGCATCATCCAGATTCACCCGGCACATGGGATGATGCCGATGATAATGAAAGTTACTTTGAGCCAACACAAAATTTTATCCCTGATGTTAAAGTTCAGGAAGGAGAACTTAAAAGAAATGCCGATTTGCGATTAAAGACTGGCAATAGATATAATTACGAATATAAATTTACGATTCCTTTAAATTTAATGATGGGCGGAGGGAGGACAGATAATAATCAAACAGACAAAAAAGATGTTCCGGATGTAAATATGAAAATGTCCGGAAGCATGGATGTTGTTGTTGACAGAAAAGAAAGATATAATAAAAGTGATGTGTTTGTTTTAACATGGACATCCCTGATGAAATACGAAAATCTTGAAGAATTGATGATGGCAGAAAAAAAAGGAAACGAAATGACACAGCAGGAAATGCAGCAAATGACTATGTTAAAAGAAGGGATAAACACAAGCGGAGAAACATGGATAAGTAATGACGGAAAACCGGTAAAGATGGTAACAAAGAGGTTCGGAATGGAGATAACAACAGAAGGAGAAAAGGCAGAAGGCAGCAGCATGATGGGTGGATTTGGCGCAAATATGATGATTCAACCGTGGATGCTCGCATTGAATGAAAATTTTGAATGGACCAAAAACACCACTGTGAATATGAGTGGCGTTAAAAGCACAAGCAGCGAAAGATACAAAGTAGTAAATGTTGAAGAAACTGATACAAAAGCCGGAAGAAGAAAGTGTTACAAAGTAGAAAAAGAAAGTTTAAGCAGTATTGATATGTCAGAAAAATCCAAAGTTGCTGCAAATACAAAAATTTCTGGAAAAAGTGTTTTGTGGATTGACTATAATAAAAGAATATTGGTCAAAGCAGAGAACTGGATGGAAAATTTAAAAATCGGCACTATTGAGTTGGCTAATGAAAAATAAATTGTTTAAATTTAGACCAAATGCCTTTAACTCCTTTTCATTTAGGTGTTGGACTCGCAGTTGGAATGCTGTTGTTTAGATATATAAATTTGCCTGCAATTTTGCTTGCGAGCGTTATTGTTGATGCTGAGCCAATATACTGCTATTTTATCGGAAATTGTCAGCTGCATGGATTTAGCCATACAGTCATCGGAGGAACTTTATTTGCAATTGCTGTTATTGTCATAATTTTTACCTTGCGGACGCATCTTATCAAAATTTCAAAAATTTTTATTGCTGAGCAGAATTATTCGTTAAAGTCAATTGCTTTTGCATCATTCGTTGGAGTGTATGCTCATTTATTGCTTGATTCATTTATGCATAGCGATATGAATCCTTTCTGGCCAATAATGGGAAACCCTTTGTTAGGTGTGATAAGCAACTCGTTAATCATTGGTTTGTGTATGTTTGGATTTGCTGCTGGATGCGTAATTTATGTTGCTAAAATTATTCGTGACTGGAAATTTGGAAAATAATTCTTATTTTTAATATTGGACGAAATTTCAGATTTCAAAAATTTAAACCTTTTTAGACAATGGACATTTTGTTTCCCGGCAGATTTAGCATTTTGACAAAAATCCACGAAGGCATTATCAGGAACATACTAAACAGGTATGCGCGTGAAGGAAAATTGTATATAGGCTTACGGCTGATTGTTGATGAAAACTGGACAAATTATGACAACCCTTTCACATTTTACGAGAGAAAAGAAATGTTCAATATCATCTTTGGCAAAGAAATTGCGTGCAGGAAAATTTGTGTTGTTCCGCTTAAATATGGATTAAATATAAGAAAAGATATGAAAAAATTTTGCGGAAAGATAATACCAATATACACACGGGAAAAAATATGGGCTTGGGGGGGTAAATTTTTAGGCGTTCCTACAATATACGAAAAAAGGGATGGCTTTTCAGCAACAGATATAAAGGAAAAAATTTACGAAATCTTAAAAAATCAGGACAAATTGCCTGATTACATAAACGAAATTGACATCGAGATATTAAATTTTATGAATGATAAAGAAAGAATATGCACCATGAAAGATTTTGCAAATCATCCGAATGAAGACAGAGGTAAATTTGGACTAAAAAAATGGTTAAAGACGCTTATGGAAGGGAAACCACAAACATAAGGATTTCAGTTACACAGAAATGTAATTTAAATTGTCTATATTGCCACAGAGAGGGAGATGGCAATAAAAACAGAAGTGATAAAGAAATTTCAGTTTCGGAAATAAAAGGAATTATGAGGGCGGCATCCAAATTAGGAATAAAAAAGGTCAAAATAACAGGAGGGGAGCCGTTATTAAGAAAAGATATTATAGAAATAGTAAGGGAAATTTCATTGACTGAAGGTATTAAGGATATTTCATTGACAACAAACGGATTTTTTCTGAATAAATTTGCTCATCTTCTAAAAAGTAACGGATTAAACAGAATAAATATTAGCTGTGATTCACTGTCATCAAGCATTCTTCAGAAAAACATAAAAAACATAGAAGAAGGCATAAAAAGTGCAGCATATGCTGGCTTAAATCCGCTCAAGATAAATATGGTCGTGCTAAAAGGTATAAATGACAGCGAAATAAACAATATGATTAAAATTTCAAAAAAATACAACGCGATATTGCAGTTAATAGAACTTATCCCGACTAATAAAATTTTTTTTGCCAGATTTTTCTTTTCGCTTGAAGGCATTGAGAATGAGCTTGAAAGAAAAGCAAATAAAATTTTTACCAGAGATGTGAATTTCAGGAAACAGTATTTTGTTGATAATGCAGTTGTTGAAGTTGTCAGGGCACATTTAAATAGAAATTTTTGCATGAATTGCAGGAAAATACGAATAACAAGCAACGGATTTATAAAACCGTGTTTAATGCGGAACGATAATCTGGTTAAGATAAATTTTGCCAGCGATGAAGAAATTATGAAATCACTTTTGGAAGGCATAAATATGAGGGAAATTTATTACTAATAAGATAGTAACGGTTGGGTGTAAAATGCGGATAGATTCACTATAAATAAATTAATAAAATTCACTATAAATAAATTAATAAATAAAATTTAGTAACTATTCAACCACTCCAAAAAATTACAAGTAAGTTTTTGGAGTTTTACGCTCACTTTCTTCGTGTATCTAAAAAACTTGTGTTTTTTAAATCGCATTTCTTTGAAAATTTTATAGGTAAATTTTATCACCTCATTGAATAGTTACAAAATTTAAACTGACTTTCTGCACATACACTCACTAATCGTTTGTGTATTTCAAGATTTTTGCAATTTTGAAATCGCCCTCAAAAACGATAAAATTTAAATTTTTTGTCTAAATTTAACTGAAATTTGCGAAAAACAATCGGAAATTAAAAAAATTTGACATTAAAAAATTTAAATGTTTGTTTTAAATTGTTATCCAAAATTAATTGATTATACTTAACTTAATTTAACTTAATTTAATTTAATTTAATTTAACTTAATTTAACTTAACTAAAATGGCTCATAAATGTTTAAAGTGCAACAAAATATATTCTGATGAGGAAATCCTGACAATTAAGCAATGTATAACCTGTGGGGGAAGGTTTTTTTTATCCGCAAAAACAGATGAAGAACTTTTAAGAAAGGAAGACCTTCGGACACCCGAAGAGAAAGCGTTTGGAGTAGCGGGTGAAGTTGAGGTTAGAAGAGTAGGCGATATCGTATTTGTAAAAAAGATACCATCAGAAGCGGGTGTTGAAAAAGAAATTAAAAACAAAGAGGAAGAAATAAAAGCAGAAATAAAAGCAGAAATAAAAGAAAAAGAAAAACCAGAAATTCTTGAAGCTCCATCACCCGGGCCGGCAATATCTACAAAAGAGTTTTACGGCTGGAAAAAATATGGTATGGAAAAAGAGGAAGGAAAAACATCACAAATGCAAACCTCCGAACAGCGGGAAATTGAAGAAAACAAACTAAAGATAGAAAGTATAATGGAAAAACAGGGAATAGAAGATATACATGATATAAAAGCAGTCAAGCCAAAAACAGAAAAGGTACCGGAAAGGGAAAAGGCAGGAACAGCAGGAACAGTAAAGGTTATCGTGGAGAAAGCCGAGAAAGTTGCCGAAGAAAAACCAGAACCTATTGTTTTAAGCGACGAGGAATGGCTTGAAAAGGTATTTAAAGACAAGCCCGACGGGGTTGTTACTATGGACATTGAAACACTTAAAATTTTAAAGACAGGAAAATATGAAATTGATGTTCCTGGACTGATGGGAAATAAACCAGTTATTGCCGCTCTTAGAGAAGGGACATATTATATAGACATCCATTCTGCAATAGAAAAATTTCGGACGAGGAAAAAAAGGAGGGGATGAAAACTATGTTTTTAAAATGAAATTTGCACTTTCGGTGACAATTAAAGGCAGCAGGGAATGGACAGGAATAAGTAAATGTGAAATAGATGAGGTATTGAGCAAGGCGGAAAATTTAAAAAAGGGAATTGACGGCGAATTTAAAATAAATGTTGATGTTGATAAAGATATAAAATTAGAAATTTTGTCTGATTACAGGGCACATAGTTTATTTGCCAGAATCAAAAAAATACTGGTGGAACACACAGGAAAAAAATACCACATCGGCATTAAGGAAATTTTTGTAGACAAATACGAAATTTTATTTAAGACAGACAAGCCCCCGTTAAAACCGGTTTCTGTTCCGTTTGCAGATGTCAGATTTGAAGGAAATTTATGTAATGTGTCAGTCAAAAATCAGGATGAAAAATTCTTAACGGACAATTATGCAGACAGGATAATAAATTTAATCAGGGAAAAGATATCAAAACAGTATTATGAAGGGAAGAAAGAATACTGGAATTTATTATGGTCATCCGAAAGAAAAGAAATGAAATTTGATAAAGATCCAAGCGAAGAGATGCGAAAGAGAGGGTGGATTTTTCAGATAAGCAAGGGAAAGTGGTTTTATTTTCCGCAGGCAGCACTTATGCTTAATGTTATGAAAACAATTGCAGTTGAGGACTTTGTTAAATTTGCAGGATTCAGGGAAGTAATTGAATCAAATATAAAACCATTAGAAATCTGGCTCAAAACAGGACATATTTACGGGATGCCGAATGAAATTTATTATGTGGCTAATCCTAAGACGCGGGATGAGTCCGCATGGGAACATTTTAAAGATGTTGTAAAGATAACCAAAAACATTCCGAAAGAAGAATTAAAGGACCTGGTTGATATTAATTATGGAATTACTTATGCACAGTGTCCGATGATATATCATGCCCTGAACAACAAAACAATTGCAGAAGATAATCTGCCCTTAAAAATTTTTGAAAAAACAGTCAATTCGGCAAGGTATGAATCCGGGGGAACGCACGGCATTGAAAGAGTGGATGAATTTCACAGAATAGAATGCGTATTTATAGGAACTCCTGAAACACTATTGGAATTAAAGGAGAATATTATTGAACGGTATAAATTTATATTTAATGAAATTTTGGACCTGGAATGGAGAATGGCAGATGTTGTGCCATTTTATATGCAGCACGCCGGAGAAGCAGGAGATGCAAAAAGAGATATTGCTGTTGCTAAATTATGGAAAGGAACAGTTGATTTTGAGGCGTATCTACCTTACAGGGGAAGCAGGGAAGAAAATCAGTGGCTTGAATTTCAGAATTTGAGTATTGTTGGAGATAAATATACTTCTGCTTTTAATATTAAGACACAAAGAGGGGAATTATGGAGCGGATGCACAGGAATTGGCTTGGAGAGGTGGCTCGTTGCATTCCTGGCGCAGCACGGATTTAACTATGATGACTGGCCTGAAAAATTTAAAAAGTATATAAAGAAAGAAGAAACAGAAAAAGGAATTAAATTTTTGTAAAATAAAAATGGATATTGGAAAAATTGTTTTGGGAATAGTTGCGGTGTTTTTGATTGTAGCATTGCTTTGGTTTTTATGGGGATTTTTGATGTTCTTTCTGAAGGTTGCAATTATAATTCTGATAATAATAGCACTTGTTTCAATATATTTCCGGCTAAAGAAATAGGTTGTGTGCCATATAAAAGTAGGCCATTTATATTTTTGTAAATTATCAATTGAATTTTGAAGATTAAATAAAAATTTGGTGCTCATCCCTTTAAATTGGGTTAATTAATTTGAGAGTAATCTGTTCGCTTCTAACACCGTTTTTTTATTTTGGTTTTCCCTTGTTTTCAAAAATGTTTATAAAAATAATAGTAAAAAACAAATATATAATTATCCCAATTTTAGTAGGTCAGCACCAAAAATTTCAATAAATAATATTTTTGATTATAAAATTTATAACTTAAAATTTTTTGTTTTAAATTTATTAAATTTATGGTTGTATTTTAAATTTATTTATGAAAAATTTAATATAAAAGAGGAGGCTCATTAGTCTAAGTACAGCGGTAGCTTTTAAAAAAGCTCCATAAGATTTATATAGATGCAGCCACCACTTATACACAGATTATTACACAAGAATACGATCTACTTTGTAGGTAGGTTATTATAGCAGTCTAATTAAACCAATGGCCTACCTCTATTTGGCACTCAACCGGAGGCAATATAATTCAACTTACCTTGTTTTATTGAGGGATACGATTAAAATTTAATAAAAAATTTAGACCTATATTTTTAAAATCGTGAAATAACTACAAAAATTTTAAAATCTTACCCTCATCACAGAATCAAGAATAAGAGCGAAAATAATACATTATAAAAATAACACAATAAAATAACATCAAAATGATTACTGCACAAAGAAAACCGATGGGAGAAATAGTAAAAAATTTAACTGGCAAGAAGAAAGTACTCGTGGTCGGTTGTAATGGCTGCACGGCTTTTCACAGAGTTGGAGGGAAAAAACAGGTGGGAGAATTTGCAAAACTGCTTAAAATTAATACGAAATTAAAAAATTTAGATATTGAAATTATAGAGTCGTGTGTTGAACGGCAGTGCGGAAAGGAACTTGTTGAATACGCATTAAATGAAGTTATAAAGGGCTGCGATGCTGTTATTTCACTCGCCTGCGGTGCCGGAGTTCAGCAGATAGCGGAAATTTATGAAACAATTCCTGTTTATCCTGCAAATGATACATTTTTAGTTGGAATTGAAAACAGGAAAGAAGAAAAACTTATGGAGGTCTGTTGTGGGTGCGGGGAATGTATTTTGGGTGAAACTGTTGGAATATGCCCGAAAACAAGATGTAAGAAGGGATTATTAAACGGACCATGCGCCGGTGTTCACGATGGGTTATGCGAATTGAGCACAAATGAAAACAAGATACCGTGTGCGTGGATAGAAATTTGCAATAAAATGGTTGATATGGGGATGACGGATAAAATTTTGGAAATAAGGATGCCATAATTGTAAAGGAAAATAAACTTTAAAAAATTAAAAAAACACATTCAAAAATTTGGTAGCGATAAACATGTAAGGTTTTTGGTATTGCTAAACATGTAAGGTTGAATAACATTATTTACAGATAAATCACAAATATTTATGGCTCTTATTCCCATGTTCGTGATAATGATAAAAATATTGAAATTTAACAACAACTTCACGACATTGAAAATATGGGCCAAATATTAGACAACCCACATTAAATTATTAAATAACTCTACTTGACAACTTTTTACGAAGGAGTTAACACAAAATAATTATAAAATCACAAATAAATTTGTATTTCCAATGAAATATTTGGCCACTCTAAAAACAAAGGGTAAATTTTTTAAGTTTTCACGAGTAAGTCCTGTTAATTTTTAAATGGTCACATTTTTTCAATAAATTTTTGCAATTTTGAATACAAATTGATCAACTCACGAACAAAAAGTTGTCATCTAGAGTAAATAATGAAAAATATTAATAATTATAGGTGTAAAAAGATAAGTTTTTAACTATAACTATATTTTTGCGAAATGGGAAACTTTTGTTAATTTATTTATTTTATAGTTTAAATTTATTCATAAGTTTAATTTATTAATTTAATTTATAATCTATTTTAATTTATATATACTTTAAATTTTAATTTAATCAGTAGTTCCGAACACATTTGCTATGATAAAATAAATGATTGTATTAATAAAATTTAACAATTTAAAAATATTAAAAATTATTTGGAATTATATGCATTAAAAGCGTTAATTTAAAAAAATTTCCAAAAAAAGCAATGAATTTAATAAATGTGTTAATGTTGTTGAAAATGTTATTAAAAATGTTATTGAAAAATTTGGGTGGAAACAATACACAATATAAAAAAATATTACTGCTGAAAAGTTAAAACGATTATTATCACTGTCAAACATAAACTTAAAATATCAAAATTAGTTAATGAAAACATTTAATTTATAATCTATTTTAATTTATATATACTTTAAATTTTAATTTAATCAGTAGTTCCGAACACATTTGCTATGATAAAATAAATGATTGTATTAATAAAATTTAACAATTTAAAAATATTAAAAATTATTTTGTAATTAAGATATGCATTAAAAGCGTTAATTTAAAAAAATTTCCAAAAAAAGCAATGAATTTAATAAATGTGTTAATGTTGTTGAAGATATTGTTGAAAACGTTATTGAAAACGTTATTGAAAAATTTGGGTGGAAACAATAATCAATATAAAAAAATATTACTGCTGAAAAGTTAAAACAGTTATTGTCACTGCCAAACATAAACTTAAAATATCAAAATTTGTTAATGAAAACATTTCATTCGGAACTACTGTTTAATTTATAATTTATCTAATTTATATATATTTTAATTTAATTTATAATTTCAAAAGTTTCCCATTTGGAATTACAACCAAGATTACGCCCAAACTTATGTTTGAAAAATTTAGGTTTAACACACCAATTTTATGAAATAGGAAGCTTTTGTTAATTTAATGTTTAAAATTAAATTTATAAATATTATTTTTGTTAATTTAATGTTTAAAACATGACTATCGGCTAAATGAGAAAATTGACCGAGTTAAATGTCACCAACCAATTGAAACGAGAATTTTTTCCCATTAATATAATTAATACCAAAACTATTTAAAGCGTTCAGTCCTAATTCCAGTTTTTCCATCATCTCTGGTTCTTTTTCGTTTCTTGTTAACTTAATGGTTCTTTCGTTTTCTGTTTCGGTTATTGATCCGCTTAACATGAAAAAGGATTGGATAAGTGTTTGAAGTTCCATTTTTTCGTTATTGAGGCAATTTGATAAAAAGAAGCTGCATAGATTTGCAAAACTCATCCGAAAGCAGGTCATCAGCTGGTCAAGTTCAACGTCCACTACATATACGTGTTCCTTTCCTTGTATTCTTTCCCGGTCTTTTTCCCATTTTTGCAGTTTCTCGAATTTTTCTTTATGTGGTTTTTTGATATTGTTTATTTTTCGGTCAATACTTTTTATTTTTCTATCGCAATCGTCTAATGCAGATAAAATATTAGCGTCCCCTTCCCGTTTACCCTCTTTTATGGTTGTCTGCTCTTTGAGCGTTCTTTCCAGATCACACAATTGTTCACGTTCAACTTTACACTTTTCAATTTCATCTAGCACTTCTTTCAGTTCAAAACGGATTGCTCCTATGCTTTTTTCCAACTTACCCCGTTTATTTAGCATTTTCTTATCAGGAATTTCTTTTTTACCATAACCAGCTATTCTATGAATTGAAGCACCGGATTTCATTGATTTGAATTGTAATTCCTGACATGGCCACCTGTTAAAATATGATTTAACGACCAACGACCCGCCAACGGTTTCGTTTGGCAGGCTCGTTATAGCGACGGTTTTATTTCCTTTTTTCCAATCAATGATTACTCCTCTGCATTCAAAGATATATTCCTTATCTTTTGAATCCTTCATCTCAACCATGCATTCCGTTAGTTTAGCATCCCCGTATTTATATTCTTCCAGTTCTCCCTTATGTTTGAATTTTCTCACATCTTTGATCTGGTTTTCATCCAATATTGTAATAAAATGACGATGTGATTCTATGATACTCCTCAAGGTGGATACTGCGTTTCCGGCGGAATCCATCACTATTGCTGAATTTACTTTTCCGTCAGAAGAAGTTGATTTCAGATGTTCTTCGATGTCTTCCATTAACGACAATGCTTTATCCCCAATATTTGCATTACCTGAAAATGTTTGGAAATATGTTGGGCGACCAAAAGAGTCGTGAATAAATACTTGATCTAAGGAGTCCATTACCCGTCCAAGCATGGTGACTTTACTTTTCTTACACCGTTTACTTGACCACAATGGTTTTGTATTTCCGTCAATATAGTAACATACTAATGTCGGCTGCTCCTTATTAAATTTACCCCAAAAATTAATCCAGAATTCCGCTGTTGCTTTTATGAAATTTGAGGAAATCTGCAGATATTTAAGTTCCCTTAAATATTTATCAATTGAAGCATGCTTATAATTGTATCCGCATATATGTTTAAGTGCGTTGCCAATACTTTTATTTATGTCCCGCATGCTTCCATTTAGAGTTATCAAAGGCAAGCATAGAACAGCAAGATTTTTTCTTGAAATTGTTTTTGTCCCCGTGCCCAATATCTGCAAACGCGACATATCCTTGTTGTAAATTTTATCTCCTATTGAATTGAACTTTGTTTCGCGAACATCTTCAAGTCGGTTATATCCTGGTGTGAACTTTCCTTTATCTCTTTGGGATGGATGATCTGCACCAAGTTTTTGATTTTCTTTAAAGAGGTCAGTTTCTTTAACATTTTCTATGTGTTCTTCGATTGTGTTTGACCAAACATCAAATATTCCCAAGTGACAAGCAAGTGCAGAAAGGATTTCAAATCCAGCAAACGGTGCGTCTGAAAACCGACTGATTCGTTCAAGTCCATATTTTTTTCTGAAATCATTGATTGCAGTGCGTTTTATATCTAAGTTAAACCGTTCCCAGAGCCGTGATCTAATATCAGGTACCTTTAATTCTCGTTTGTTTTCAAGCAAACCGATAAGATAATGCTCTACTTCTGATGTGAATTTCTTTGCATTGCCCTCTGATCTACGA
>Ga0210025_1002918_pt1 | contig 15995 bp, 19 predicted proteins | sample CryGeyme20150102_FD_183989 | JGI IMG/M metagenome (GOLD analysis project Ga0210025, IMG submission 183989) | Groundwater microbial communities from Crystal Geyser aquifers in Utah, USA - Crystal Geyser metaG 2015-0102 (SPAdes) (version 2) | ecosystem: Environmental > Aquatic > Deep subsurface >...
CGGGCTGGTGACGCACAGCCTGCGGCCGCTCCCCCGCCCCATGGACGAGCCTGCGGAAATGCCGGACGTCGCGCCCGAATTGCTGGCCGCCGTGGAGGAGGCGGTTGGCACCGCGCTGGCTACACCGCCCGCGAACCCGCAGCCGCCAGACGCCACACTCGCCGAGGCAGTGCCAACGTCAACACCGCTTGATCCGGTAGCGGGTGGTGTCGGGGCGACATCGGGGACGACGCAAACAGTGCAGGCACCCGACGCGCAGCAACCGACGGAAACCATCACCGCGCTCGCCTCCGAACCGGCAATGACGCCGATCCCCCGCCCGGCAATCGTGGCCTACGATTCAATGGAGATAGAGCTTGCGGTGATCGACCCCGACCCGGCACCACCGGAACAGGAAATCGTGACCCGCGCATCCTCCACCGGCAACCGTCTCTACGGCGTGTCGCTCGGCCGCTACCCATCGCGGTTCGCCGCCGAGCAGTTGTTGTTGCGCACCGCGCTGGCCGAGCTTGGCACGTTCGACGAGGCGTTGCGCAATGTCGTGCAACGCACCGGCGGGTATGAGGCACAATTCGCCGGGATGAGCTTTCCAGAAGCCGAACGCGCCTGTGCCCGGCTGATGTCGCGCAACCTGACCTGCACGACCTACGGGCCGTGACGCGCTGCGTGCCGGCTGTCAACGGCGGAGTAAAGACCTGCCACTGTGGCGGAGCAAAAGTCGGCCAGTTTGGGGCGCGCGCCTTGGAGCGTGTGGCTCTCGTTTAGCAGGCACGTTCCAAGGCGCATTGGCCGTCAGGCCAATGGTGTGAGGATCATTTTCCGGCGGCGGCGCGGCGGGCGCGGCTTTGGTTGAGGCGATAGCTTTCGCCGTTCATCTCCAGCATATTGACGTGATGGGTCAAGCGGTCCGGCAGGGCGCCGGTCAGGCGTTCCGAACTGACGAAGCGAAAGACGCAGAACGTCGCATGTCCCCTCGGTGTTCAACACCGTTCCGCGAACGGCAGGTTCGATGTGATCAGGGTGGCGCCGCGCTCGTAACGCTGCGAGATCATCTCGAACAGAAGCTCGGCGCCGGTCTTGCAGAGCGACACGACGCCCGGTTCGTCGATGATCAGCCGTTTGACCTTGGCCAGCTGGCGCGGCAGCCGCAGCAGGCGTTTCTCGTCGCGGGCCTCCATCAACTCGTGAACCAGAGACGCCGCGGTCACGAAGGCGACCGGCAGGCCCTTCTGGCAGCCGACCAGCCCCAGCCCGAGGGCGACATGGGTCTTGCCGGTGCCTGAGAGCCCGAGCGCGATCACGTTCATCTTTCGCCACTGCCGCTGAGTTGGCGTCGGTCGCGTTGCGCGTTTCATCATGCTGAAATCATGCACAGGATCATGGCAATTCTTGGGATAAGGCTCGACGCTCATCCGAAAGCCATGGATACCCTGTGCTGCACTGCGTTTGAATGTCAGCTCTGACGGACCGCACCGAAGAAATCTAATCTGCGCTCAAGGTCCGGTCCGGTCCGGTCCAAGAACTGTGTTTGCCTTTACTGAACTGAAACAGGCTGCAACATGCGATCGGTATCCAGTTTCAGCGCGCTGCGCCAAAGCGGCGTCTTGAAGACGTGGTGGATGTGCTTGCCCTCGCGCTCTTCTCGGGTCTGGACCAGCAGCCCGGCCCATTCAAGCGGGCGCAACACGCAGGAGGAGAACGCAGCCATTTCTCTCCATCCGGCATTGTCCCAGTCGTACTCCTCACCATAGAATGCAGCAAACAGTGCGCGCTCGGTGGTGTCTTGGTCGGCTTCGACATTGATGACATTCATCCACACGTCCCACTTGCCGAAGGGGCGCTCTTCGAAGCGGGCGTATGACGCATGGTCACTCTTGAGTATGAAGAAGGGGATGAGTTCGGCGAACAGCCGCGCTCGTGCCTCCGCCAGCTCTGCGCCGCGCTTGGTCAGCCGGAATTCGCCCTTGAAGTGGCGCCCCAGGCGCAGTGTGATCAGAAGGGAATGCAGCACCTCCAGCGGCGGGACTTCGTATTCATTGATGACCTTGCTGTAGCGGAACATTTCTTCGGCGCTTTTCCCGGGCCAGTCAAAATGCTCGACCGCCCAATGGACGAAGATGCGCATGAAGGCCCTGGTCTGCCGCAGCTTCGGCACGCGCAGGTTCAGTGTGCCCAAACGGGTGTCCAAAGAGCGATCGCGGTAGCCGTTGCGCCGGGTCGTCCGCTCACCGCTGCGTTCGTGCTTGCCAGCGCCGATCAAGCCGTCGACATCGGCCTCCATGATCAGCTGTAGGACGGCTTCTGCGATGCTTCGCAGCAGATCGCCCTGGTCATGCTTGGCCAGAAGCGCGGACAGGTCCATGGTGGTCTTGGTCATCGGGGTCTCCGTGTGGTTCGTGGTTGACGTCGCCAAACTCCACCTCAACCATAAACCTCGATGGCCACCTGAGATTACACCGTTGACGGCGCAGAAATTACACCACGTCCGTGGACGCTACCTCGCACACCGATGCGACACGCGCGCAAATCTGCCGCCCGACACAGACGTGGCGTCCGGAGCTTCGGCCTGATCGCCGCGAGTGCCAAAGACTAACCCCGTGACGATTACCTTTTGTCAAGCACGCCCAATGCGTTTTCAGCCAAGCGACGCCTTGTCAGCCCAATCTGCTTGAGCTATCCTCCAAATATAACCGTTGGGGTGCCCTGTTTGGGGCTGAGAGGCGTTAGCCAACCCATCGAACCTGATCCGGTTCATACCGGCGTAGGGAACGGTGCATGAATGGCGCGCGGCGCCCACATTCCGTTTCCTTGCGATGATTTGTTTGGCAAGGAGGCGATGATGGTTCCCATCGCACTGACGATAGCAGGGTCTGACTCCGGCGGCGGCGCGGGGGTCCAGGCGGATTTGAAGACGTTTTCTGCTTTGGGCGTTTATGGTGCCAGTGTGATCACGGCATTGACCGCGCAAAACACTCGCACAGTCAGCATGACAGAGCCTGCAAGCCCCAAGATGATCGCGGCCCAGATGGCAGCGGTGTTTTATGATCTGAACGTGCGGGCGGTCAAGCTGGGCATGGTGGGGGATGCAGCGGCGATTGCTGCCGTGGCGCAGGGGCTGGCGGGCTGCGGTCTGCCCGTTGTGCTCGACCCGGTGATGGTGGCGAAATCCGGCGACCGGTTGCTGGCACCCACAGCCCTGGATGCGCTGCGCCGCCAGCTTCTGCCGCTGGCCACGCTGCTGACCCCGAACCTGCCCGAGGCGGCAGACCTGCTCGACTGCGCGCAAGCGACCACCGAGCCAGAGATGACGCGCCAAGGCCATGCGCTGTGTGCGCTGGGTCCGCAGGCGGTGCTGATGAAGGGCGGGCATGGCACTGGGGACACTTGCGTTGATCTGCTGGTCACTGCGACAAGCGTTACCCGCCTGATCGCACCGCGACACGCGACCCGCAACACCCATGGCACCGGCTGCACCCTGTCGGCGGCGATTGCGGCGGGGCTGGCCCAGGGCTTGGCGCTGCCCGAGGCTGTCACCCGCGCGCACACCTATCTTCAAGGCGCGATTGCGGCGGCGGACGGGTTGCGCGTCGGGTCGGGTCACGGCCCGGTGCATCACTTCTACCAGGTCTGGTCCCATGGCTGATGTCACCGTGATCGGGGCGGGTGTGGCCGGGCTTTGCGCGGCCTATGCGTTGTCGTGCGCTGGTCTGACCCCGCGCCTGATCGACCGGTCAGGCGCGCCGGGGGCGCATGGCTGTTCGTGGTGGGCCGGGGGGATGCTGGCCCCGTTTTGCGAAGGCGCGCAGTCCGAACCCGCCATTGTCGCGCACGGGCAGGCCGCCGCCGCGTTCTGGTCCGAGGTGACGGCGGTGACGCAGCGCGGCACGCTGGTGGTGGCCTTGCAGCGCGATCTGGGCGAACTCGACCGCTTTTCTCGGCGCACGAGCGGGCATTCTCGGGTCACCGATATCGCCGCGCTGGAGCCTGAACTTGCGCACCACAGTGCGGCGTTGTTCTACGAGGGCGAGGCCCATCTGAACCCGCGCCGCGCTTTGAGCGATCTGACCCGAGCACTCATCGCGCGCGGTGTGCGGATCGAGCAGGCCGAGGCCGCGCCAGAGGAGATCGCCGGCCCGGTGATCGACGCGCGCGGCATGGCGGCGGGTCTGCCCGGCCTGCGCGCGGTGCGCGGCGAGATGCTGGTGCTGCGCGCGCCCGACATCCATCTGTCGCGCCCGGTGCGCCTGCTGCACCCGCGCCACCCGCTTTACATCGTGCCGCGCGGCGATGGCGTGTTCATGCTGGGCGCGACCCAGGTGGAAAGCGCGGATCGGCGCGGTGTGTCGGCGCGCTCGGTGCTGGAACTGCTCAGCGCGGCCTATGCGCTGGATGCACGCCTTGCCGAGGCGGAAGTGCTGGAAACCGGCGCCGACCTGCGCCCGGCCTTTGCCGATAATGTGCCGCGCGTGGTGGTGCGGGCCAGCCCGTCAAACCATCCGGTGCTGCATCTGAACGGGCTGTTCCGGCACGGCTATCTGATGGCGCCCGCGCTGGCGCGGCAGGCCACCGACTATCTGACCAAAGGCATCAAGGGGGATCTTGTCCATGCGGATTGAGGTGAATGGAGAAGCGCACGAGGTAACGTCCACGACCGTCGCCGCCGCACTGACGGAATTGGGCCTTGCAGACGCCCGCGTCGCCACCGCGCTGAACGGCACTTTCGTGCCAAAGGCCGCGCGGGACGACACGCGCTTGGCCCCAGGCGACCGGCTGGAAGTTCTGGCCCCGATGCAGGGGGGCTGAGGCGATGCGCACCATCTACGGCATCACGCTGGACACGCCCCTGATGCTGGGAACGGCACAATACCCCTCGCCCGCGATCATGGCCGAGGCGTTCCGCGCGTCGCGCGCCTCGGTCGCCACGGTATCGTTACGGCGCGAGGGGGGACAGGGCCAAGCGTTCTGGGACATCATCCGTGGGCTTGGCGTGCATGTCCTGCCCAACACTGCCGGCTGCTACAGCGCACGCGAAGCGATCACCACCGCGCAGATGGCGCGCGAGGTGTTCGAGACGAACTGGATCAAGCTCGAGGTGATCGGCCACGCCGACACCCTGCAACCCGACCCATTCGGCCTGCTGGAGGCGACAGCGACGCTGGCCGCCGACGGGTTCGAGGTGTTTCCCTACACCACCGAGGATCAGGTGCTGGCCGCGCGTTTGCTGGACGCGGGCGCGCGGGTGCTGATGCCCTGGGGGGCGCCCATCGGATCCGGCCTCGGGCTGAACAACCGCTACGGGCTGAAAACCCTGCGCGCGGCCTTTCCCGATGTGCCGATGGTGATCGACGCAGGGTTGGGCCTGCCCAGCCATGCCGCCGATGCGCTGGAGATGGGATTCGACGCCGCGCTGCTGAACACCGCCGTTGTGCAGGCGGGCGACCCGGTGGCGATGGCACGTGCCTTTGCGCTGGCGGCGCAGGCGGGGGCCTTGGCGCATGGTGCCGACCCGATGGCACCGCGCGACATGGCCGCCCCGTCCACCCCCGTTCTGGGAAAGGCATGGCTATGACCCTGCCCCGGTTCTACCCGATCTTTGACTCCGTTGCATGGCTGGAACGCGCTCTGCCGCTGGGCGTCACGCTGGTGCAACTGCGCATGAAGGACCGCGCGCCTGCGGATTTGCGCGCCGATATCCGCGCCGGGCTGGCACTCGCCCGCCGCCATGGGGCCGCGCTGGTGGTCAACGATCACTGGCAACTGGCGATCGACGAGGGCGCGGACTGGCTGCATCTGGGCCAAGAGGATCTGGACACCGCCGATCTGCCGGCGATCCGCCGCGCGGGGCTGCGGTTGGGCGTCTCCACCCATGACCACGCCGAACTGGACCGCGCCCTTGCCCTTGCGCCCGATTATATCGCACTGGGGCCGGTCTATCCCACCGTCCTCAAGCAGATGAAATGGCACCAGCAGGGGCTGGCGCGGGTCAGCGAATGGAAGCGACTGGTCGGTGACATCCCGCTCTGCGCCATCGGCGGCATGAACGTGGACCGCGCGCCGGGGGCGTTCGCGGCGGGGGCGGATATCGTCGCGGCGGTGACCGACATCACCCTGCACCCCGACCCAGAGGCGCGGATGCGCGACTGGCTGAGGATCTGCGCATGACCCGCTATGCCCGCCAAGCGGTTCTGCCGCAGATCGGCGACCGGGGACAGGCGCGGCTGGCCCGCGCCCGGGTGCTGGTGGTGGGCGCGGGCGGCCTTGGCGTGCCGGTGTTGCAGTATCTGGCGGGCGCTGGTGTGGGGCGGATCACGCTGGTGGATGGCGACAGGGTGGCAGAACACAACCTGCACCGCCAGCCGCTGTATCGCATGGACCAGATCGGCCAGCCCAAGGTGCTGGCCGCCGCCGGTGCTTTGGCTGCGCTGAACCCTGATGTGCAAGTCACCCCCTGCGCCGAATGGCTGGACCCGGCCAATGCGCCTGCTTTTGTCTCGACCGCTGATGTGGTGCTCGACTGCGCCGATACGTTTGCGGCCAGCCTGACCCTGTCAGATACCTGCCGCGATACCGCCACGCCGCTGATCACCGCCTCGGCCCTTGCGTTGGCGGGCTATGTGATGGGGTGCGGCGGCGATGCCCCGTCCTTGCGCGCGATTTTTCCCGATCTGACCGAACGCGGGGCCACCTGTGCCACTGCCGGTGTGATGGGGCCGGTGGTTGGCGTGATCGGAGCACTTCAGGCGCAGATGGCGCTTGCGGTTCTGCTGGGGCTGGAGCCGTCACCCTTGGGACAGGTGATCCGCCTTGACGCGGCAAGCTGGCGGATGGCGGGCTTTCGCTTTGATGCGGCGCCGGAGCCTGAGGCACCCCTGCCCTTCATCGCCCAAAGCCAGATCCGCGCCGACGACCTGCTGATCGACCTGCGGGTTGAGGCCGCTCCGTTCTGCGCCAGCGCCCGGCACATCCCGCCTGCGGCGATGGCTGCCTTCACCCCGCCCGACGCTGGCCGTGTCGTGCTGGCCTGCGCCACCGGCCTGCGCGCGCACAACGCCGGGCAAGATTTGCAAACCCGCTGGCCGGGCGACATCGCCTTGCTGGCAATCCAAGACTGAAAGGAAGCACATGAAAACCCTGCTTGCCACGCTGGCCATCACCGCCACACTGGCCCTGCCTGCCGCCGCACAGGACCGCCTCAGCCTGATGCTCGACTGGTTCGTGAACCCCGACCATGGCCCTATCATCCTCGCGCAGGAGTTGGGCTATTTCAGGGACGCCGGGCTGGAGGTCACGATCATCACCCCGTCCGACCCCAACGCGCCGCCGCGCATGGTGGCGGCGGGCAGCGTCGATCTCGCGATCAGCTATCAGCCCGAACTGCACCTGAACCGCCACGATGGTCTGGCGTTGCGCCGGGTCGGCACGCTGATTTCCACGCCGCTGACCTGCCTTGTGGTGCTGGCGGATGGTCCGGTGCAAACCATGGCCGATCTGCGCGACCGCAAGGTGGGCTTTGCCGTGGCGGGCGTGCAAGAGGTGATGCTGAACGCGATGCTGGCGCATAACGGCATGACGTCAGGGGACGTCGAACAGATCAACATCGGCTGGTCGATCTCGCCCGCGCTGATGGCGGGGCAGGTCGATGGCGTGATCGGTGCGTTCCGCAATTTCGAGATGAACCAACTGGCACTGGAAGGCATGGAGGGGCGTTGTTTCTACCCCGAGGCCGAGGGCGTGCCTACCTATGACGAGCTGATCTACATCGCCAATCCCGACCGGATGGATACCGCCACGATCGCCCGGTTTCTGGAGGCGACCGAGCGCGCGACCGGCTATATCCTGAACAACCCCGATCAGGCGTGGCAGATCTTTGCCGCCACCGCGTCCGAGTTACAGACCGAGCTGAACGCCCGCGCCTGGACCGACACCTGGCCGCGCTTCGACGCCCGCCCCGCCGCTCTGGATGCCGGGCGCTACAGGCGTTTCGAGGCGTTTTTGGCTGCGGGTGGCGTCACGCCCGGTGGGCTGACGGTGGACGCGCTGGCGCTCGACGTGACCGCGCCATGACTGCGCCCGACTATGGCCGGGCCTTTGCCCTGTGGCGTGCGCGCGCGCCACAGTGGCAGTCCTACACCCACCACGCCTTTGTCGAAGGGTTGCGCACCGGCGATCTGTCGCGCGCGCGGTTCCTGCACTATTTGCGGCAGGATTATGTATTCCTGATCCACTTTGCCCGCGCCTGGGCACTGGCGGCGGCCAAGGCCGATACGCTGGCGGAACTGCGGGCGGCCTCGGCCACGGTGCAGGCGCTGGTGCATGTGGAAATGCCGCTGCATGTGCAGGTCTGCGCCGCCGCAGGCATCGACGCCGCCACACTGGAGGCGACCGAGGAAGCACCGGCAAACCTCGCCTACACGCGCTATGTGCTGGAGGCGGGCTATTCGGGCGATTTTCTGGACCTGATGGCGGCGCTGGCGCCCTGCGTGCTGGGCTACGGCGAAATCGGCGCGCGGCTGGCGGGCAGCGGCGGGCCCTATGCCGATTGGATCGACACCTACGCCGGGCCCGACTATCAGGCGCTGTGCCGCGATGTCGGCGCGATGATCGATGGCGCGCTTTTGCACCGTCTGGGGCCGGGTTGGGCCGATCTGCCACGCTTTGACCGCCTGACGCAGCACTATTCCACCGCCACGCGGCTGGAGGTCGGGTTCTGGCAGATGGGACCAGCGAGCGCATGACCGGGCTGCGCATGACTGGCGATCTGTGGCTGGGCGGCGCGCGGCTGATCCGCAATCTGGCGATCGACATGCCCGCCGGGCAATGGTCGTGCCTGCTGGGCCGATCGGGCGTTGGCAAATCCACGCTCGCGCGGCTGATCGCGGGACTGCCGGGGCCCTATCGGCTGGCGGGCGTGCTGGTGGCGGGCGATGACCTGCCACTGACGGGCCGCGTCGCGATGATGGCGCAGGACGCGCAACTGCTGCCCTGGGGAGATCTGGTGCACAACGTGACCATCGGCGCACGGCTGCGCGGCACCCTCCCCGATCTGGCCCGCGCCCGCGCGCTGCTGGCCGATGTCGGGCTGGCAGGGCTCGAGGCCCGCCGCCCTACAGAACTGTCTGGCGGTCAATGCCAGCGCGTTGCCTTGGCCCGCACCTTGATGGAGGACCGCCCGCTTGTGGTGATGGACGAGCCGTTCTCGGCGCTGGATACCGTCACGCGGCTGGCCATGCAGGATCTGGCGGCGCGCGTGCTGACCGGGCGCACGGTGATCCTGATCACCCACGACCCGCTGGAGGCTGTCCGCCTGTCCGACCGCGCCTGGCTGCTAAGCCCGGAAGGCGCCGATGAATTGGACCTGCCCGACCTCTCCACGCCCCGCGATTGGCGCGCGCAAGAGACACTTACGGCGCAGGCGGCATTGCTGACCCGGTTGCACCGGCCCGAGGAGAGACGATGCACCGGCTGAACACACCGTTTTTACGCGGCATACTCACCTTTGGCTTTGCGCTGGCGCTGTGGCAGGGGGTGGTCTGGGTCAGCGACGTGCCGCATTTCATCCTGCCGGGGCCGGGACGTGTGGCGACCAGCCTGTGGGCCAATGCGGCGCTATTGGGGGAACATGCGCGTTTTACCGCGTTCAACCTGCTGGTCGGGCTGTCGGCCGGACTGGCGCTTGGGGTGGTGACCGCGTTGAACCTTGCGCTGTCACCCGGCGCGCGGCTGCTGCTGCGTCCGATGCTGATCTTCGCGCAAGCGGTGCCGGTGTTCGCGCTGGCCCCGATCCTGACGTTGTGGCTGGGCTATGGGGCCACATCAAAGATCGTCGTCGTGATCCTGGTAGTCTATTTCCCCGTCGCTTCGGCGTTTTTCGACGGGCTGATGCGCCTGCCTGCGCCACTGGCTGATCTGGCGCAGACCCTGGAGGCCAGCCCCATGCGGCGGCTTTTGCTGCTACAGGTCCCGCACGCCCTACCCGCGCTTGCATCTGGCCTACGGCTGGCCGTGGTCATGGCCCCCTTTGCCGTTATCGTCGGTGAATGGGTCGGGTCATCGCGTGGACTGGGTTATCTGATGCTGATGGCGAATGGTCGCGGGCAAACCGACCTGATGTTCGCTGCATTGGTTGTGCTGGCGGCGCAAAGCCTTGTGTTGTTTGCGGGCGTAGAACGGATTGCAAAAGGTCGGCGCAAAGCGCATCACGCAAACCAAGAGACGGGATCCGCTTTACAGTAACTTTGACACGAATTCCGCACGAACGTCTGCAGGCGCACGGTCTTAGGGTACCCGTCCGGTCTGGCCGCTACCCGTTCCATCGCCACGGCAGCAGTTCGTCAACCTTGGTGATCTTGCAGTCCGGGATTCGGGCGAGGGTGTCGGCGAGCCAGGCGTGGGGATCGACGGCGTTGAGCTTGGCCATCTCGATCAGGGTGCAGGCGATGGCGGCCGCCTTGCCGCCTGCCTCCGAGCCGACGAAGAGGTAGGTCTTCCGCCCGAGGGCGATGGCGCGTTCGGCTGCGTTGTCGTCGAAATCAAGGATGCCATGGACGAGGTGGGGGCGCATAGGTCCTGACCTGCCACTGAACATTCATCCGGTCGGGACCAGAGCCCTTTGAGTTGATACGCCGTTTGGCGCGGGTGGAGCAACCGACATTCGCGCGGAGCTTTCAGATGGCGCAGCGCGGGTGGGCGCGTGCTCTCGCGGCGGATCCTGAAGGGCCGGGCACGACGGCGGCTGAACCCGCTCTTCGTCGGCTGGCTGATGGGCTGGCCCATCGGGCACGCGCTCTGCGCCTGCTCGGCAACGGAGTTCATCCACTGGCAGCAGCGCATGCGTGGCGCTCTCTCGCGGCTGCCCATGGCCTCGGGCCCGTGGATCTGGCGGCCGACGGAGGGACCAGAGGGTCCGGCCCAGATGCACCTGTTTGACGGATTGCAACCATGAGCATGCAGGCACGGATCGGCCGCACAGGCAGCACCAGGGTCAAACGCGCGCTGGGCGTTCAGACAGCGCTGGAATGGGCCTTCCAGGTGGAAAAGGCGCAGCTGGAACTGCCGCCGCCCCCTGACATCACCGAGGAAGGCTTCGGCTTCGGCCGCGAATACGTTCTGCCGCAGCGCGCCGCGCTGGGCTGCAAGGTGGACGGCGGCCAGCACAAGATCGGTGGCTACACCCAAGCGGACGCCGAGGTGATTGCCGCCACCGTCGCCGGGATGCCCGACAGTTTGGGTGGTACCCGCATGGCGATCCGGGTGGCTGAACTGGCGCGCGCCGGGCTCACGCCCGACTGGATGCCCGGCGTCGTTCCGCGCTGCGTGCCGGTGGAAACGCGGCAAAATCAGCATGGCGTTCGAGCTATGACGGAAGTCGTAGGCACCGAACGGATCCTCTCGCGCGGACGCTGGCGCACGGTCGAGGTGCTGGCCTGCCCCGTTACCTGGCGGCCAAACCCGGAGCAGATCGCATCCGCCCGGCGCGGGTATCACGACTGGTGGCAAGCGCTGGATTGGGTGCGGGACGGGCTGGCGGCGGGTGGGATTCTGCGGGAGGTGGAGGTAACGGAGGTGATGCCGAAGAAGCGGCCGTGGGACGAAATCAGAGCATCAGGCGGCCCATGAACTGCTCTCTGTCGACGCCAGCACTGGCCCCTTGATTGTTTCGCAGCAAAATTCCCGGAAGCGGTGTCGGAGCGTCTTGATTGCAATGCAATCACTGTTTAACTTGGTCAAGTGGTAGGAGGATCCCATGGCCAGCATTACGATCCGCAACCTTGATGATGATGTGAAACGACGTCTGCGCATTCGCGCCGCCGAACATGGCCGCTCGATGGAAGAGGAGGCCCGCGAGATACTGCGCCACGTCGTTGGCGAAGCGAAGCCACCCCACGATCTTGCTGCCGCCATCCGTGCACGTGTCGCGCCGCTGGGCGGCGTTGATCTCGACCTTCCGCAGCGAGAGGCCATGCGTGAACCGCCCGCGTTCGACCAGGCATGAGCATGATCATCATCGACACGAATGTCATCTCCGAGCTGTTGCGCCCGGCCCCGGAGCCGAAGGTCGAACACTGGCTGTCCGCGCAGGATGGGCTAAACGTCTACCTGACCTCGATATCGGAGGCGGAGCTGCGCTACGGCCTCGCTATCATGGGGAACGGCAAGCGCCGCGCGGCGCTGGTTGACGCCGTGGATCGCATCCTGCGTGAGGACCTCGCCGGTCGCATCCTGCCCTTCGACAGCGACGCCGCGCAGTCCTATGCCACCATCGCCGCAGCACGACGGTCCGCCGGGCTGCCGATCGCCCAGGCCGATTGCCAGATTGCATCCATTGCCCACGCGCGCGGGGCCACCGTCGCGACGCGCAACACGCCTGATTTCGAGGGTTGCGAGATCGACCTGATCAACCCCTGGACAGCCGCATGAACGCCGTTGAAATCGAACAAGCCGTTTCCGAACTGGCCGAACAGCCCTTTGACGCGGCCGAGTTTCCCTATGCCTTCCTCATGGCCTTCGGCAACAAGGACACGACCATCAAGCGGCTGCGCACCGGCGCGTCGAACAAGTCCGACCTCGGCGGCGTCCTGCAGACCAACAACATCCACCTTGCGACCTGCGCGCCGGGCGACATCGCGGCGACGCTGACAGCCTTGCGCGACAGCCCGGCCACAACCCGCGCCAAGGCCAAGTTCATCCTCGCCACCGACGGCATCGACCTCGAGGCCGAGGACATCGCCACCGGCGAAACCATCGCCTGCCGCTACACCGATTTCCCCGACCATTTCGGCTTCTTCCTGCCGCTCGCGGGCATCTCCACCGTCAAGCAGATCCGCGAAAGCGCGTTCGACATCCGCGCGACCAGCCGCCTCAACCGGCTCTATGTCGAGCTGATCAAGGACAACCCCGACTGGGGCAGCGCCGACAAGCGCCATGACATGAACCACTTCATGGCGCGGCTGATCTTCTGCTTCTTCGCAGAAGACACCGACATCTTCGTCAGCGACAACCTGTTCACCGCCACCATCGACCAGATGGCCAACCGCGATGGGTCAAACACGCATCAGGTCATCGGCGAGATTTTCCGCGCGATGAACACCCCCATCCCCAAACGGGCCGAGGCCAAACTGCCCCGCTGGGCTGACACCTTTCCCTATGTGAACGGCGGGCTGTTCTCGGGCAGCCTTGATGCCCCTCGCTTTTCCAGGATCGCGCAGCGCTACCTCAGCCATATCGGCAGCCTCGACTGGACACAGATCAATCCCGACATCTTTGGCTCCATGATCCAGGCCGTCGCGGATGAGGAGGAACGCTCGGTCCTCGGCATGCATTACACCTCGGTGCCGAACATCCTGAAGGTGCTGAACCCGCTCTTCCTCGATGATCTGCGGGCAGAGCTGGAAGCGGCGGGCGACAACGCGCGCAAGCTGGCCAATCTGCGCGCCCGCATGGCCCGGATCCGCGTGTTTGACCCCGCCTGCGGGTCGGGCAACTTCCTTGTCATCGCCTACAAGGAAATGCGCGCGCTGGAATATGAGATCAACACGCGCCGGGGCGAGCCGCAGCGCCGCACCGATATTCCCCTGACCAACTATCGCGGGATCGAGCTGCGGGATTTCTCGGCCGAGATCGCGCGGCTGGCGCTGATCATCGCGGAATACCAATGCGACGTGACCTGGCGCGGCCAGAAAGAGGCGCTGGCCGAGTTCCTGCCGCTGGACGCGCAGAACTGGATCACTTGCGGCAACGCCCTGCGGCTGGACTGGCTGTCGGTCTGCCCGCCCACGGGGACGGGGGTGACGTTTCAGGCCGATGACCTGTTCATGTCGCCGCTGGATCAGGCGCAGATCGACTTCGCGAACGAGGGGGGCGAGACGTATATTTGCGGGAACCCGCCTTATCTGGGGTCAACGTGGCAAAGCACGGAACAGAAGGAGGATTTGCAGCGTATTTTCGACGGGCGCACGAAAAGCTGGAAATCGCTCGACTATGTCGCAGGCTGGTTCATGAAGGCCGCCGATTACGGGCTTCATACGCCCACCGTGTCGGCCTTCGTGTCCACCAACTCGATATGCCAGGGGCAACAGGTGCCGATCCTCTGGCCGCTGATCTTCAAGACAGGGCACGAAATCGCCTTTGCCCATACGAGTTTCAAATGGGCGAACCTTGCCAGCCACAACGCGGGCGTGACCGTGGCAATCGTGGCGATTTCCAATCATGCCGCGACGGTGCGTAAGCTGTTTACACTGGCGGATGATGGCGGGTCTGTTGTGAGGGAGGCGGAAAATATCAACGCCTATCTGGTCGCCGCGCCGAATGTGATCGTGGAAAAGGCCAGTAGGCCGATGAACGGTACCGCCAACATGAGCTTTGGGAACAAGCCTGTTGACGGTGGGCATTTGCTATTGAGCGCTGACGAAGTGCAGGCACTTGGTCTGACCGCTGAACAGCGTGATAAATTCATCCGCCGGATTTACGGCTCAGCCGAGTTCATCCGTGGTCTGGAGCGTTATTGCTTGTGGATCGAGAACGATCATCTGCACGAGGCGATGAGCATCGACACAATTCGCCAACGCATAGAGGGCGTGCGCGAGATGCGGCTGGCAAGCCGGGACAAAAGCGCGAACGAGATGGCAAGCCGCGCCCATCAGATGCGCGAGATGAATATCGGGCAACACCAGACTATTGCTGTTGCCGCGATTTCATCAGAAAATCGCCCATACTTACCGTGCGGATTGCTGACGAACGAGCAGACCGTGACCAACAAAGTCTTCGCCCTTTACGACGCCCCGCTCTGGAACATGGCGCTGATCGCCTCGCGCCTGCATTGGGTCTGGATCGGCACGGTTTGCGTGCGGATGCGAACCGATTTCAGCTATTCCAATACCCTCGGCTGGAACACCTTCCCCGTCCCCAAACTGACCGAAAAGAACCGCGCCGATCTGACAGCGGCGGCGACCGGCATCCTTCTGGCCCGCGAGGCGCATTTTCCCGCCACCATCGCCGACCTCTACAACCCCGAAAAAATGCCCGCCGACCTCCGTGCCGCGCATGACCACAATGACGAGGTGCTGGAACGCATCTACATCGGCCGCCGCTTCCGCAACGACACCGAACGGCTGGAAAAACTGTTCGAGATGTACACGAAGATGACGACGAAGATCAGCGCCTGAGCTTTGCCACAGTCACGATGTGTGCTATGAATGCGCATGATCAGCCCACAGGAGGCACACATGAATAAGCGCGCAACCAACCTGACCATCGACCCGGTGCTTCTGGACGAAGCCCGCGCGTTGAATATCAACCTGTCAGCGACCTTCGAGGCGAGCCTGCGCGACGCCGTGCGCAAACAGAAGGCCGCACAATGGTTGGAAGAAAACCGCGAGGCGCTTGAGGGCTATAACGCCTGGATCGAGCAAAACGGCCTGCCGCTTGAAAAATACCGGCAGTTCTGATGGCGCGGTTCAGCTTGCATGACTTGCCCGGCGCTGGCCGTGTGGTGAACCTGCAAAGTGATTTCCTCGACTGGGCCGATACGCGGGTTGTTGCCCCGCTCGTGCCGGTGGACCAAGGCCCGCCGCCCGCCCGACACCTCAACCCGGTCATCGCGCTGGATGACGGGCAGTTCGTGCTGATCGTCCAGTCCATGGCCGCGGTCCGGGCCTCGACCCTTGGTCCGGCGGTGGGTGACCTGTCGGACCATCAGGACGAGATCACGCGGGCGGTGGATATGGTTTTTCAAGGGTTTTGATCATGGCTCAGGTTCCCTCCGTCTCTGTCAAATACGCCGCCAATGGCAGCTCGACCAAGTCGAACGAGCTGGGTATGCGTGCGATGCAGGAACGCGCCTATGACAAGCGCGGCGAGCAATACCTGCTGATCAAGTCGCCCCCTGCCTCGGGCAAATCCCGCGCGCTGATGTTCATCGCGCTCGACAAGCTGCACAATCAGGGCCTGCGTCAGGCCATCGTCGTGGTGCCGGAAAAATCCATCGGGTCCAGCTTCAA
>Ga0210025_1002927_pt1 | contig 15947 bp, 14 predicted proteins | sample CryGeyme20150102_FD_183989 | JGI IMG/M metagenome (GOLD analysis project Ga0210025, IMG submission 183989) | Groundwater microbial communities from Crystal Geyser aquifers in Utah, USA - Crystal Geyser metaG 2015-0102 (SPAdes) (version 2) | ecosystem: Environmental > Aquatic > Deep subsurface >...
TGGGCCAGTCTTTCGGCGGTGGACTAAGCGCAAGCGAAGTGATCTACCTCATTCGCCACGAATATGCGCGCAGCGCCGAGGACGTGCTGTGGCGGCGGTCAAAGCTGGCGCTGCATCTGTCAGCGCAAGAACGGGCGCACCTCGTGCACTGGTTCCAGCGCTTCCGGATCGACGATCAGGCGATCAACGCCGCAATTGCATCGGCCAGCCCCAGGTAAAACCCCATCATGAATGCGACCGGCGGCATCAGGATTTGGCCGAGCCACGCCGTCCCGAACACCCAGTTGGACGCGATCAGCACCACCAGCAGCACCATGCCGACCCCCTGCAGCCGCTCCCACCCGGCGCGCAGCCGCGCCGGCAACAGCCCGCCGACAATATGCGAGCCATCAAATGGCGGAATCGGCAGCAGGTTGAACAGGCCGAGAAACAGGTTGATGAGGATGAAATAGAACAATCCCGTGGCCAGCCACTGTGCCTCGCCCAGCCGGTTGACCAGCAGCGCGGCGGCCGCGTCCAAATCGCCCCCCATGCCAACCCCCGCTGGCAGCGCCAGCCCCAGCAATACCGCACCCACTGCAGCGAGCGCGAAATTGCTGGCTGGCCCGGCCGCCGCCACTGCCATCATGCCAAAGCGCGGATTGCCGAGCCGATATTTGTTGATCGGCACTGGCTTGGCCCAGCCGAATACCGGCCCGCCCAGCAGTGCCAGTGCGCCCGGCACCAGCAGCGTGCCGACCGGATCGACGTGCCGCAGCGGATTGAGCGTCAGCCGACCCCGCTCGCTTGCAGTGGGATCACCCAGCAGCTTGGCAGCGTAGCCATGCGCGACTTCGTGAAACACGATGGCAATCACCAGCGCGGGAATCAGCACCAGTGCGAAAGTAAGGGTTTGTGTCATTGTTGCCGAGATAGGAACGCGCACCCGCGAACGCCATAGATCACGCCCGCAGCGCCTCGGAGAAATGCTTGCGGCACAGCGCGACATAGCGATCATTGCCGCCGATTTCGGTCTGCGCGCCGTGGCGCACGGCCTTGCCCGTTTCGTCAACGCGCAGGTTCATGGTCGCCTTGCGTCCGCAGTCGCACACCGCTTTCAACTCCACCAGGGCGTCGGCAATGCCCAGCAAAACGGCGGATCCGGGGAACAATTCGCCCTGAAAATCGGTGCGCAAGCCGTAACACAGCACCGGCACCCCTGCCGTATCTGCCAGCCGTGCCAACTGCCAAACCTGTTCAGGTTGAAGAAACTGTGCCTCGTCCACCAACACACAGTCGAGTTTCTGATCAGCATGGACGGCGCTTATGTCGGTCATCAGATCAGTGCCGGGAAGGAACCGGTGGGCCGCGCTTTCCAGCCCGATTCGGCTTTTGACCTGACCAGACGACCGGCTATCAAGCGCGGCAGTCCACAACATCGTGCGCATTCCGCGTTCACGATAATTGAAATCAGCCTGCAACAGGTGCGCCGATTTGCCGGCGTTCATGCTGGCATAGTAGAAATAGAGCTTGGCCATCGGCCCAGCCCTATGGCGCACTCGGCGCGCTTTATGCAAAGGTTAAGCCACACGACAGGTAAGGCCCGCGATATCGGCGGGCTACGCAAGTACGGATCATCGGGGGAGAGCGACGAATGGCGAGCGCCGCGGACACATCACGGCAGACAGGATTTCTTGGCTGGGTCGAGAGAACGGGCAACCGCCTGCCTGACCCGGTTTTCATCTTCTTCTACCTGATCATCGCGCTGGTCGCCATCTCGGTCGTCTGCGCGCTTTCGGGCGTCTCCGCCATTCACCCGACTGCGGTGGACGAGGCGACCGGCCAGCCTGCCGTCATCAGTGCGGTCAGCCTGCTGAGCGCGGAAAACCTCCAGCGCCTGTGGGTCGAAATGCCCGAAACCTTCACCCACTTCCATCCGCTCGGCTACGTACTGGTGGTGATGCTGGGCGCGGGCGTGGCGGAGCGGTCGGGCTTCTTCGCGGCCGGCATGTCCAAGGCGGTGAAGGCCGCGCCCAAGGCGCTGCTGACGCCGGTGGTGGCGCTGGTCGCCATGCTGGGCAACCACGCGGCAGACGCCGGCTATGTGGTGCTGATCCCGCTCGCAGGCATCCTGTTCGCCGCCGCCGGCCGTCATCCGCTGGCGGGCATTGCGGCGGCATTCGCCGGGGTCTCCGGCGGATTTTCCGCAAATATTTCTCCCGGGCAGCTCGATGCGTTGCTGTTCGGCATCACCGAAGAGGCGGTGGGCGCCAGCATGCTGGACCCGAACTGGACCGCGAATATCGCAGGCAACTGGTTCTTCATCAGCGCGATGACCTTCGTCTTTCTGCCGATCATCTGGTTTGTCACCGACAAGATCATCGAACCGCGGCTTGGCCCGTGGACCGGCGGCGCCACCGCCCCCGGTGCGGCCGATGATGACACGAGCCCCGATCCGAGCGAACATGACGGCGCGCGTGCGTCGAAGGGCCTGCGCGCAGCGGGCGTCGCGGCGCTGTTCGTGATCGCGCTGTGGGTGGCGATGGTGTTCGGGCCGGGTACTCCGCTGATCAACGAGGCCGCGTGCGTGGCCGAGGACGGCACCCGAATTGCAGATTGCTCGATCCATACCGAGCTGGCGCCGCTCTATTCCTCGCTGGTCGCGGCGTTCTTCGTCCTGTTCCTGCTGACGGGCTGGGCCTATGGGCGCGCGGTCGGCACGATCAGGAACCACCGCGATCTGGTGAACATGATGGCCGAAGCGATGAAGGACATGGGCTATTACCTCGTCCTCGCCTTTGCGGCGGCGCATTTCGTGGCGATGTTCAACTGGTCCAACCTCGGCCTGATCTCTGCCGTGCATGGTGCCGGGGCGATCGAGTCCACCGGCCTGCCGCTCCCGATCGTGATCGGGATGATGGTGCTGTTCACCGGCCTGCTCAATCTGTTCGTCGGATCGGCGAGTGCCAAGTGGGCGCTGCTCGCGCCGATCCTGGTGCCGATGCTGATGCTGCTGGGCATCAGCCCCGAAGGCGCGACCGCGGCGTACCGCGTGGGCGACAGCGCGACCAACATCATCACCCCGCTGATGGTGTATTTCCCGCTGATCCTGGTGTTCGCGCAGCGTTGGCAGCCGGACTTCGGGCTCGGCAGCCTCACCGCGATGATGCTGCCCTATTCGATCTGGCTGCTGATCTTCGGCACCGCGCTGATCGTGGGCTGGTTCTATCTCGGCATCCCGCTCGGCCCGGATGCACCGGTCACTTACGCAATGCCGGAAATGGTCGCTCCGGCAGGGATGGAAGCGCCATCCGCGGTGCCATCCAGCGAGGCGGTGGCGAACCCGCGGTAGACAAGGCCTCACCCGCTCGTGCTGAGCGAGAGGCCTTGGTAAGTATTATTCTTCCTCGTCGTCCCCAAGGTCTCTCGCGACCTTGGGGTCGTTCAGGAGCTTTTCGATCCGATCCGCCTCGTCAAAGCTTTCGTCGGGGCGGAACTGCAGCTTGGGCGCGAATTTCAGGCCCAGCCGTTTGGCGACCTCGCGCTGGAAGAACGCGGTGTTGGTGCGCAGCGCCTTGACCACCGCCTCCTCTTCCGCGCCCAGCAGCGGCTTCACGTAAACGCTCGCGTGCTTGAGATCGGGCGTCATCCGCACCTCGGTGACGCTGACCGAATGTGCGCTGAGCGTTTCGTCGTGAACCTCGCCGCGGGTCAGCAGTTCGGACAGGATGTGTCGCACCCGTTCGCCCACCTTGAGGACGCGGACGGAATGCTGTTCGGCGGAAAATTGCTGTTTGGCCATTATGCCGCTGACATAGGCACGCAGGGCAGCCCGCTCAATCCCCCGGGCGTTCGTCGCCTGTCGGCGGCGGGGTCGGGATTGCGGTGGACGTCGCGCGGGCGAGCAGGCGGCCTTCGGAATCGAACAGCTCGCCTTCGAGAAAGGCGACCTTGCGGCCCGCCTTCACCACGCGGCCCTTTGCGGTGATCGTAGCGAGGGGGACCATTCGCACGAAGCTGAGATTCATATCGAGATTGAGCGGCAGCGCGGCGTTATCGCTGTGCGCGAGCAGCGCGGCGCCCATCACCTCGTCGAGGAAGCCTGCGATCAACCCGCCCTGCACCGCCCCTCTGGGCGATGCGAAGCTGGGCGGCGGATCGAAGGTGTAGGTGACCTCGCCCTTGTCGGCGTCCCACGACTGGAACCGCGACCCCATCAGCTCCGCCGAGGGCGAGCGTTGGGTCTTGAAGAGTTCGGTCATCGGCCCTTCCCAGATCCCTTCCCGCCAGCGGGAGAGGCAGCGAGACCTGGTCGCGAATGCGGCCTGGTCGCAGCGGGGTGGGCCCATTGCGCGTGCCACGCCCCACCCCCCGACCCCCTCCCCTGAAGGGGAGAGGGGGAGAAATCAAAGCGTCCGTTCGCGTTCCTCGACTTCGAAGACTTCCAGCTGGTCGCCCGCCTGGATGTCGTTCGTGTCTTCCAGCACCACGCCGCATTCGAGGCCTGCGCGGACTTCGTCCACATCGTCCTTGAAGCGCCGCAGCGAAGCGATGGTGGTCGACGAAACGATAACGTCGTCGCGGGTGAGGCGGGCGTACAGACCCTTGCGGATCGTGCCTTCCTCCACCAGCAGACCGGCCGCCTTGTCCTTCTTGCCGGACTTGAAGACTTCCTTGACCGCGGCGCGGCCGACAACGTGCTCGATCCGTTCCGGTCCAAGCTCGCCCGCCATCTCCTTCGCGATCTCCTCGGTCAGGTGATAGATGACGTCGTAGTACATCAGGCGCACCTTCTCGCGCTCGATCTGCTGACGCGCCTTGGCGTTGGGGCGAACGTTGAAACCGATGATCGGCGCACCGCCGGCAGCCGCGAGCGTCACGTCGTTCTCGGTAATCGCGCCCACGCCCGAATGCAGGATGCGCACCTTGATGTCGTCGTTCGAAAGGTTGGTAAGCGCGGTCTTGATCGCCTCGACCGAACCCTGAACGTCGGCACGGACCAGCAGCGGGAACTCGATCGCCTTGTTGGCAAGGCTGGAGAACATCGCATCGAAGTTGGTCGGGGCGAGCGCGGTGCGCGCCTCGTTGGCCTTGTCCTGACGATACTCGGCGACTTCGCGCGCACGCTGTTCGTTCTCGACCACGGCCAGCTGGTCGCCCGCATTCGGCACGCCGCCAAGGCCCAGAACCTCGACCGGCATCGAAGGCCCGGCTTCCTTGATCTGCTTGCCCTGATCGTTGACGATGGCGCGCACACGCCCGCTCATCGTACCGGCAACCAGCGCATCGCCCTTTTTCAGCGTGCCGCGCGTGACCAGCACCGAAGCAACCGGGCCACGGCCCTTGTCCAGCTGCGCCTCGATAACGGTGGCTTCCGCCGGGCGATCGGGGTTGGCCTTCAGTTCCATCAGTTCGGCCTGCAGCGCGATCTTTTCGAGCAGTTCGTCGAGCCCGGTGCCCTTGAGCGCGGAAATCTCCACATCCTGCACGTCGCCCGACATCGCCTCCACGATCACTTCCTGCTCCAGCAGGCGTTCACGCACCTTCTGTGGGTTGGCCTCTTCCTTATCCATCTTGTTGATGGCGACGATCATCGGAACGCCGGCGGATTTGGCGTGATTGATCGCCTCCACCGTCTGCGGCATGATTCCGTCGTCCGCGGCGACCACCAGCACCACGATATCGGTGACGTTGGCACCGCGCGCACGCATTTCGGTAAACGCGGCGTGGCCCGGCGTATCGAGGAAGGTGATCTTGTCGCCACTCTTCGTCGTCACCTGGTAGCTGCCGATATGCTGCGTGATGCCACCCGCTTCGCCGCGCGTGACATTGGTACCGCGCAGCGCATCGAGCAGGCTGGTCTTGCCGTGATCGACATGGCCCATGATGGTGACCACCGGCGGGCGCGGCTTCAGCGACTCTTCGGGATCGACGTCCTCTTCGACCTTGATGTCGATATCGGCATCGGAAACCTTCTGGATGTTGTGGCCGAACTGTTCGACCAGCAGTTCCGCGGTATCCTGGTCGATCGTCTGGTTGACGGTAACCGCCATGCCGAGGCTGAACAGCTCCTTCACCAGGTCGGCGCCCTTTTCCGCCATGCGGTTGGCGAGCTCCTGCACGGTGATCGCTTCGGGCACGACGACATCGCGAACCTGCTTCTCGCGCGGCTTGGACGAACCGCCACCCTGCAGGCGACGTTCCTTCTCACGCGCGCGCTTGAGCGCGGCGAGGCTGCGCGCGCGGCGGCCTTCGTCCTCGTTCAGCGCCTTGGTAACGGTGAGCTTGCCCGAACGCCGCTTGTCGGGGCGTTCAGTAGCAGTGCGCGAAGGCTTTTCTTCCTTCTTGGCCTTCTTTTCGGGCTTCTTGGGCTCGGGCCGCGCGACCGGCGTGAACTTGCGTGCCGCAGGGCGCGCAGCCGGCTTGCTGCCTTCGTCCTCGGCAGGAGCCTGGGTTTCCTCGGGCTCGGCAGCCGGAGCTTCGGCGGCAGCCTTGGCCTCTTCCTCGGCGCGCTTGGCGGCTTCTTCCTTGGCCTTGGCGTTATCCTCAGCCCGCTTCTTCTCGTCCACGGCGGCCTGCTTGGCCTTCTCGTCTTCGCGCTTGCGCGCTTCCTCAGCCATCCGCAGCCGGTCTTCCTCGGCCTCGCGCTGGAGGCGCGCGACGCGTTCCTGCGGCGTTTCGCCAGCAGGCGCAGCCTTCTTCGGTGCGGCCTTCTTCGGCGCGGGTGCCGGCGCGGGCGCAGGTGCAGGGGCCGGAGCCGGTGCGGGCTCCTTGGCTTCCTCGGCAGGAGGAGGCGGCGGCGGCGCGGCTTCGCCGGGCTTCAGGATCTTGCGACGACGCTTCACCTCGACCGCCACCTTGTTGGTGCGGCCGTGGCTGAAGGTCTGCTTGACCTCGCCCGATTCCACGCTGCGCTTGAGGCCAAGCGGTTTGCGGGTCCGGGTCTTGTTTTCGTCGTCGCTCATAAAACTCGTTTCTTCCTATCAATCACTTCGTCGCGAACTGGTCGGCCGCCGCCTGGACGGCCCCCGTTTCGCTCACGTCCGCGGACGCATTCCGATAATGCAGCAGGCGCGCCAGGGGCTGATCTACCCGCTCGGCCGCCGCGTGGTCAGCCAGCGCCATGTGGACGACGTTGTCGCGGCCCAATGCCACAGACAGCGCCGCGCGGTCCAGTGGCAAGCGTGTGCCACCTTCTCCGCTCCCCTCGCGATCCATCCCCACGCGCCACGCCTGATCGAGCTTGGCGGCACCGCCCTCGCTCGCGTCAGCCGCGTGGTAAAGCGCGGCGAGCACCCCGCCGCGCGCGTGTTCCGCGATCCGTTCCGAACCCAAGATAAGCTTTCCGCTGCGCATTTCGAGACCCAGCCGGTCGGTTAGCGTGCGCAGCAGGGCGGTTTCGATCTGCGCGGGCAGGTCTTCGGGCACGGTCAGCGCGCCCGTTTTGAACGCGCGGGCCAGGGCGCCCTTGAGCTTGCCCTTCTCCATCGCGGTTTCAAGATCGGCGCGGGTCACGCCCAGCCATGCGCCGCGACCCGGCGCACGCGCGCGCGGATCGGGCAGCACCAGCCCATCGGGCGACACGGCCAGACGAACGAGTTCGTCCCGCTCGCCGTGGCGTCCGGTCAGGATGCACTTACGCTCCGGCGATTTCCCGCCGGTGCGTTCGCGTTCGGTTGTCGGCGTCAGCGACTCATTGTTCGGAGTCCGCATCGGCGGCCTCCTGTACGGTTGAGTCTTCGGCGGGGGCCGCAGCAGCGGGCTCCTCATCCTCGAACCAGTGCGCGCGGGCAGCCATGATGATCTCGTTGCCCTGCTCTTCGGTCAGGCCGTATTCGCCCAGCACACCGCCCTTGTCCTGCTCGCGCATGGGGCGATCGCGCCGCATCGGCGGGCCATCGGCATTGTTGTTGTTGCGACGACGCGGGGCCTCGCGCTTCTTGGCGATCAGTTCGTCGGTCGCCAGATCGGCCAGATCGTCGCGCGTCTTGATGCCCGCATTGCCCAGCGTCACCAGCATGGCTTCGGTCAGGATCGGCAGTTCGGCCAGCTCGTCTTCCACGCCCAGTTCGCGGCGCGTCTCGCGATGCGCGGCTTCCTGCCGTTCGAGTGCTTCGTTCGCGCGGCTCTGCAGTTCCTCGGCCAGCTCCTCGTCGAAACCTTCGATCATCGCAAGCTCGTCCAGCTGCACGTAGGCGACCTCTTCCAGTTCGGCGAAGCCTTCGGCGACGAGCAGCTGCGAGAGCGTTTCGTCGACGTCCAGCTCTTCCTCGAACATCTTGGAGCGAGCAGCGAATTCCTTGCTCTGCTTTTCCGAGGCTTCTTCCTCGGTCATGATGTCGATCTGGTTGCCGGTCAGTTGGCTGGCGAGGCGCACGTTCTGGCCGCGGCGGCCGATCGCCAGCGAAAGCTGGTCGTCGGGCACGACGACTTCGATCCGTGCCTCGTCCTCGTCCAGCACAACGCGGCTGACGGTGGCGGGCTGGAGCGCGTTGACGATAAAGGTCGCCTGATCCTCGCTCCACGGGATGATGTCGATCTTCTCGCCCTGCAGTTCCTGCACGACGGCCTGCACGCGGCTGCCCTTCATGCCGACGCAGGCGCCGACCGGATCGATCGAGGAATCATGCGAGATCACGCCGATCTTCGCGCGGCTGCCCGGATCGCGGGCGGCGGCCTTGATCTCGATGATGCCATCGTAGATTTCGGGGACTTCCTGCGCGAACAGCTTGCGCATGAAATCGGGGTGCGCGCGGGTCAGGAAGATCTGCGGACCGCGATTGTTGCGCTCCACCTTGCTGATGAGCGCGCGAACACGCTCGCCCACACGCGCGGCTTCGCGCGGGATCTGCTGGTCGCGGCGGATCACGCCCTCGGCGCGGCCCAAGTTCACGATTACGTGGCCGAATTCGACCGACTTGATGACACCGGTGATGATTTCGCCCGCGCGATCCTTGAATTCCTCGAACTGACGCTCACGCTCGGCATCGCGGACCTTCTGAAAGATCACCTGCTTCGCGGACTGCGCATCGATGCGGCCCAGGTCGACCGGGGGCAGCGGATCGACGATGAAGTCGCCCAGCGCCGCGCCCGGCTGCAGCTTCTCTGCCTGCTCCAGGTTAACCTGCTTGAAGTAATCCTCGACCTCTTCGACCACCTCGACCACGCGCCACAGGCGCAGATCGCCCGACTGCGGATCGAGCTTGGCGCGAATGTCGTTCTCCGCACCGTACCGGTTACGGGCGGATTTCTGGATCGCTTCTTCCATCGCTTCGATCACGATCGATTCGTCGATCATCTTTTCCGAAGCGACCGACTTTGCAATCGCGAGGAGCTCCGCACGGTTTGCGGAAACGGCAGTGGCCATCAGTCGTCAGCCTTTTCTTGTTGGTCTTCTTGTACTTCGTCGGCACCCGTGGTGTCGAGCGGTCGGGTTGCGGCAATCAGTTCGTCCGTCAGGACAAGCTGCGCCGAATGGATCTGGTCGCGCGGCAGTTCGACATCGCCCGCCTTGCGGTCGGTGATGGTGACAGTGTTGCCATCTATTCCCTTCAGGGCCCCGCGATAATTGCGCTGCCCATCATAGCCCTTGGCCATGCTGATCTTCGCCTCGTGCCCCGCCCAGTCGGAAAAATCCTTCGTGCGGGTCAGCGGGCGGTCGATCCCGGGGGAGCTGACTTCGAGGTGGTAAGCCCCTTCGATCAGCACATCGCCCTGCTCTTCCAGCGCGTCGATCTTGGCGGAGACGGCGCGGCTCAGCGCGGCGCATTGTTCGATCACCAGCTGCCCGGTCGCCGGGTCTTCCGCCATGATCTGCAGCGCCTGCGTGCCGTCGCCGGCTTCGGACGGCATCATCTTCACGCGCACGAGCTCGAAACCCAAGGCCTTTGCCTCGGGCTCGATAATCTCGGTCAGTCGCGCAATATCCGCCATAAATCTCCGTCTCTCGATCCCGTTGGCATGGCCATGCGGCCCATACTCAAGCAGCTTCGCGCCGGTGCCTTTCGGCCCGGCCCAACATGGTGCCAGCAATGTCGGGATAAAGGGCAAATAGGCGCATATGCGTGCAAATGCAACGCAGCTTGGCGCTTCGACCCAAGATTATTTGCCCCGCGGCCTGAACCACGGATCGTCGGTGCGGTCGACCGCCAGGTTGCCCGCGTAGGGCACGCACAGACTGAAAGCATCCTGCGGAGTGGCGGCAAGCCAGCGATCCCAGCTCTCGCGCGGCAGGATGACCGGCATCCGGTTGTGGACCGGCGCGACCGCGGCATTCGCCTCGGTCATGATCATGCTGAACGCCTCGCCCCATTCGTCGGTCTGGCGCCAGATACCGGCGGCGGCGAACAGGCTTTCGCCCGGCATCGCAAACCACGTGCGGGTCATCGCGCCCCTTTCGCCTTCAGCCTCGGCGAAACGACTCACCGGGATCAGGCAGCGGCGTTCCTCGAACGAATTGCGCCAGAAGAAGCTCTTGAGCTTGTCTGTCCGCGTGTTGTTGACCGGCTTGGGCTTGAGGGGCTGGCCCTTCGCACCGGTCCGCTGCAGCGGGAAGCCCCAGGCCATCGGGCGCACCGCCTTGCCGCCCTGCCCCTGTGCCACGACCGGCGCGGGATAGCCGGGATAGACCTCTTCCGCCGCGTTCGCGCCGAAATCCTGCGCGATCGCATCGAAGAAATCCGCGATTTCGGTCTGCGAGCTACGGATCTTGTACAGGTTGCACATCGGCGCGCAGCAGTCACTTCATCCGTGCGCCGGGATACTTCGACAGACTGCCGAAATAGCGCAGCAGGGCCGCGTGCAAGACGGTGTCTTCCGCCGCCCCGCCCAGCTCTATCCCGGTAGAGAATTCGTCGGCGGGGCCGTGGTACTCACCCTGCATGAAACGGTCGAAAGCGTCCTTGTCTGCCAAGGCGCTGCTGACCAGAACGGTGGGCACATCACGGCTGAGGAAGGCCCAGCCGTCCTGTCGCCGCAGGAAGGCGTTCTGCCAGTCGGCGTTCGCCAGCGTGCGACCCAGCTGGTCCGCCACGATGCCGATGCCCGGATCGAGAGGGGTGCGCCCCCATCCGATGACAGAAATGGGTGCGCCGCGCGGCGCGATGGCCATCGTGTCGAGATTGAAGGCCGCAGCGATGGTCGGCAAGGGCACCGGCGGGTCGGCGACGAAGGCCTGCGCACCCAGCAGGCCGAGTTCTTCCGAACTGGTCGCGAGCACGATCAGATCGCGGTCGAGCTGGCCCTGGCGCGCTGCCAGCCGAACCGCTTCGGTCATCACGGCCAACCCGCTGGCATTATCGACCGCGCCGTTGCAGATCCGGTCGGCGGCTTCGGGCGGACGGCATTCATCCCCCAGATGATCCCAATGGGCGAGCATCAGGACCGCGCCCGATCCTTCGACCTTGCCCGGCAGGCGTCCCACGACATTGGCCGTCTCGATCCGCTCCACCTCCTGCGCAATGGAACCCTGCAGGATCGTGTCGTAGGCAATCACGCCCGCGCTATCGGGTTTGCGCTTCGCGGTGTCGCCGATGAGCCCGGTCAGCTTTTTCGACGCCTCGGGCGACAGCAGCAGGATGGCGGGCGAGCCCTCATCGCTGTCGAGCTGCCACCGACCGCGCTTCAGGAAGCTGGCGACGCCATCAAAGGTCGCCTGATCCGCAGAGGTGATGATCATCGCCCTCGGCTCGGCCGCGGTCATCTGCCCGCCAAGCCGCATGAGATCGCTAGCCGGCAGTACCAGCCCGCGATTGGCGAGCGAACGCGGCCTCAAGTCCTCCACATCGGGATCGAGGCCGACCAGCGGCAGGTCGGCAAAGCCGGGCGCGTCCTGCGCGCCGTCCACGCCGATCAGGCCCATGCTCAGGTCGACGCTGCGCCCGCCGCGCGTCGCCCGGGCGCTGCTGGCACCCGGCTGCTCGCTCGGCCTGCGGCGCACGACGGTGAAGCTCTGCGTCCATTCGCGCGCGCCATCCGGCCCTGACGGGACGGCAGGTTCAAGCCCGATGGCGGCGTATTTTTCGATCAGCCACGCGCGCGTTTTCCTCTCCCCCTCGGTGCCGGGGAAACGACCGCCGAAGCTGTCGTCGGCCAGCGCGGCGATATCGCGTGCCAGATCCGCCTCGACCGCGTCGAGCGATGGGGGAGGCAGCGGAGTGGTGGCCGGAACGCCCGCGCACGCGGCCAGCAGCAGCAGCGCACCGCCTGCAAATATGCTCTTGATCGAACCCGCCACCAAAACCGTTCCTTTAATCTGCGGTCCAGCCGCCATCCACGCTCCAGTTCGCGCCGTTCACATTGGCCATCGAATCGCGGCACAGGAAGACGGCCATCTCGCCAATGTCTTCCGGCTGCACGAATTTCTTGGTCGGCTGCTTTGCGAGCAACACCTGGTCGATCACCTCTTCGCGGCTCATATTGCGCGCTTTCATGGTGTCCGGGATCTGGTTTTCGACCAACGGCGTCCAGACATAGCCGGGGCTGATGCAGTTCACGGTGATCCCGCACTCGGCGACTTCCAGCGCGACCGTTTTGGTAAGCCCGGCAATGCCGTGCTTGGCCGCGACGTAGGCCGACTTGTAGGGCGAAGCGACCAGCGAATGCGCGGATGCGGTGTTGATGATCCGCCCCCAGCCGCGCGACTTCATGTGCGGCACCGCCAGCCGGGTCGTGTGGAATGCCGCCGACAGGTTGAGCGCGATGATCTTGTCCCACTTTTCGGGCGGAAAATCCTCCACCGGGCTGACATGCTGCATCCCGGCATTGTTCACCAGAATGTCTATCCCGCCAGCGTCCGCCATCATCGCCTCGATCGCGGCGACATCGGTCAGGTCGCTGTCGAAATAGGCCGCGCCGCCCAGTTCATCCTGCAATTTCCTGATTTCGGCCTCGTCCCCGAAGCCGTTGAGCACGACCGAGGCGCCTTCGCCGTGCAGCGCGCGCGCGACCGCCAAACCGATACCGGAAGTTGATCCGGTAATTAAAGCCTTCTTACCTTCGAGGAACATCGCTAGCCTTTCGGGGATTAACCAGTCCGTGTGAAGCCGAACGCCGACGAGGCGTGGTGGTTTCGCCCGTCGGAATGGTACGCACGGCGCCTTCTTCGCTGTGCGGCGGGGAGAAAACAAGGGGACTAGCGCGATGCGGCTCAATCCGTTCGATACCGACAATATCGATGTGCGCGGCGGCGGCAGCCGCTTTCCCGGCGGCGGCGCAGGCCAGCTGGGCTGTGGCACGCTGGTGATCGCAGGGATCGTCTCGCTGCTGTTCGGCACCGATCTGGGCCAGACCATCGCGGTGTTCGAAACCGTCGACCAGGCGACCGGCAGCCAGCAGACAGCCCCGGCGCAGGGCCAGGTGAGCGAGCAGGAGCTTTGCAGCAGCAGCCAGTACGCGACCGAAGCCTGCAACGCGCTGCAATCGCTCAACGCAACATGGCAGCCCGAATTCGAACGCGCCGGAATCGAATTCCAGCAGCCGTTCCTGCACCTGTTCAGCGGCGGCGTGAACACGCAGGGCTGCGGCAGCGCGACCTCGGCGGTCGGCCCGTTCTACTGCCCGCGCGACGGCGGGATCTATATCGACACCGGCTTTTACGACGTGATGGACCGCGAACTGGGCGCGCGCGGCGATTTTGCCCGCCTCTATGTTGTGGCGCACGAATACGGGCACCACATCCAGAACCTGACCGGGCTGGCCGGGCAGGTCGCCAGCGCGCAGCAGCAGAACCCGCGCCGCGCCAACCAGTTGCAGGTGCGCATGGAGCTGCAGGCTGATTGCTATGCCGGCGTCTGGGCGGGCAAGAACCGCGACCGGATCGAACCCGGAGATTTCGAGGAAGGAATGCGCGCCGCCGCCGCAATCGGCGATGATGCCATTTCGGAACGCATGGGAGGTAGGGTATCGCCCGAAAGCTTTACCCACGGTAGCAGTCAACAACGCATGGAGGCATTGCGGCTGGGCATGAACAGCGGCGATGATACGACATGCGACCGCTATTTCGCGCCCGAAACCTTCTAGGGGCGCTTTCGTCTAGGAGGCTGCGCCGGGAACGCCATGGACTTCATCCGCAATCTCTTCACGCTGTTCCAGCGGCTGCAGGAAATCATCCGCGACGGCCAGCGGCGTAACGATCTGCCGGGAATGGCGATGGCGCTGTTTCGCGAAACGGTGGGCATGAAGGACGATAGCGACGGCGAAGGCGATGGCCCGGCGGTGTATCAGGGCAAGCGCGCGCAGGCCGAGCACGGCACGCCATCGGCCGCCTCGCGCGCGACCGCCCGCAACCGCGCCTCGCGCGATACCGACCTGCCCGAACCCGCGGTCTATCGCAGCCCCGAAGGTGCAAACAGCCAGCCGGAATTCGAGACCGCGCGCGCACCGGCACGCAATGCGGACGAACCGGACGAGAGCCTGCCCGAACCCGCCCGCGCAGCTCCGCTGACGCGCGAGGAATACGATTACGAAACCGCAACTGCGGGGCCGGACGATACGGCCGACGATCCCAAGTTCGAACCGGCCTCCGCCGATCCCAAACCGCAGCCAGAGCCGGAACCGCAGCCGGAGCCGGAGCCGGAGCCGGTATCGCAACCCGCACCTGCTACCGCATCATCGGGCAACGCCAATGCTCCCGCCATCAACTGGGACGACGACCTTTCAGCCGAAAGCACCGTAGACGATCGGGCCGACGATCGCGCCGATCCCGTCCCGGCGACGGCGGCGGCCACGACGCCTCCCGCCGACGCGACCATTGCTGCCGAGGGGCCGCAGGACGGCCGCGGGGACGATAAGAAGGATGGCGACTGGTTCGATCTCGACGACTGGCAGGATACGGCACTGAAGGTCGCCGGCGTCGGCGCGGCGGCAGCAGGGGCCGCTGCCGGCGCGATGGCGATCAAGGACCGGTTCTTCGACCACGACGAAGACGACCGGGACAAGGATGGGCGCGATATCTCCTCCAGCGAAGGGAAGCGCGCCATTCCGCTGGGCGAAGGCGACGAAGCGGGCACGGTCGACAGCTCCGGAGATACCACCTGGATCGATACGGCGGCGATGGCCGCGCCCGCCGCTGCCACCTTGCTGCCCACCGGCGGTAACGACGCATCGCCGCCTGCACAGTCCGCACCGGCTTCGCAGGCCCGGCAGGCCCACGAGGTCGAGGTCATCCCCGCCGACCCGCGCAATCCTGCGACGCAGCCCGCCTCGCAGACGCTCGCAAACCCGGGCATCCGCCTGTACGGCACGATGAACGCTGGCATGTATGCCGAATTCACCGAGATGCTGGCAGAGCAGCCCGCGGGCGGCCCCATCGTCGTCGCGCTCACCACGATGGAGGGCGACCCGGAAATCGCCCGCAGCATGGCCGACGACATTCGCCTGCTGCGCGACCGTGCCCGGCGCGAGGTCATCTTCCTCGGCAAGACTGCGGTCTATGGCGCAGGGGTGCTGTTCATGGCCGCATTCCCGGTCAACCAGCGTTACCTGACGCGCGCGACCAAGCTCATGGTGACCGAGAACAAACGCGCCCAGCCGCTTGAACTGGCAGGCGGATCGCTGCGCAGCGTCGCCAGCCAGCTGGAACACGCGCAGCGCGAGATCCAGCGCGAGATCGAACAGGAAGACGAAGATTACCGCGCGATCTCCGAAGGCTCGAACGTGAGCATCCAGGAACTGCGCGAGAAGGCGCCGAACGACTGGTACATCACCGCCAGCGAGGCCAAGGCCATGGGGCTGATCGCCGAAGTCGTGTGAGCCGCGCAGCGCGGCTCGCCAAAGCGTGCGCCGAATGGCGCGAAATGCGCCTGCGGTGGGTGGACGCATGACGCGCAGCGGCTAGGTACGCCGCCAGGCCGCGCGAGAACGCGCCCTTACCCCCGAAGGAGCGCGCCCGGCTGTGGGAGACTTCCGAATGCGATTTTCGCGCAACCCGATTGCGATGTGCCTTGCCACAAGCATCCTTGCCTCCCCCG
>Ga0210025_1002929_pt1 | contig 15937 bp, 12 predicted proteins | sample CryGeyme20150102_FD_183989 | JGI IMG/M metagenome (GOLD analysis project Ga0210025, IMG submission 183989) | Groundwater microbial communities from Crystal Geyser aquifers in Utah, USA - Crystal Geyser metaG 2015-0102 (SPAdes) (version 2) | ecosystem: Environmental > Aquatic > Deep subsurface >...
TTTAAGGTAATATCTTCTGAATTTAAGGGAATAAGAAAGACTGTTGAAAAGTACAATTTTACTAAAGAACAACAGCCTAAACTTGATTTGAAAATTCCTGTAAAGTCTGCAAAAATAATGAATTTTCAGGGTTTAATTTAGCTGCAATTCAGATAAAACTAATTTTTGATTGTTTTAGCGAATTTTGTGAGGAATTCAGCGCAAAAAAGAACACTAAATTGAGTTTACATCAAAAACTCCGTGTCATCCTGTGCCCCGACACAGGATCTCTGCCTAGAGAAGAATTACTCAAAAAAATCGAACTAAGTATAACTCTATACACGTTTTTTTTTCAAAAAACACGAAAGTATGCATAGCAAGACACAAAACTCCCTCTTTCGCCTCAGTCTTAACATGCTAAAAAAGACGGACGAACTTTAAAGAAGGTTGGGGAGATTTCAAAAAGCATGAAAAATCCTGTTAACAAAATGAACTGTTGTGCCTAAACCAAAAATAGGCTAAAAAACTCCGAGTCATCCTGTGCCCCGACACAGGATCTCTGCCTAGAGAAGAATTACTCAAAAAAATCGAACTAAGTATAACTCTATACACGTTTTAGTTTTTTCAAAAAACACGAAAGTATGTATAGCAAGACACAAAACTCCCTCTTTCGCCTCAGTCCAAATATGCTAAAGAAGACGCATGAACTTCAAAGAGGGATGGGGAGATTTCAAGATGAACTAAAATTATACTGTGATTTAAATTACCAAACCACAAGCTTACAATTGAGAATTCTATTCCCTAACTCAAATCAAAAACAATAAAAATCACTCTAAACAAGTTCACTAATTGAAATAAGTTCAAAACATTTTATTTTTGGCAAGAATAATTAATCCTTATTAAAAAATGGTTACTGAAATGGTCTCAATGAATTACACCTCTTTTGGGTTTTAACATGAAGTCACAACTAAATTCTAGAATAGTTTTACTTTTTAGCTTGATTCTTCTGTTCCAAGCCTGCGATTGGTTTGGCGGTGAAGAAGATAAACCACAAAAAAAATCTACTGAATTTGTTTTTACAGTGGATACACTTAAGCAATTCTCCCAATTTGAGGTGAATGATTTGGATGTGATTGATGATACTTCGTTTGTGGTAACCGGTTTTTTTGTGGAAAGAAATGAGGATGGAAGTACAAAGCATAGATACAACCAAATTTGGTGGGGAAAGAAAAAGGGGTATGAGTTTAAAACAATTAGAAGATTATCTGGAAATAAAATCTATTTAGAAGATGCACAATTGGATTATTTTGCAGGTAATTATAATTATTCGGTTTATGGTGCAGGACCATCTTTAGTTCTTAATAACAACGGTGTAATAGAAGATTTTTATCTTGGTTCAAATGTAAATGGAGACCGAAGTTACGAACATGCAGAACTAATCCGACCAGGAGAGTTTTATTTATATGGGCTAAACGGTTCATTAGTCTATTACAAAGATGGTAGATTCACCAAGATTGATACTGGAACCTCTCTTACTCTTAGCCATGCTTCTAAATCAAATAATAATAATGATATCTATTTTTATTTAAGCCCTAAAACACCTGCTCAAATCATTGATTCAGCTTTTTATACTGTGGGATTGCTAAAAGTTAATCAAACAAATGTAGTTTCAAAATTCAATTGGTCTGTTTTGCAACAAATGGATTATCCCTTTTTTATTCAGCAATTATTAATTGAAAATGATAGTCTATTTATTTACGGAAATCAAGGTATTTATTATTACTCAGAATCTAACCCAAGTCTTGAATTAATCAGAAATGAATTGCTTTCCGGTGCTTCTTTTATCACGGCAAATGATGGTTTTTTACATTTACTAGGACAAATTACTTACTGGTATAACAACTTAAAATACAGACAAACTTTACCCGATTCTGTGCCTTTACAAGATCTTTATTATATGGATTACAAGGGTAACAGAGTAACCATGATCAACTCACAATTCCATATAATTAATGGAGAAAGAAACCCATGAATAAACTAAGAAAACTCTGTTTAATGACTGTCTTTTTTATTGCAAGTAATTTAATTGTTACTGCACAGTCATCCGATAATAGCTTTAATTATTCCCCAATAAATGAAGGATTCGTTATAGCCCAAAGACAAAATGTAATTTCGTCTGATTCTAGTTATTATTCCTTTTCCTACGAAAGAATCGTAGGACCTGATAGCAAAATAGGTGCAGAACCAATTTATAGAAAAGTTAAACGAATAACTTGGATTAAATTTATAAATGCCCAAGGCTTTCCAGATTCAACGAAACAAATTACTTATCCTGACACACTTACTTATGACAGTTATGTTGTTGTTCAGGGTTATAAGGCAGAGAACGCACTTGCCCAATTATTTAGATATACTTTCAAAGCCATACAAGCTAAACTGTCGCTTTCAACATCAGGTCAAAATAATAATATACTTAATGTCAGTTATGTTATTGACTATAATAGAATGTATCAAGAGGCTTTAACTAATCCAGCATTCGTATTTTCAAGTTTAAGTACCTACAGCACTAATTTTCTTAGCAATGCTCCAACTAATTCTTCATTTTATGAAACTATCAATGTTGTTTTAAAAAATACACTTAACGTACAGTTATTAGATCATCTACCGTACAATATTTCAAATCCACCGAGTTCAAATCCAACTGTGTTTCTTGTTTATAAAATTTATCAGAGCGAAAAAGGAACTACACTTAATGATTCTAAAATTAAGGTATCGTACAAAGTTAATCATCTATTTAATAATGCTCCTTTTTCGAATACAATTTCGACTAATAATTTAATTGGAACAATTAAAGTAGGTGCATCAACTGTTTCTTCTGGAAGCCAACTCTATTTAAATACAAAACAAGAGTTTGATATTGAAACAAATAGTATTTCCATTGGGTCGCGTAAATTTAGAAGATGGCAATTGAATTCTAGTGATTTTACGAAAAAATCAACCTTTTTTAGCGATATAAATATTCTTCGATATCAAGCTCAGTTTGATTATTTTAAAACTCTGCAAATCAACAACACTTCCGTTGAAGGTTCAACTCCATCATTCACTTTCCAAAACCCTTGGGAATTGGAAGCAGATGGATACACTCAACTCAATGAACCTAAAACCTATTCTGGGAATCAGCCTTTTCAGGTGTTTGTTGACACAAATCCTGATAATGATAAACAAGAATCTGAACCAACTTATGTCCTAAACAAAGGCGCAGTAACAGGTTCTAATGGAATTGAGTATTTTGTTTTGGGAGAAACGGCAACGGGTGCTACTTTCCATCAGGCGCAATCACCCGATGAGACTATTGTAACGTTTTCCGGAAACGCTACGATAAACCGTACCTATAAAGCTAAAAATCATAGTACCGTTTCCAATGTAGTGGGTTTAGATAACCGCCGTTTAGTAGATTCAGATGGTATATCTTCTAGTGAGATTCGCGTGTACGAAAGCGCTTATCAAGGAGTATCGAGAATTTGGGTTCAATTTAAGTCTGTTGGCACACAAAATTGGACAAATGAATTTTTATTACCATTATGCGAATCTGAATCAATGGGTAGTTATTCATTTACAGCTGCACGTAATCCTCGCATTGCTACTACTCGTGGAAATTTATGGGTGGTTTATGAAGCATTAGATAGTTTTGATAATCAATGGCGCTTTGTGGCAACCCTGGTCCATAATGTGATATCCGAACAAAGAGTCTATCAACATAAGGAGCTATTCACTACATCAAGTTCAAGTTCATTTAACCCTATTACTTCTGGCATGGAAGTAAGTATTTCCGGAGATAATACGGCTTCATAAGGTAGTTATCTTGCTTTAGCTTGGCATGTACCAGGAACAGACACATTTGATATATCAGTACTTTCTTCTCAACAAGGAATTACCTACAATCCAAATAACCTCATTGATCAGGTATTCCGCACTGGTAGCAGTTATTATCCACCGTATGTGCAATATGGTTTAGACATTGCCATCAATGAAGGCAAAATCGGGATTGCATCCATTAAAAATAGTAAACTAAATTTCAGACAAGCTACATTTAATCCAAAAACACCTTCTGTTTCTGCTTCCTTAACTTGGCATAATAGTAGTGGTGTTACAAGTGTAACAGGAAGTTTTTCGGCTTTAAACTACGCTCCAAGTATTATTGCCTGGGAACGTGATTTTAGAGTAGCTTGGAGTGCTTTATATTTTACAGGAGGAAATCCAAATGTGGTCTTATGGAGAAATATTGGAAGTTCCGCTACGAATACAACTGTTAAATATTTAGATATGAAAGCTTATGGTTATGGGTATAATTTTTTCGAAGGTATTCAACTTACACGCTTAAATGCTTCAGCATCTCCATGGACTCCAAACAATCCTAATACTTTTGCCTTTACAGCATTACATAATTTCCCGAGCTATCCTATGAAAAGAATGAGTACTATTGTAGTCACCAATGAATCAAATCCAAGTCAAGTCTCATTTTCAACAAGTGCTTTATTAAATGTTACCAATCGATCTGTTGCATCTTACAGTACAAGTTCATCTGTTGCAGGTGTTTATAAAACTAGTAATCAAAGCTTGTTTAAGCTTAATGAAATTGTAACACCTAATTATTCAGCCAAAGGTGTTGCTGGATCAACTAATAATACCTATTTCTCCGCTGCTGCATTGAATTACAAAAAAGGTAAACAAGAGTTTGAGCAATTTTATGTTCAAGCTCTTAATCAAGGAAAAGAGTTTTTACCATTTGTAGTTGAAACAGATTCAACAGGCACCTATTGGCTTAGTGACTGGTTTACATGGGAAAGTGCGATAAGCTTACAAGCGTTTAGCAGCGACCAAGGGAATCTTCCTTTTTCTTTTGCTTTAGTAAATGAAGAAGGTAAAACCATTGCAGAGATTCGTGCCAAAGGTGAAAAAATGAGTGCATTCAATGAGATAAAAGCAGAAAAGCTCCTAGATGCCATGAAAACAATCGTAGTATTTCGCGAAGGAACAGGTGAACGTGTTCGCATTCAAGTTCTTCCAAAATCAGATAAAGCCGAACTTAGTCTTTCTCAACTCCTCTTACCAACCGAACAAGAAAAAAGTAATGGTGATGCCGTTGCAGATATTAGCGATTGGACACAAACAGAAGTTCCAGATGAATTTGGTATTCAAGCATATCCAAATCCGTTCAATCCAAGTACGACTTTACAAGTATCACTTCCAAATAACACAGCTTTAAGCGTTCAAGTTTTCGATATTATGGGCCGTTTAGTTAGTCAATTGTTCAAAGGCGAAAAACAAGCTGGAGTTCATGAATTCACATTCAATGCTTCAAATTTGGCTAGTGGAAATTATTTCATCCGTTTGCAATATACCAATGCAAAGGGATCGGTTCAACTGCAAACTAAAGCGATTACTTTAATTAAATAGCGTTTGGCTTATAATTCTGTGGAGAGAGATTTTTTTTTCTAACGGGTTTATTTGGTTTAGATTATATTATTAGAGGGAGATTTTTCTTATAAATTGACTCTTTTTATCACCAATTTTTGAAATAATTTGTACACATTATTCGAATTGTAAATCGTTAGGTTATTATGTTTTTTATGGGATGCTTTTTGTTAGGTTTTTTCCTATTCTGAATGTCTTGCTTTGCTTCGATTTTATTTCATATTACTATTATTCATCTGATCGGTTTAATGGAGTATTTTGAAGTGCCAACGGTTGATCTCTTCATCTCGATGCGTTCTATTTTTTTTCTCATTGCTCATTTCTCATTTCTCATTTCTCATTTCTCATTTCTCATTTCTCATTTCTCATTTCTCATTTCTCATTTCTCATTCCCACACCTTTCTCCAATAATTTCGTTATCCTTGCGTTCAACAATTTGAGATTTAAAACGAATCTATCTAACCAATCGATTTTACTCGTATGAATTTTAAATATCTTCCCATTCTGTTAATTTTAATTTCTTTAGTAACAAATAGCAAAGGTCAAACTAATATGAAACAAGCAACCTTCGGTGCAGGATGCTTTTGGTGCGTTGAAGCCATTTTTCAAGACGTAAAAGGAGTAGAATCTGTTGAATCAGGTTATTCTGGAGGACATATAGATAATCCTACTTATGAGCAAGTTTGCTCAAAAAAAACAGGACATGCAGAAGTAATTCGTATCAACTATGATGAATCAATTGTTGATTTTAACACTTTATTAGAAGTTTTCTGGCACACTCATAATCCAACAACTCTAAACAGACAAGGCGCTGATGTTGGTCCACAATATCGTTCAGTTATTTATTACCATAACGATGAACAAAAAGAAAAAGCTTTAGCATCTCGTAAAACTACTGATGCATCAGGTTTATGGAATGATCCTATTGTAACAGAAATCAGTCCTTTGATTAATTATTATGTTGCAGAAAAATATCATCAGGATTATTACACACAAAATCCGAATCAAGGTTATTGTTCGGTTGTAATTGCTCCAAAAGTGGCAAAATTTCGCAAACAATTCAAACATTTGCTTAAAGAAGCTCATTAAGTCTACAGATTAACTAACATTTGTTTATATTAAAGTTTGATATCAAAGTGGCGATAATTCAATGAATTAAACTACTTTTTTAATAGTCTGATTTTAAATTTTGAGAACAATGAATACATATCGCTTTATTCCAATCTTATTGCTAACAGGTAGCTTAGTTATTCAAGCCTGCGGACCTTCACAAGAAGAAATAAGAGTAAAAGAAAAAGTTAGACAAGACTCTATTGCCAGAGTTGAATCGGAACGTATGGCAAGAATGGAAGCTGAACGCATTGCCCGTGAGCAAAAAGAAATTGAACAAAAAAAGATTGAAGTTGCAATTGCGGAAAAAGAAAGCAAAAAGCTTGAATTTGATGCAAAGGGAAAGTATACCGTTCAAGTTGAAGCTTCTCGTTCATTAGCAACTGCGGAAAAAGAAATCACAGTCTGGAAAAAACGCGGCTTCCCTGATGCGTTTATCGTAAAATTTGGAAATGAAGAAACTGGCGACATCTGGTTCAGAATTCGCGTTGGTCGCTTTACAACCAAACAAATGGCTAATAAAGCAGCTGAAATCATTTTTACAGACTACAAGCGTAAAACATGGGTTACTAGAGCTAACTAAGCTTTTAATCCTATATAAAATACCCGAAGGGCACTGATCTTCATGAAAAATTCATTCTTTTTATGGTTTCAGTGCCTATTTTTTTTGCTTTTCATTTTTGTCTCTTGCAGACAAACTCCTGAGATTACATATACTCCAGTAGTTCATTCATCTTGGCAAGGTGGTTTTTTATTAAAATTCAGAACTTTTGCGTTTGGTACCATGCTTAGCCAAAATTCTGACGACCCACTCTTTACAGATATTTCATTACGAAAAAGAATCGAAAAAGAATTTCTTTTTCACTTTGAGCCACTAGGATTATCTTTAAATTCCGTAAATCCAGATTTACTCATTTTTACGTATTTCACAGGCCCAAAATTGCCATTACCGCTTACACCCTATCTAATTGCATCGACTGATTTAGATGATTTTCAAGTTTCAGACTCCTTAAAATCAGACGAAATATTCATGGTAACGGACTTTGTTCAACCACAAAATTTGTTCTTAGTGTTGCGTATGGTAGTAAAAATGCAGTTTAAGGATCAGCAAATTTCTTTCAAAGAGTTGCAAGCTGTAATACAAGCCAAAGCCAAATCGTACCCCGGCTAAATCCTTAATAAAAACATCTTACGTCAATAATTACAGCGTCTTAACTGTGAAAATTTATTTGCATTTACTGCATTTCTGTACTATTATTGTCAACGCTCAAGTAGCGTCTCTCTTGATGAATAGTTTAAGACATCGTACCTGACTCGTACGATGTCTTTTTTTTTAAAATGTTTTGATATTCAAGAACTTAGGAACATTTACAATTAAAATGAATCTTTACCTAAATTCTAGCGTAAGTAACAAAGTTTATAGTTTTGTTAATAAAAACACTTCTGTAAAAAACTTTTTTAAAAAAATTTGCAGACTTAATTCATTGCCTTAAATTTGACAACAAATATGTTAAATCTGAAAACAGACCAACGAAAACATGAGTAGTTTTATTGTTAATCATATCCAAAAAGACGGTTATGATATTCTCGAATTAAAAGGTGAACTAGATGCACACACGGCTTCACATTTAGAAGATGCACTAAAACTTATTCTGGATACGGAACGTAACAGAATTATTGTTAACTGTACATCTCTAGATTATATTGCTAGCGCCGGTTTAGGTGTTTTCATGGCATATATCGAAGATGTACGAGCACTTGGTGGCGATATTAAGTTAACTAATATGACACCACGCGTTTACAATGTATTCGATTTGTTGGGATTTCCTACCCTTTATGACATTTTGGATGATGTTTCAAATGCAATTGAACAATTTTCATCACATCAATAACGACTGCCTTGGTAACAAAAAATGAAAATAGCATAACAGTAAGCGCTTCTACAGAGAACTTAGCTCTGATTCGTGCTTTTGTTGCTGAGCAAGCTCTTAAAAATGGCTTGGCAGAAAAAACGATTGATGAGATTCGCCTAGCAGTTGATGAAGCTTTTACCAACATCATTAAACATGCCTATAATTTTGATTCCAACAAAAAAGTAAGTCTTAAAACCGGAATGGAAAACGCTACTTTTTGGATAAGCATTTGTGATGAAGGTAAACCTTACGACCCTGGAACCTATACTGAACCAAATATTGCCGATAGAATAAAAGAAGGAAAACGAGGCGGCGTTGGCGTTTTTCTAATTAAAAAACTCATGGATAAAGTAGAATACCGGAGTTTTGGGCATAAAAATGAAATAAAATTGATAAAAAATCTGTAACCTGCACTTTATATCTGCTCAATAAACAAAACAGCTTATGGAAGATTTAGATAGCAGGCACAATCGATTTGAACTACGCGCCATACTAGATAGCTCTCGATTACTAATAGAATCTCACGATTTAGATTTTATTCTGAGTAATCTATTGCTAAATATCATGGGTAAACTGATGATTACTAAATCAGCGGTTTTTATGTATGATAAAGTTAGTGAGCGTTTTTTTGCCTCACATTGTAAAGGTAAATTGAGTTTTTCTGAGGGAGAACAACTCATTTGGGAAATACCTGATCAATTAAAAAAGAATACTGTTTTTTCTGCAAAAATACAGGATGTCGATTATCCTGATTTGTTTAGAAGTAACCAACTAAACACGCTCCTTCACATAAAAACAAGTGATCAGTATTTAGGGTTTATCTTACTAGGATCGAAATTGAACAGAGAAGCTTTCAATGAGCGTGAATTTAATTTTATCACAAGTTTAGTCATCATTGCTTCTGTTTCTATTGCTAATTCTCAACTTTTTGAAGACTTAAAGCAAGCTAATCGCTCTTTAGATAGAAAAGTTCAAGAATTACACACTCTTTTTGATTTAAGTAAAGAATTTTCAACAACTATTGAACGAGAACAAATTGTTCGAATTTTCAAATTTGCTCTTTTAGGACAAATGTTTGTTCGCTCGTTTTTCTTTATATACGATCGAAACGGGAAACGTGACGTTTTAGCAAAAAACGGAATCCCAAAAGATTTTAATAATGATATTTTATTAGGTCTCTACGATAAAGTAAACGAACCAATGCAAATAGATTTACACGACAAACATCCGATTCCTGAAATCGAACATATGCCGTTTAAATTATTATTACCATTAACTTTACAAGATAAAAAACAAGCCGTTTTGGGTATTGGTGTTAGAGGCAATAAAGAAGAGTTTACTGAGTCAGATATCAATTTTTTGTACTCATTAGGAAATTTGGTTCTTATGTCAATTCAAAAGACCTATTTATTAGAAGAGCAACTTGAAAAAGAGCGTATTGATAAAGAACTCAACGTTGCAAGAAATATCCAAAACGGATTACTTCCCAAAACCTTACCACAACATGAGAATTTCCAGATTTCTGGAATGAATGAACCTTCAAGGCAAGTTGGTGGAGATTATTTCGATATAATTAATGGAATAGACAATAATCTGGTTGTCGCGATTGCCGATGTTACGGGAAAAGGAATCCCGGCATCTTTAATTATGGCAAATTTACAAGCCATGTTGCATTTACTAAATGACTCAAAATTAGATTTACCGGAAAAAACAGGTAAAATTAATAACATCATTTTTGCAAATACACCATCAGATATTTTTATCACTTTCTTTTGGGGAATTCTAAATACAGTTAGTAAAGAATTCACCTATGTGAATGCAGGTCATAATGCACCTCTACTTTTTCGTGCTTCTGATAATACAGTTGAAGAACTCTCTACTGGTGGGTTATTGATTGGTGCTTTAAGCACTCTTTTTCCATATAAATCAGCAACGGTTCGTTTGTACTCTGGTGACATTTTAATTTTGTTTACAGACGGTGTAACAGAGGCCATGGATGGATTTGAGGTTGAATACGGCGAAGAGCGCTTAGAGGCCTTTATTAAAGCTAATAAAGACCATTCAGCGGAAGAATTGAAAGATTTATTAGTTGCTGATGTTAAACAATTCTGTTCAAATCAACTTGGAGACGATTTGACTTTAATTATAATTAAAGCCAATTAGTCTAATTTTAGCTTGATGAATTTATTGGACGAATGCCATTAATGAGATTGTTGACTCAGTATTTTGTTTATTATCAACTGAAGCGAACGAAAGTATGGTTTCGTACATATCTCTACGTTTCATAACGTCTCTTACATAATTCACTGTTTCAATTCCACGACAATAACCGTATCGTGCATTTGCAAAATATTCTCTTTTCATCAATTTTAGTAGTGCCGCTTCAACGAAAGTCCAATTATTGGGATCTTTATATGAGTCCATAACAATTCTACGAGCATCACTAACATGGCCAACACCAGCATTATAGGTTGCTAAAACTAAAGCCCATTTATTTTCTTCATCTAAATATTTATAATGATTTAGATGTTCCGTTAGAATTCGAATAGCTTCTTTAATATTGATTTCAGGATCAAGTAATTCTTGTTCAGAATAAGGACTAAAACGATGATTAATTTGCAATAAACCAACTGCACCAGCCCAACTTTTTGCATCTGGGTCAAAACGAGATTCTTGAGCAGCAATTGAGACAAGCATTTTCCAGTCAATACCTGCAGAATCTGCTAAAGGTTTAATCAACTTATCGAATGGAGATAAAACACCAGTGTATTTTGTTTCAAAAATAGCTGACTTCTGAGCAAAAATTCGTCTGTGGTTTTCAAAATATCGTTCAATTAGAATATTCAGAAAAGCACTTCTTTTCTCAACACCCTCTTCATCAATACGATAATGTTGATTTACGAATTTGTTTAATTTCTCTTTTAGTTGTGGAGCATTTTTTCTTATTCCCCATGCAACAGAATCACTAGATGCAATTGCAGGTCCTGAAACTAGTCCTTGAACATAAGCAGATGCAGCTTTAAAAATATTATCATCAGCAATAGTTGCTTCATATTCATTGCTCGCAACAGCATTTAATAAAGACTCTGTATCTGAATCAACTTCAACTATAGTTAAATTAGTTGCAAGACCTTGTTTTTTAAGATTCTGAAGTGTTGAATAATAACTACTGTTATTTCTTACTGCAATCGTTATATCTAAACTTCCATTTGCAATTTCTGCAGAATCTGGATTGTTTTCATTAAAAACAACCACTTGATTAACTAAGTTATACGGCTGTGAGTAATCGTGATAAATTCTACGATCATTATTAACTGCATAATTTGCAGCAATTACATCCCCAGCACCACTATTAAGTAAATCGATTAAATTTTCGTGTTCTTGTGCTATAATAATTTCAAGAGCTAAATCATTTTCTTTAGCGAATGATTTTAAGAAATCGTACTCAAATCCTTTTTCTACACCATTGTGAAGAAAGTACGAAATTGAATTATAGCGGGTAATCATCCGCAATCTTTTAGACTTTTTAATTGTATCCCAGTCTCTTTGAATAGGTTGTAACTCTGTAACTTGCAAAGGATTTAGATCTACTTTTTCGACTTTTTGTGTACACGTTGGAATCCAAATGAACAAAAAAGCAAAAAGAACTAAATTTAAACTGGATTTAACCGGTTTTAAGCTCATAATTATTGAGTTCGTTAGAATATAACAAGCCTGAATTTCAGACTAATCTTATTTGATAACAAGATTACGGGTAATGTCGGAATAAGTGACGACAAGTAACAGCTATGTTGGGAAAAATTAATAAAAGGGCTTCCAATCAAGTTCAATTTTTTTAACCACTTACACATATGCCTAACGTAGTTAAATAGATAGAAAAGCGGTTTTGTTTAATTTAAAATTATGAATAGTGAGCCGAAGTAGAATCTCTTATTTATGAATTCTTTTTCAAGATTTTTTTTTCTTTTCTATTAAAAATTATTGAATTTTTATTTTTTCCTACTTCGTTTCTTTTCGTTAACCATATAATTTAGATACAAATATTCGATTGCAAGCGCCTCAGAATCTTTCCAATTTGAAATTAAATTAAGGTATTCTTTTTCTGATGTTGTATTTGGGTCAGCGCCGTAACTCCATAAAATCCATCTTCTTAATCCCATTTCTTCTGCTTTTGGTTTATGGGATGGGAAACTGCAAGAAGCAGAAGAACGGTAAATCATTAAGTTTTGAGCTGATGTTGGTCCAATTCCTCTTACTTTCAAAATGGTATTGTAAAATTCTTGATTTCCTGCGGTTTCTAGTGCATTAATATCTAAATCACCACTTACAATATCATTTGCTAATCCTACTACATATTCACCTTTTCTTAGGGATAAACCGTGTTTTTTCATACTCATAGGGTCAGCACTCATAAGTTGATGTGGTGTTGGCCAAGAAGCTAATAATCCCTCTTGGGTCGGGATTGATGTTCCGTATGCTTCTCGAACTCCGTAAACCATTTTCTTTGCTGTAGGTTTGTGGCTAATCTGAGTTTGAATAATTCTATTTACTGCATCTTCAAATAAATTTGCTCTTGTAAGCCGCTTAAACCCATAAAAATCAATCATAAATTTACTTAACAATACATCGTTTTCGGCTTGTTTTAAAAGAGGTTTTAAATCTAAATCAGTTCCTAAAATTCTAGCTAATTGCTTATTGGCAAGAACAATTTCATCTTTTGTTAAATCAGTTGATGAACGGATTTCAAATTTAGGATTTTCAATATCTGCATTGAAAAAGATTCTGACATAAAAATCTTTGCCGTTTACGTGTAAAGGGCGAAGGAATCCTTTATCAGGAATTGATTCTATATCATGTTCGTGATCAAAATAATCGTCGGCATCAAGGCAAAGGTAAAAATCGTGTGGCGGAATTGATGGTAAAATCCAGGTTGACATTGGGTAGTATCTTTAATTTTAAACACTCCTGAATATACTTTTTCGTGTACTGTTCACAAAGTGAAAATCCTTTCTTCTTGAAATCTCCCATGCCCTCTTCTATGTTCAGGTGTCTTCGTACTCGAAGTTCTTGGCAAAAGAGGGATTTTTTGTCCTGTGCTCCGCCCTAAAATGTCAATGCTTAGAATAAAATCCCGCTTTTGTGACAGATTAAGACGGTTTTACATAAAATTTTCTAGCAAAGTATTCTTTAAAAAATTGCAAAAGCTCTCTAGAAAATTCTTCTATCTTTGTACTAAATGTAGACAGCAAAAGGGCGAAATTTAGTTTTTTTTTACTAAAATCCGCCCTTTTAGACAATGAAACATTGTTTTTGATTTTATCTATCTACTTCTGCGTTTTGTTAATGCTAATGCAGGTTCTGGAACATAATGACCTAAACCGCCAGCTCTTGGATCATCAAAAGTAGTAGGTACATCATTCGCATTTGTTCTTTGAGCCCAAGAAACGAACTCTTTTCCGTCGTCTTGTTTTACCATAGTTATACATTCTTCAACAGGGCAAACTAAAGAACATAAATTACAGCCAACGCAATTATCTTCAATAATGTGAGGAATTCGATTTCCATCAAGTTCTGTAATTCCAATAGCTTGATGCGCACCATCTTCGCAAGCTATGTAACAAAGTTGACAGCCAACGCATTTGCTTTCATCGATACTTGCAACAACTTTGTGTTTTAAATTAAGATCTTTCCATTCTTTAACATTTGGAAGAGCTAAACCTACAAAATCATAAATCGTTTTATAACCTCGTTCATCCATGAAGCTATGTAAACCTGCTTCCATTTCCCGAACTATTCCAAATCCATAATGCATTGCTGCGGTACAAACTTGAACTGAAGTAGCTCCAAGTAGAATAAATTCAACCACATCGCGCCATGTTTCAATCCCACCAATTCCGCTGATTGGAGTTCCTGCAATTTCTCTATGTTGAGCCAATTCTCTAACCATATTTAAAGCAATCGGTTTAATCGCAGGTCCACAATAACCACCATTTGATCCTTTTCCGTCAACAACAGGATAGGGCGCAAAACTATCTAAATCGATTCCTACAATACTTTTAAAGGTATTGACCAACGAAATTGCATTTGTTCCGCCTTGAACTGAAGCTAAACCAGGATCAGTGATATGTGAAATATTTGGCGAGAGTTTTGTAATTACTGGAATTTTAGCCACTTCCATGACCCATTCGACTATTAATTTCAAGACTTCTGGCTCTTGACCAACTGCTGAACCCATTCCTCGTTCACACATTCCATGTGGACAGCCAAAATTAAGTTCAATTCCATCAGCACCGGCATCTTCAACCATTTTAATAATTTCGTGCCATTCTTTTTTGGACTCAACCATTAAAGAAGCGATAACAGCATGATTCGGGAAGTGTTTTTTAACTTCTGTAATTTCACGAAGATTATCAGAAAGCGGACGATCTGAAATTAATTCGATATTGTTCAAGCCCATTAAACGGGTATCTCGGTAATTTACTCCGCCATAACGACTTGAAACGTTTACCACAGGCACACCAAGCGTTTTCCAAACCGCTCCGCCCCATCCTGCATCGAATGCTTTCATAATTTGATAACCGGAATTTGTTGGAGGTGCAGATGCTAGCCAAAATGGATTCGGGGCTTTAATTCCTGCAAAATCAATGGATAAATCAGCCATTTATTAGTTTTCCCTTATTAATTTTTTGTTGAATTTAACCAAGTATCAATACCTTTTGCGGCCATTTTACCATCATAAGCACCATTTACCACTTCTGCACCACCGTTTACAGCGTCACCACCGGCAAAATATTTATGATTACTTGTCTGAAACGTTGTCTCATTTACAACAATTCTTTTTTTAGAATCAATGGATAAATCATCAATAAGTGAGAAAAATTCACCCATTTTAGCTTGACCCGTTGCTTTAATAATTAAATCTGCTTCCAGTGAAAATTCTGAGCCTTCGACTTCATGAATCACACCATTTTTCAACTCTGTTTTGATACATTTTAGCTCAACATGATTTTCATGGGCAATGATTTCTAAAGGCGCCGTATTAAATAAACTGTAAACTCCTGCGCTAATGGCGAGTTTATATTCAAAATCGTAAGCGCCCATTGCTTCTTTTGGTCTTCTGTAAACGAGACTTACTTTTTCGGCGCCCATTCTAGCACTTTCTGAGGCTGCATCCATAGCAGTATTTCCACCGCCAAGAACGATTACATTTTTCGGGACAGAATATTCATGTTGCTTTTCGCGTAATTCTTCAATGAATTCAACAGCGCCAATAACATATTTCTCTGATTGTTCGCCTTTTAAACCTAAAACTGAAGTTGGTCCAATTCCTACACCCAAAAAGATGGCATCATAGTCTTTTTCCAATTTAGAAATTTGCTCTTTTGTGGTAATTGGCGTGTGATAATGAATGTTGTATTTAAATTGATTTTGAAGATATTCCATTTCAGCCAATGCTTCTT
>Ga0210025_1002930_pt1 | contig 15931 bp, 14 predicted proteins | sample CryGeyme20150102_FD_183989 | JGI IMG/M metagenome (GOLD analysis project Ga0210025, IMG submission 183989) | Groundwater microbial communities from Crystal Geyser aquifers in Utah, USA - Crystal Geyser metaG 2015-0102 (SPAdes) (version 2) | ecosystem: Environmental > Aquatic > Deep subsurface >...
TAATTTTCTTCTTGTGTTTTCCATAAATAACAAATGTATATGAGTTTGCTAGACTATTATCTACCATTAATATGATGTCATGAGAGGGTGATTGACCGTTTTTTGAAAATGACAAGCTCAACCAATAAATTTATGAATATCAAATAAGTCATAGGCTTATGTCAGTATTAAGCTAAAATATCCTATTACTCTGGCACCTTTATATTGGTACATTCAGAATTCAAAGAGTGAAGATCTGAAGCTTTTCTTGAAGCTTGTTGTAAGGTTTACTTTTATTGCTTAGTCTGTATTACTACTGCGCTGACATTGCTACATGGAATTATCTTGACTTCCTAGGTTGCCTACATCTCTAAGGCCTAGTTCTTTCGGCTAACGACTTCTCCATTTTTGAATTAAGGTAGAGTCTTGACATATCCTTATAAGTCAAATTTATCTCGACTCAAGGCATTAAAAATGAGGGTGCTCCATTGATTTTTATCCCTTTCACTCCACACTTCCTCTTCAAGCACACCTCCATAGTCCTGGTATCTCCTCATATCTTCATATATCCCTTCACATCGTTCCAATTATCTTAAAGTCTCTTCATAATTTCCCATTAAATTCGCCAACTGAGAAGCTGAACTCTGGTAGATATTAGAAACGAGGTCAATAAAATACTGGATCAATTTGTAGATAAGTCTGTCATTTTCATCGTAAATCTACGATTTCTGCCAATCAGAAAGCATTAGCATGTATTGCTCGTTTCGAATAAATAAATTTTAGATAGCTAGCCGAGGGTCTTCCACAGGGTGGCTCAGGAATAATCTATTGACTTGCCGCATTTTATGGGTGGCAGATGCCAGGGATTATTGTTGGTACGTGATAGAATTGAGGTTGACCTTCTGTACAAATCCTGGTTTCTCCTACTTCCTACCAGTTAACAGATTGTATGCTATTGGTGATCTTCTGCTCAAAGACTTTCTTTTTTTCCGTTGACTTTGAGGAGGAGGCAAATTATATGTGAGGTCTGCAGTTTGATTCAATGAGATACCAATTTGAGTTCCTCTGTATTTTTTTTGGAATGACTTTATCAAAGGTTCCTGTTTAGGTGTATCAATCGCCTGTTTCTTTTATGGATAAGTTATTTGCTACCTGACTGTTCTCATTATGCTGTTTTTAGTATTAAATATAACTCACGTTAATCCATACGACTTATTTCATCAAAGATAAATTTCTTTCTACTTTAGGCATTAAATTGACAGTTATTTTTCACAATCACTCTAAAAGAGCTTAAAAAGTGCTTTATATGAGTAATGTTCATAAATAATAATTCGTTAGGTTTGAATGCCACACTATCCAGACTAAGTTTAATACTCTGACAAATACATGGACGATCACTACGAGTATAGACATGTCATCCTCCCCAAAGACGTCTACCGTAAAATGCCCAGGCACCGCATTCTCACCGAATATGTACTTCTATGCTCATTCAGGAATGGCGATCTTTGGGGGTCCAACAATCCAGAGGATGGGTCCACTATGAATTGCACAGACCTGAACCTCATATTCTTCTCTTCAGAAGACCTAAAGGAACCGACCCTACCACTGGCCTTCCTCCTACCAACTTCGTGGCACCCTCCGACACTTTTGTCTACTGATATGCACAAATCAATTTATCCCACATTCACTGTATTTCCCCTTGTTATTTTTTGTTAGAACAGTCAGTTATCATTTTGGTAGACGTTGAGTCTGCCATCGCTTCTAAAATTATGAGGATTCATGCCCGCATTTTCGTAGTTGTTCAATGCAAAGTTCTTGTATCTGACCTGTTTTTGTGCACTGGTGATGATTCTTTAGGCCAAATCAGGGTCTTTCTCAGTCAACTCCAGGATCATACCTTTCATTTTGTTCAGCGAATGTTTCTGGTGATTACAGGTCAACTGTTTGGGAGTTGGCACTTGTTGTGCTGGTGGTTGGAATTGAGATTTTTTGGGAGATGATTGCTGATTGTTTCGTAATCCCTAGTTGATGCTTGTGTTGGAAGGAGGGTTCTGGTAATTTTTGATGAGAGTGGGCTCCTAGACAAGGAGTGATTGTATATTAGGCCTCAAATATTCAGGTCTACTTTATCTGCTTACTTTATTCTAAGCAGCTGCTATGCTTTATTGCTTAAAATGTTTCTTGGTGTTCAATTCTAACTCACTTGGTCCTTTATAATACCTACAATATTTATCGCTGTACTTTGATGAGGTTCCTTTTGGTGATCGAACCACAGTCTCCTCTTTTGGTTTAAGATGCAGATGTTCATATTTTTTGACAACTTCGCTATGTTTCTGATTATCTTTCAACATCTGCTCTACATTCAATCTAGATTTAGATAAACTCTTATCCCTTTCTGGTTATCTATCCTCTTTGACTGCAAGTTTTGATTCTTATGCGTAGTTAGCATATTTATCAGGTGACCCTGTTACGAGAGCATGATAAAATGTTTCTTAATTCAGGGGTATATTCTATCCTGTGTGAGGGTTAATATTGTGAGTCTTCATGTAATTTCCATAAATTATTCCATCAGCTTTGCCACTTGTGTTATTCCTTCCATAGTTCTCAAAGCATTGTCTGTTGAAATATTTCCTAAATGCTGTGTCTGACAAATAGCGGGATTGCTGTTTGAGATCTTTGTGAAATTTATGGATTTAGGCTTACTTTGATTTGGGGGCAGGACGATGTGGGTGAATTACCACAACTGGCTTCTATTTCTAAGGTTAGACAGCTGGCTCTTCTTGCTGGATAAATTTCTATGGACTTTCTACCTTTTGAGTTGGTTTAGAAGAGTGGTTGTTTGGATCCAGACAGAAATTTAATCCCTTTTCCTCCACTATAGACCGATAATGCTTGTTAGGATTAGTACATTACTCATTCGGGTTACTTTGTACTTGCTTGATATTTATTTCAGGTTGATTTTCAGTATTCGTTCTTTTTCCAAGGTATTTGAGCAGTGCGGGATTATGTTCTTGCTAATCACAGACATACTGATTAAATTTGCAGTCAGATCTTCTCTCTCGACCTCAGTCTCAACATTATGCCTACATCTGCATTGATGAGGTCGATGTCCGCATAGCAGCTAGATCGTCAGCATGGTTAACGTTCTATTTGAACACAATAAAATACAAGTATATACTAACATGTCATCTTACTGTCGGAAGCCTTAGATAAGAGTGACTATCTGGCTCATCTTGTAATGCTAAAGTGACTCCTTGGTTGAGTTTGAGGTTGAAGTTAAGATTGAAATGACTTTTTTCATTCTTTTAGGAAAATTGATCAATAGCCACGCGAGTGCTGCCTATAACTTGATAGTTTTTACGTTTATTTTTCTTCTTTGTCACCAGCTCAGTTATTGGTTTCTTCCTGATATTCTGGTATAAAGTGCTGCCTGGTATATATTTAACTTCTGTTGTTTCGAGTTTGCTTCTGTCCTTGACTTTCCTACTACTGTTTATCCTCACTGCCTTTCCATCATCATTCTGGTAAAACAGTCCCTTTTACTTGTCCTTCCAAGTCAGCAACCCCATCACTTTTCTTGAGGTCTGACCATTGAGTCGTTCAGTTTTGGGCCCAACTTCAAGATCTTTCTTCCTCCTCAGTAACTCCTGTATTTCCAAGCTGTTATCTTCACTGTGCCTGCTCAATTCAGGCAAGGGCAACAGCATCTTCAGCTTGCTTTCACTAATACTGCAACGAATTTTGCTCTAAAGAGGAGATAGCTCCTTTTTACTATTCGATATATTGATATTTGGCTTTACTGATTTTTTTGTTGTTTTTCTTATACTGGACCTCAGTACATTGAAATTAAGTGTGGTCTTGATACTTTAGGGCAATTTTTTAACTTAAAACACATTTCTGACTGACTATGGTTCCTCTTCACATGTGATATACTCCTGTGTAGCTTCCTAATGATCATTATTGTGCAAAAAACTATCATAAATTTCTTTCATATCTTGAATGAGTATGTTGATGTTCTGTTAAAGTGCCTACTAGAAGCTGATACATTCATCGACTCGATCTCTCATTTCTTCCAAAAACTAAGCAACCGCCAAACAGTGAGTTTCATCAGAATCTTCCACCTTCTGCCTAGGATTGAAAGAAGTGCTGCGAACTATTAGACCTCTAAGCTAAGGTACAGATGTTTTACTAGAGTTAGTCTTCCTTTTCATCGAATACAAAATAATCCTTAATTTAGTTAATACTCTGCGAATAGGTTAAATATATTTGGAAATGTCGATCTGCTTATTTGATGTTGTTTTTGATATTTAGGATATTAGGGACATCGGATATGGTCGGTAGGATTATTGGAGGTGGATAAGAAATAATCAGGCATCATTAAGATTAGACCATAATATTTACAAACAATAAGGTCTGATGAAGATCAACAAAGTCAATGAAAGGCTCATGTTCTTATCACCAACAGTGCAAGCTGGCTGGGAGCCTTAGTCATACAAAATGGATTTTGAGAACATCGCCAATCTTGGATAAGGATCCTACGGTGTTGTATGGAAAGCCAAACATAAAAAAACAGGAGCCATTTACGCTATCAAATAGATCAAAAAGAAATCGCTCAAGACTCAAAAACTTCTCAACCACGTCAGAACAGAAGTCAAAATTATGTACGAGCTCAATCACCCTAACATAACAAAATTGTACAATCACTTCGAAGATGATTTTTCCATCTACTTTGTCTTAGAGTATGCCTAAAATGGCTAACTCTTCGCTGCTTTATGCAAAAGTCCTAAAAAAAAAATGGAGGAAAGTAGAGCAGCTCATTTTATCTGGCAACTAGCTAAAGCACTTCAGTATATCCACAAGAAAAATATCATTCATCGGGATATCAAACCTGAAAATATTCTGATCGCTAAAAACGATCAGTTGAAGTTGGCAGATTTTGGATGGTCGAACTTCACATAGGGAAAGAACAAAAGAGAAACGTACTGTGGTACTTTGGATTATCTGGCACCTGAGATGGTATCAAAGGATCACCTTCACGATTATAGAGTCGATATTTGGAGCATGGGGGTTCTTATCTATGAACTGTGTACAGGTTCAAGCCCTTTCTCATCACCTCTTTTCGCCAAAAGCAACATCAGTGAAGACGATATCAAGAAAAACATATCGACTCTCAACTACTCAATTCCCAAAGAATTATCAGAGCAGTGCAGAGATCTGATCTCCAAAATTCTCATTCTTAAGCCTTAAGATCGTATCTCCCTCGATGACATTTTGAAACATCCATGGATACAAAAAGTAGCAGCTCAAGAAGATTAACAGCTGGTTTAGAATGAAAACTGGGAAACCAAGCTGAAAAATTAATACGGTAACATTCTGGACACAAATGATGAGGAAATAAAGAAGTATGAGGTATTCTCTAATGAATAAATATACAGTTACTCAAGAATATAAAGCATCATCAACGCCAACAAGAAGAAAATCCAAGAACAAAGTGATAAAAAAGTCAAAGAACTCAGGCTCAAAGTTGAAGAGCTAGAGAAAAAGACAAAAAGACAAGAAGAATAAATCAAATTTTTGAGGACCATTCAGGTTGAACATCAAAATTGCACGCTTGAGGCAACAAAAACGAAAGATTAAAATAAAAGACTCAATAAAAAAATCGAGACCATGAGCTTCCAGATGCAGGAATATGAAAGGATCATCAGAGAATACTAGAAGTCTTCAAAAAGGTGATAATCATATCCTATGTTATCAATCATATTTAGTCATTCTGAGACTCCCCAACAAGGGGATGGGATGATGAGTTGTCTCCTTATACGTTCCAGCCATCGTATTATTCTGATTTTAGTCTTCCCCTCCATCTTTCTAGAGGCTAGCACTCTTCCGATAAAATCACTAGATTCAACAAATTCTCTACATTTTTGACCTAAAGAAACATCCTTTATCAAAAGGTTATAGCTTTCGAGTTTCCCCTTACATTACACAAATCTTTTGATAATAGTGACCTGAGAATGATTAAGCTGATTAGTGAGGGCCAAAACATCGAGGTAGGAGACAATTTCCTGAAAGAGATGTTTGCTAAGGTTGGCAGTTTAGTTTATGCCAATTTCCTTGATAGCAGAAATCTGCCTGACTAGCTCTATTGGCACCTATATCTTATTCTGAGCTTGTTTGTGCCCTTTCCCCACTCTAATCTTCATAGAGTTAGTAAATCAAAAAATGACTATTATGTGATGACTGAACACATATTGGCAATCAAATGAGTTTCCTATCCTTGAGGGTCTTCTTGGCATACTTGAAAAACACGTAGTTTATGCCCACAATGAAGATCAGACCTAATACAGCCATCCAGATAAGTTTGTGTCCTGAGGAGTTCTTCAAGTTTTGGCCGGCTTCTGATCCCTCGATTCTGTGCAAAATCTTGATCAGGTTTGATTTTTGATCTTCCATCCAGGCAATGTTCTGGTCCAGTAACTGATGATCATCCTTTGTCGGTAGGGTCTTCAACTCTCCCAACTCAAGACCAGCCATGAAGGTGACTCCTATCCTTAGAACCCCCTCATCAAGATGGGATAGACAGAACATATGAGTGGCTCGACTGCTGGCCATTTTGTTGATACCTTCAAAGGAATTAACGACTTCTTTTTTGTGAATCTGTTCCCATCTATTACCTTCTTGACGGTAGACATCGACTCTATATCTTTGTGTATTGAGACTTTTGGTGGTAAGGCTATACTTTTCTCCAGCGTCTGTATAGTTCAGTTTATACTTAGGAATTCATAGAAGCACTTGGGACCTTCTGCTCTACTAGTGTGAAGAATAAACCTGATGCTGGTGACTTGCACTGCCAAGAGAAAGATTAGAGCGATCACTAATTTCATGGATATTATTAATAACCTCTTTGGTTCAAAATAAACAAAAGAAGAAATATATGAAGGTGATGGTAATAAAATAAGCCAGCCTTTGTGTTTTATTTTTATTATGCTTCGAATCGATGAACACTCCAACTAAAATTTTGCTATCAAAGTCCTCCTTGATTGTTCCAATACTCGCAAAACAGTCACCCCCAAGGACTCCAGATCTGTCACAGGTTATGATCATCTAGCTCCTTGGAACCATAAGTTCCTTAAAAATAGAAAAGATAAAAAACTCAAAGAATTAAACAGCCTTCTTCTCAGAAAAAAAGTCAAGTAGGCTTAACTTATGACAAGTTTGAGTACTTCTCTACCAAAAGTACGTCTTGAGAGAAGGTCAGAAGCAGTTGAGAGGAAATCCCAGCAAGGAAAAATAGTAGACTTGAGTTAGAGCTTTTAGCAGGAACATACGAGACGTCAGAATCTGTTCAAATTAAAAAAGACAAACCGACGCTATCATACTCTCGACAAATATTGATTAACTGTTTTTATCATTCAGGTCCTGACCTGACATTATATCGAGACCTATCTCATCCTTCTCACCTAACTTCCTTATATCAACGAAAACATTTCTTTTAGCTCATCATTGGTATGGAGGATATAGAGTTGTAAATTAAAACTCCAGTAATATTATAGAAGATTATTCCACAGCATGGAAGAACACTTTTTGAAGAAATAACTCAACACTCCCACAGGTGCACAACTTCTGCAGTCAACTTGGAAAGAGTCCAACAGCCAGAATCACGTTCCTGTCGTCCTATACGAGCGATGTATCAAAGTCGGGCAACTATATTTGGCCTTCACTTTTGAACTGAGGTTCATGGTGACAACAGACAACATCACTTTCTACCTCAGCTAACATTAGCTGACCTACTAACTTCCAAACCAAGACTCTTCTGATTGGAAAAACATCCTTAAAAAGTACTTGAATCAAGCGGGCTTCCACGAACAATTCAAGCCCATGAAGAAAATCGGTCGAGGAAACTTCGCCACAGTCTACATGGTTGAACGAATTGAAGACAAGATAAAATATGCAGTAAAGGCGTTCTCCAAGGAGGCAGCCTACAGTGAATAGAACGGCAAAGAATGCCTCATTAAATAGATAGAAATTATACGCAGTCTCAACAATTCTCACAACATGAAACTTTGTGAAGTCTTTGAATCATAACATTCCCTCTATATTGTTTTCTAGCTTCTTGATGGAGGTCAACTATACGAAAAGATCAAGGTAATATTTTACTTATTCAGGCAAAATAAAAATTCAAAGTTCCACAAATCAAAAAGATGATGTTGGGTTTGCTTGAGGGACTCAGAGAGATGCACTCTAAGAATATCATGCATCGGGACTTGAAACCGGAGAATATATTGTTCAGAAGCAAGGATAGTTACGATTGTGTCATTGCTGATTATGGGCTTGCCTAGTTTTCAGATCTAGAATAATATCTATTCGTCAGATGTGGAACTCCTGGCTATGTGGCTCCTGAAGTCATCAACATCAAAAATATGAAGACAAAGTATAGCCCTATCTGTGATATATTCAGCTTAGGCCTCATTTTCCATCTGCTTCTCTTTGGAAAAAGTGTATTCAAGGGGAAAACCTACAATGAGGTCTTAAATGAAAATAGAAGCTGTAACTTTGATCTCTAAGCTGACTAATACAAAAAAGTTGATCCCATTGTGATGGATCTTCTCAAAAAAATGCTTAAGACTAATCCAGAAGAAAGAATAACGGCCTAGACTGCCATGATCCATCCTTATTTCGGAGATTATGAAGAATTAGAGCCAGAGGAAGAGGAAGGCGAAAAGGAAGAAAATAAGGATACAGTGACACTTCCAATGGGAGACTCGCCTCTATTGACCACAAGCAATGAGGCTAGGAAGCAGGAAAAAAATCTCAAGAGAGACAGCTGTCTGAGTTTCAAAATGGCAAAAGACAATGTTTTCACTGGCAAGACAGAGACTGTTGGTTCACTAGGAAGTAACAAATTAAGTGGATTTGGAAACGGACTGTTGAAGGGCCTGAAACCGAGCAAGTTCGTAAAACCAGAACAGAAGGAGAACACTGCCAATTGATAACTGCAACATCTTACTTTCCTATCTAATAACTATCAATCCTCATATAGTGTTATTTGTGCTCTTTTTTTCTAGAGAAGACATTTTTGTTCATTTGTTCGGGGTATTGCTAAATTAACCAGGGAAAATCAAAAGAATGAAAAAAATGGCTATCACTTTCTAATTTGTTCTCTAAACTGTTGGTTCATTTTGTTTTGCAGTTCTTTGAGTTACTTCAGCTTGTCAGCGTACATCTCATAATATCGATCAAAATCGCTGTTCAGTGCATCAATCTCTTTCTCCACCTTTTTCTTTCGCTCGACCAAATGAGTCAAATACATTTCGGCACCCTCTTCCACGGATCTTTCAGTTGTTGGAATAGGTCGCTATATCCTACGATAAGAGTTGGTGCGAGGCATGCCTCGATGATGATCCTCCTTGATCTTTTTTAGTGAAAGTTTTTCAAATCCATGAGGTGAGTAGCTTTTCTTGATCTCTGGCTCTTCCTGATCATTGCGACAGTTGCGAAAGCACAGAAAACTGCAAGATTTCGAGTCTTTTTGTTCCATCACTCCCAGAATGCAGATGTTAACTATTTATTGTAAATCAAGCAGTAAAAAAGTCACCAGTACAGCTGACCCTACGAATATAATATTAATTGACATAGAAGAACAAAGAAAGATGTGCTAATCTATTTGTTGTGATTGCTGTTGGTGCGGGTGTGGCTGGGAAGGATTCGCAATAAGTCTAGGAACATTTGGCTGCTGGATCTGTAAACATTAACAACTAGATGCTCTTAATCCCAAATGCTGCTACTGTTGGTAAAGTTCTGGCGTCGGGTTAGTGATCGGATTAGTCGGAATAATGGGTTGCATACCGAGCTGGCTACATGCATATGGCAATGGGGTTAGAGCTCCTCCAATGAATCACCACAAACACCGTAAGCTGAAGGTCTATCAGTGATAATGATGCGTTTTGGCAAATAATTGACTACCTTATCTATAATAGCTGAGCTGTAATATATTATCCTCATAAATTTATAACTATGAGCACCTCTCTGACAGTCCCTTAGATCTACTCTCTTGTCAATCACAAGACTTAATCCAAGGGTATCGAGGGTTACCACGTCTAAAAAAAATATGTTAACTGTGCACAAATCATGAAAGATAGGGAAATGTTGGCGAACCTTAAAAAAGGCATGAAGGATAGAAGACACATAACCAAAAGGGGCAACTTTTTGTAAGATTAGCAAAATGCCCATAAAGCCATTCCTGGACCTGGAAAGTACTAGCTCAAGGAAGATTGGCCCGAAAAGAGTAAACTAAAAATCCACCATCCTGATAAAATGACTTACGTTGACGAAATAATGAAGCATGAAAAAAGATAGAAAAAACCTGCTCCTGGACAGTATAATGTGGTTAAGACTCAAAAGCAAATTTAGGCTGAGAAGAAAAAAATGGCACAAAAAAAAATTCCCTTCCAAGATAGGATATCATATCTTGATGAAATACAATATGAAGCCAACACAACTCCAGGAGTTGGTAACTACAATCCAAGAGTATTTTGTATATTATACAGCAAAGAGCAAAAACTGAGACTAGCGTTAAGACGAAGCCTGAAGACTGGAGGAAGAAGCACCTACTTCAGGCAAAGAAAAAACCAGAGAAAAGTCCAGAAGTGGGAACCTACAATCCTCAACCTTCAGATTACAACTTATTTGGAAGCTTTACAAAACCAAAGGCAGGAGCTATGAAAAACCTTTTGGGGAAAACAGAAAGATTCAAGACTTCTCCCTCAGGATCAGGACTTAATCCTGCAAAATACACAGTTCTTCAGGAGTGGAAAGGCAAAGACAACGGCAAAATCAACAGACACGGTCTCTAGACATTATCTACCAAAAAGACAGCCAAGAGTGTCTACTATCATTGATTTTCGCATAGCATATATTGTAATCAACAAAACTATAAAATATCATCAGTAGTTCTATCTTTCTTTGTTGAGTTGGTCCCATAGTCTATGCCCATATTTTTATCTGATTGGGTGCAAAGGAAAAGATTCTCTATGTTTTCTAGCGTTGTCTATCAGCTCATTTATGTACAATTATCCTTTTTCTGTCAAGCCAGGATCTCTTTGTTTACCGTACTTGAAATAATGCAGTACTTGTACATCTTTTGGGATGTAATTGCATTGACTGCTCCAGTGCTACAATACTCCCTTTATCTATTTGTCAGCATTTTAGCTATCTAGTCTATGAGGAGGGCAGTAGAGCATTTTTTATACGTATGAATCTGGTTTCAATATTGGCAATTTTTAGATAGGTACTGATCTCTACTATCTTCTTGTCGTGAGTGACTCTACTGGATGATCTCGAGCCAGCAGTTTTCTTTATTGCTCCAGAGCCATAATGTTGGCCAGATGCTGCTGATGAAGAAATCTGAGCTCTATCTCTTACCTGTCCATTAATTAATCGTTAAAAATAAGTCTGCTAATTAATATGAGTAATGCAATAGCAAAAGGTCAACAATCAATATGATGGTATCCTTAAAGGTTAGCACATAATTCCGAATCTTTTGAGTACCTAAAATGGTGAGATTCTTTCTTCTGGGTCTAGGGCCAGCATCATCTTGAGGACTTATCTGATATCCTATCGTATCTCGATTCCTGAATGGTTCTAATTGAAATGAAAAATACATTCTGATCGAGATGGTAGTCCAAGTTGTTGACAACATCGATTTGTTTCTGGATTATTTTGGCAAAAACTCTGTTTTTGACAGCGAACAAGCCAGTCACTCGATTGTTGCTTTCTTCTACTCTTGTGTCAATGCTCATCCATAATGGCACTCCCGTCACAATTTCAAGCACAATACAGCCTAAACTCCATATATCGATGGTCCACGGATGCTTGTATTTTTCCATTTTGGTGAGCATTTGTTAGTCATAGTCAAGCTTGTTCTGGAAAAGGATGTAGTTGAGGATCTCTGGAGGCATGTACTAAGGTGTGGCCATTGAGAACTGCTTCAGGTTGGTGAATAAAAAACTGCTACCGAAGTCGATAAGTTTCACCCCGCGGATGTAGTTTAGTCCAGGTCGCATTTCTTCTTTTCGCCTTGTCTTGAGAAGAATGTTCTCGGTTTTAAGGTCAGAATGCACTATATTATGGCTGTTCATTAAAAACAGTGCTTTGACGACCTCCACCATAATTATCTTCAACTCTGTCTGGTCCTCTCTGATCTTGTGAATCAGATCCTTATATTCGATCTACGTCTAACAAGCAGTACCTTGTAACAACGTTCGCCATTGACGTTTTCTCCTTTGAGCTCAAAAAGAGAGCTTCCTAGAGATTCATCACATAGTTCATAGTACAACCACGAGTCTACTGTTCTGATCTCGTGTGAAAACAATCTACAAATATTGTTGATGCCAATGTGAGTCTAGAATTATTCACGAGGTTCACCTCCTTTCTCAAAGAAGTAGGATCCGAACCAAATCTCTTTCAGATGAGTCTCATGAGGATTTTTTGTCAAAATTTGCTTGATTGCTACTTTCCTCTTAGAAGAACGGTGGATGCCAAGCCAGACCACGCTAAAACCTCCTCGACCTAACAGACCTACTCTTTTAAAGTTTTAAGGAAATCTGTCTCCGAATTTGTTGTACTCATCTGCTGTCAAGTAAGCCCTCACATTGAAACCATCATCTTTGCGGTCGTTGATCTTGAGGGTCTACTCTTCGGAGTACTTGGGCTGACTAACAAAGTTATTTCTTTTTTGAAGGGTGCTGAGTTTATCTTTGGATTTTGACTCTTACTCTTTTTTCCGATCAAATAATTGTTTTAAGTCTAACTATGTATTAATATCTCACTACCATATCGCCCCGTGCTAGTGAACAACTCCTTCCCTCGACTCTAACTAGCTTTCGAAGTTCTCACCTATCTCTCAGATTGCTTTTTAGGATAATGAAAATGTTTTGGTGTCAAGCTGGCTCTAACATTGCTGCGATGAGATTCTTCTCTTAGTTGGAGAGGTCCATCATGAAACTAAGTATTATGTCGAGAGGCGAGAGGTCTATCATGAGACTTATTGCAGTTGTAGACAACTTTTTTGATTTGATGTTTGATTTGTTCCTTGCTGATAGAACGGTTAGCATTGGGTGAATATTCAGATTTGGATTTTTGCTTGGAATAGAATGATTTAAGCAGTTTATCGTTGGGCGATTTCTGCTTTTTCTTTAGAGAGTGCTCCTGCTTCATAACAGATAATATAATTTCAAAATAACCAACCTCAAACCATCATACTTTTGAGCCCTGTGCTTTGTAAAAAGTGTTCTAATTTTGTTTAAGACGACAGACATATATTGAGTTCTTATAGTGATATTATTAATGGGTAAAAAAGTACACCTTTCCATCGAGGACATCCGCTCCAAAATATAAAAACTCTAGCAGGAAAAGAACGACCCTGCCACTCAGGCCAACAAGACTAAAAGAAAACGAGTCTATATGCAGCTGGCAAAGTTATAAAAGGCGCTCAAAGATCCAGAATAGTTGGTTGTTGATCCTATCTAAGAGCAGGAAAGAATAGTAAATGCCAAGAATAAACGTATATAAAAGAAAGTGGCAAAGAAGAAGGACGAGCTTAGAGAACTCAAAAACAAGAAAAGGCATCAGAAGAAGTGTCTTAAATGTGGATCAAGATAGCATCTTTTGGGAGACTGTCCCACCAACAAAGGCACCTTCTGCTTCAAATGTGGAGCTCACGACCACAGTCATAAATAATGCACAAAGACATAGTATGCTCTAGCTGACTGTTTCTATTGTGGCAAAAAGGGACATATTGCTAGGTAGTGCCCCGATAATGAAAAAGGACTCTATGTCAAAGGAGGCTCTTGCTTCGGCTGTGGCTCAGTTAGACACATTCTCAAAGACTGCCCCAATAACCCTAGACTCAAACAACAGGCAGGAACCTTCAAGAACACTGAATAGTTTTGATTGTTGTAGTGATTTATAATACAAGAATAATGAGATCTTTAGCTAAACCTATGAAACCCAAACAGAACCAACAAAAGAAATAAGGATAAAAAAAAGAGGCTCGTCCAGTTAGCAAAAAAGTGGTAAAGACTGTCTTCAATACTCCCTTCCGCTACAAGATGTAAGCAGCTATCAAGGTAGACAGGCTCTCTCTCTGTAAGATGGAGATGATGTGAATGGTATCCTCATCAACTATGCACAAAAGTTAAGAGTAGAGGAGGGTATCAGCCAGCAGAAGATGCAAAAGGAAAAAATCATCCGCTTTGAATCCAAAGTGATCCATGATAAACCTCCTCTCACCTCCAATGCTTTGATTTTTGGAGTCAAAAACTGCACAACTGCTATTAAAAAGTGTTCAGTCTCTGAGCCTTTGTTAATTGTCATTTTTTACGAATAGAGGTAGAATTTTTTTTACATAGCATTCATGATCGATTCGAAGAACTCATGTGCAACATTCTCTACCATAAAAGACCCTACATTGTTCTGCGATAGGACAAAAAGTTAAATGCCGAGCTCGGTCTCAAAAAAATATTGGCTTTAGGGATCACCAGATCATAGTTAGAGGCTGTTTTATTGAAATATAGCAGTCGATGTTTAATTGAAATACCATGGCTGGTAGATAACACTTGGATTCCTCTAGACAGGAAGAAATGAGGCAAGAAAATCGATAACATGATGTGGATTAATAGTCAATTATATTTTTTTCTACTGAATTATCTTGTGTTATCTTGTGCTAAACATAGTATTCTATAGATTAAATTCGATAATTGTGAATGCTGAAAGACAAACTGAGAATTGTCAAAAGCCACCCCATCAAAATTATCTATGAAGTATGCTTTCTTCTATTCAGGAAAACTATTACGAGAAGAAAAAACTCATCGGTCAAGGAACTTTTGGCAAGGTGTATTCGGTACCATATCTCTTACTCAGGTTATCAATAAAAAGACACAACAACAGCTAGCATTAAAAGAGGTTGTTCAGGATAGCAAGTATAAAAACAGATAGCTTAATATCATTTCACAATTAGAACACCCGAACATCATCGAAATGAAAGATTACTTCTTCAAGTTAATTGATGGATAATGCGTTCTTCATATTCTGATGGAGTATATGGACACCAGTCTAGCTTCTCTCCTTAAAGGCCAAAGAAAACTCAAACAACCTGTTCCTCTCCACCATCGAAAACTTCTTACCTTCCAGCTCTTCAAAGGACTATATTACCTGGGTGTACCTGATTTAATCATATAGATCAACAACGTTTGTCACAGAGATCTCAAACCTCCTAACATTCTGATCAACTGCTAGACTTGTGAGCTTAAAATATGTGATTTTGGGTCGGCCAAAATCATTGAGACTAAGTAAAATAACGTCTCTTACATTTGTTCTAGATACTATCGGGCTCCCTAACTGATCCTTAATTCATCCACTTATGGCTGTGAAATCGATATGTGGTCAGCTGGTTGTATTTTAGTTGAGCTCTTGACTCTTGAACCTCTCTTTCCAGGTGATAGTTCTCTAGAACAACTGATAGAAATTATTAAGATTCTTGGCACCCCCAAGAAGAAACATATTGCCAAATTTTCAGTAGAAAACGCATAGATCCATCTACCAAAGGTGAAAGGAGCAGATCTTAATAAGATATTAGCCAGGTACAAGCCAGAATAAAATGAAATTGATCTGATAAAGAAGATCCTCACCTATGACACTGAGACCAGATTGACGCCTTACCAGGCTATGATGCATCCTTATTTCAAGGATATGATGTGTTGCTAGCAGGTTCATAAATTACCTGATCTAATCAATTTCTAGTGCTTGAAAACACCCTACAACAAGTAGGAAATCGGAGAACTGGAAAGTTTGCATCTTCAATACTAGAAATAATGCATGAAGGAGGTTGAAAATGGCTCCCTGACTGCCGACAGTATATGTAAATCCAGTGATTTATGATTATGAGTTATATTGTTTT
>Ga0210025_1002931_pt1 | contig 15925 bp, 9 predicted proteins | sample CryGeyme20150102_FD_183989 | JGI IMG/M metagenome (GOLD analysis project Ga0210025, IMG submission 183989) | Groundwater microbial communities from Crystal Geyser aquifers in Utah, USA - Crystal Geyser metaG 2015-0102 (SPAdes) (version 2) | ecosystem: Environmental > Aquatic > Deep subsurface >...
GTAGGCGCGCCCCTACTGGATGAAGCACAGCCAGACGATAAGGTGTCCGATTTTTCTCGACGTTCCACCACCAAGACCAGTAATCGTGGTCCTTTGATTATGATCAACAACAACAACAATAATAGAATTGACATGTGTACTTCAGAATTCGACTACCAGAGCGACACGTCGTTGCAGTCGATTCAATTATTGGAGGCGAAAGCAGAAGTCAAAGCGAATGATGAAGATCAGGCGGAATTACTCAAGAAAGTATCGAGCTTACAGCAAGACCTCAAGGGTCAACAAGAACGTCATGCTCTCATTTTGCAACAACGGGAAGCCAAAATGGCGGAACTGTCCAAGAAAATTGAATTCTTGGGAGCCGAGTTGGACCGTCGAAATGCACACGCCAGGACGGTGAAGGTTGAACAGGAACAAGACTCCGATATGCAACAGAGGATTTTTGTTTTGCAAAAGGAACTGGATTTTGCCAAACAGAATCAAGAAGAATTAACGGAGGAGTTGACCAAAACCAAACGAACAGCAGCAGAAAAGGAACTCGAATGTCAGCAGCTTTTGGCGAAACTACGGAACGTTACTGCACCGTCGGCAGAACTGTCACTGGTGTACAACGAAACAACAGCCAAAGAGCACCAAGAGCTTATTGCCGACCTTCAACGTCAACTGGTCGAACAAGAAGAAATGAACAAGAAAACATTGGAAATGGCACAAATGCTAGAAAGCAAACGAGCCGAAGTGATCAAACGTTCCTGTGAACTTGAAGCTGAAACTGCTGAGATTGAAGCCCGTCGTGCCAAGTTGAAGATTATGGAAGAAACTGCGGCGGCGCATAATATTTCAGGAAGTACTGCGTCAAATGGGGACACGACCGAAGAACTGGAAGCACAATATCGTGAACTTCAACAGGCCTACAACAGCCAGTCGTTGGAATGCTCCAAATTAACGGAGCTTTTGTCGAACAAGACGAAGCAGTTGGCAGAGATGGAAGCCAAGTGTCTCGACCTAACGGAACAGCTTGAGGAGATGACGGAGCAGTTGTCAGAGAAAGATGCTCGTATCGAGCAGCTTGAACAGGATGTTCAAGATAAGGATGACTTGAAGGCTCAAAACGCCGCCATTACGAAAGAGCTTCAAGTACAGCAAGAGCTTCAAGTAAAGATGAATCAAACAACTCTGGAAATGATCCAATTGTTGGAAGATAGAGGTCATCCGAATACGGAACTGACCAAGAAATTGGATAGCCTGTCGACTGAACTCAGTAGTGTGAATCGAAAGCACTAACTGCTTTTGACAGAATTTTGCCGAATAAAAAGTGCCCTTCTTGAAGCTTTGAGAACGTATTGACTTTCTGGTATTGCTGCATTGTTGTTGTAACTTCTTCGAATCTACTTTTCTAAATCCAGTAAATTTATAATTCTTGGTGTTAACATTGGAACTCCTATCAAGCATTGGCTGTACTGCAGTCGTTACTAGGAGTAGCTCTCCTAGTACTGGCTGCTGTCTTGGCATGCTGACATAATTATGCCATTCTCATTTGCATATTATGTTATAGCTCGTCCGTTCTTCCCCTGGCTGCCTGCAAGCTGATTTGCCTCTGAACAAGCAGTTTTTAGATAATGACTTATATCTTATATTATCCACCAGCAGGTCCTGCCCTACAGATCTTGCAGCTATTAGTGGTAGTACGGTACCAAGATGTAGTACCAGTACCTACTCCTCGTTCTTAGCCCAGTAGTAGTACCTGTTTTGAGTGTTACTATAATAACAAACGTTGTTACGGGGGCTCACACTGGCTACACTGTGTGCTCCAGCAGCAACTGATAATTTTTGGAGACCATTATGGTCACAATATTAATACTACCACCAAGTACCAGCATGTTACTGGTGTTGCTATCATGGAGCAAGCTTTTAACGACAAAAACTGGAGTTACCATGTACGGAGGTACCAGGTACTAGTAGATTACTACTAGTAGTAGTTGACTCTAGTATTATTATTGGATGGCAACTCAAAGCCAAGCAGGAATATTAAATAAAAGCAGGCAGTAGTATTCAGAATCGAATTGGCACTTAATTGATACTCCTATATACCTTTTCGTTTGTGTGGGATGAACCGTACCAGGTAGCTACTGTAGTACTGGTACAATTACCGTACAATTACAAAATTACAATACTAACAATAATCAACCACCAGGATCTAAAAAAATCAAAATGCATATTACTAGTCTACTAGTCTACTAACTAAAAGAATAATGTGCAAGTGAGAAAAGGTTGGTTTCCGCGTACCTGGTACCTGGTACCTGGTACCTGGTACCTGGTATGAAAGAGATGATCCATGATCGAAATCCATTGAAATTGCACAGAGCATCATTGGAAAGATTAAACGATATAAATAATTCTTGTATATACCACGTAGATAGATTTACGCAGAGGCTGAATTTGAAAGAATACTCTGTGCTAGCAGGTAGAGTAGTCCTCAGTCCTCAGGGAGAAAACAGAACAGAACAACAACCAACAACCAACACAGCAAGAATAATAACTACTACTCAAGTCCTCGAGTAGCTACTAGCTAATAGCTACTAGTATGCTGAAATTAGGTTTATCTTCCCCAAGTACTAGTAGTATGACATCTGGTGCTACTGCTTCTTACAGTTTATCGCAAGAATACGAAGATATACAGAATGCTAATTTATATCCCATTTCCAATCACAAGCGAGAAGAAGATGATGATGATGATGAAGAACCTTATTTCTTGGAAGAGGAGGAGGAAGAGGAGGATGATAATGGCCGTGGCAATAAGAAAGTACAGTTGGAATTGAATTCCTTGCATCAGCAATTAGCGGAACGCGATGCCATCATTAACGAGATGCAGAGACAGCACCAGGAAGACAAATTGGCACACCAGAAACTGCAAAAGAAATGGAATTTGTTTGTTGGTCACATTCACAGCAATAGTGATATGGCAGTACAAACACCACAACAACAGCAGCAGCAGCAGCAGCAGCAGCAGCAGCATCATGGAGGCAGCAACAGCTGTACTAGTACCACTACTAGCACTAGCACTAGCACTAGCACTAGCACGAATAGTAGTAGTAGTATTGGCAGTGCAGGTGGAAGCAAACATCAACATCAGCACCAGCACCAACAGCAATTGAGTAAATTGTACCAGCATTTGGAAGAATTGGAAGCTGAAAGGGACAACAATATGCAGAAAACGCTGAAATTGAGTATTGAATTGGCAGAAACCAAGGCTCGTGTTTGCGAATTGGAAAGTACCGTGGAAGAGTACAAGTCATTGTTCGTCGTAGAAAAGACCATGATGTCAACATCAACAACATCATCATCAACAGCACCAAATTTTTTGAAAAAGTTGACCAGAGGATCCATCAACGGTCTTGTCACTCCTACTTCGTCTCCTGCTGCGAAAATCGACAATCACAACAATCACAACAATCACAATAGCAACAGCAACAACAACAGCAACAAACAACAATAGTGCAATGATCATGGGAGATGATAGCTTGTCTTCATCATCCCGTCGTGGAGCCTTGCTAGGAAATCACAGCAGCAGTAGCAGCAGAAGTAGTCATCGTCGTGGTGGTGCTACCACAACCACAACCACTACGACTACCAGTCGTCGTCATCGTCAAACACCACCGTCCATTTCATTCTTTCCACCCATTTGTGATATTGAATTGAACGATGACGATGACGATGAAAAAAACGAAAATGTGAAGGATGACAACAATGTCATTATCGCGTCAAAACGCGTTCCTAAAAAAACGGGTCCAACCTGTAGTATTGACGCGGACGAAAGGAGTCATCCGGAACGCACTTCTTTGGATCTACAACAAGGTCATAATCATGATTCTTTCGTTTTGGATCAAAGTGACTGTGAAAACATTACTGCTACTGGCACGGACAGTGCTGATGATACGAAGGCTTCTGTTCCTACAAGTAGCAGTAACATGGGTGTCAAGAAACGATTCAGTACTGGATTGCGCGAATTTCTCAAAAAGTAACAACACAAACCGTGCATAGGATTTTGCTCAATTCGACCAACAAATTCTACCACTTCTTCGACTTTCAGATTCCGATAACAGAATATGAAAATTAATATGCTATGCATCGGGATAGACTTTCAAAAGACAATCCTCCGGTGGTTGGGTCATCTTGCTTACTTTTTGGCTTGCTTCATTTATTAATCATTCTTTACCCAAGAATACTAATATATATATAGTATATTCTTTAGCACCGTACCGTGTACGAGTAAAGTACTGCATTATTAGAAGCAATAGCTAATAGAGTACTGTAGAATAAAATAAATCTTTGGAGTGGTTGTATTATTTTTTTTTGAAATAGCGTCGCCTGAAAGGACGCATCATTTATGCAAGAAATGCTGGAGGTTCCTGTAATTAGGCATTGCCACAAAAGAAGACATAAAAAGTCGCCAGAAACGACTTCGGCACGGTACTAGATCAAGCCAGGTCGAGCGCTTTTGATTCGATCAAAGGTCAGAATATTATTGTTATTTTACCAGATTACACGAATATCATTACTAGTATCTTACTAGTCTAGTAGTATGCACTTGCATACGCTTGCACTTCCTTTGTGCTTTTCGTATTGTATTTTCCAAACTTCATTGCTACACCGCTTAATACTAAAGTACAAGACAAACTGATTCTACGAGACTGTTACGATTTTATAAACATAAAACGAGCAATCCTTAAGGCTCTCTAAGGAACGCACCTCGAGTGTCCTCACATCATACATCATACGAACATACCTGGATAGCTTTCCTTGCCTTTTCAACAGCAAAAGTCCGTGGAAGCAAAACGTCTGCCTCAACTGCTACACACATGCCATCACACGTCAATACAGAGAGAGATATCTGCTTTACTCAAAGTGGGCTACAGACAGAGCAAGGAGGTAGCAAGAAAGGAGGAGCCATGGAAGACCAAATTGCAGTTCCACGGGCTCAAGCAGACAATAACAATCTGACAAAACAAGATGTTCAGGACTTGATAGCAGTAGTGCTTCCATCATTGCTACAACAGATGGGGCAGCAGCACCAGCCTATTCTGCCGCCGCAATAACAAGAACAAGGGCAAGCCGCCTTTTCAATAGTGCCAGCAGGAGCTGGAAACTCATCATGGGACTTTACTTGTGGTGATGGCATGACATTTTTCTTTTATGCAACCAAAGGTCTTGATAGTAAGAAGTATGATGGAGGAGATCCAGCTGGGCTCAGAGGTTTCCTTGGCGACACTCAACGCAGGGGTATGTCATATGGATGGATGGGAATCTTGAATGTTCCCACAGATAAAGGAGACAGAATTATGACATCAGTCTATGGAAGTATCAAAATGTCAGACATTGAGTCTCAAGCAACAAGCTTTATGGCAACTGATTGTAGAAACAAGCAAGCGTCAGAGATGTTGATAACATTCCTGCATGCATCTCTTGACAATAAGACCCTTATGAAATTGCAGCAGCACAAGGATGAATACACTTTCAAGATTGGGCAAGACCAAGTTGAAGTGGGATCAGCAATGCTTTTGAAGCTTATTCAATTGATCACCACTGAAACTTGGGCGACCACCGTCAACATTGAAGACAAACTCGGTGATCTTTAAATGATCATGGCCAGTAATGATGATGATGAATTTGAAGCCTTTAATGCAGAAGTCAACTGGCTCACCTCTGAATTAACTGCTAGAGAGGAAGCTGTTCCTGATCTTGTCTGGCAACTATTTGAGGTCTACAAAACTGTTGGTGATGCCAAATTTGTTGAGTGGATGAAAAGCAAACATGAAGACTACTTAGACGACAGATCTATCAACTACAACAAGCAAAGCTTGATGCAATTAGCCTTGCGGAAATACATGATCATGGGTGATGATTGAAAAAAGAAGACTACAACTGAATTGGAGTTGATTTCCATGAAGGCTCAGCTACTACTGGCAATAAAACAACAAACAATCAGAATGCAAAAGAAAGGATTTTTCAGGCAGCAGCCCAGGGACAAACGTTTTGAATGGAGGAATAAGCATCCCCAACAAGGAGCAGCCCATTCCAAGACAGTTCAAGGCAAGGAATACATCTATTGTCCCCATCACAGAAATTGTTGGGTGCCTAAGATTAACAACGAAGGGCAAATTCATGCTGACTCCTGTGAAGCCAGGAGCAGGTCGTAGACCAATCCACTTACTACTTCTTTCAAGTCTTCTGGACAGGGAAGCTATTATTTGTAACGTTCCACTCCGAAAACATTATTGATTGTTGGCATTGGTGAAATCTAATCTAAACGTACTAGTTTCTTAGTCGTAGTTATTACGGAGTTTGTTTATGTGCTCGCTCTAGCTAGACTACCTAGTAGGCTTTGTTGTGCTTGCTTATAATCATAATGATGACGTCATGGTGAAGGGAAAGATACGTTTTGAGAATATCCAAGACACTAGTGCACTAGTAGACTAGACTACTCTACTTCTCGACACAAATCACAAATAAAGTAAAATAATCATAACTTAAACGGACAATGATAGCAATTTCCCGTCCTGTTCTCCGCCTGCCGTTGCTGTTTGTCGTACAGCTTCTACTATGCACATCAATGTCAATAGCTTGGATGCATACGCATCCTGGAAGAATACAAATAATACAACAAAGGATCTTCATCTCATCGTTTTTCGCTTCCACGTATGATGATGGTTATGATGATGGCACCAGTACCAGTACCAGTATGACTGGGAGTCAAAGACGTACGAGTCTTCCACACCACTACCACCAAAAAGCACGGTACAGATTGCCGTTCCTTTCTTGCAGTGCCACCAACGAAAACTATATTGATGATGATGAAAATGAAAATGAGAATAAAAGTAATAATGACGTTACTAATAATAATGATGAAGAATCCCTGGATGACAACAACAGGATAAATCCAATTGAAAAAGACGGGATAGTTAATCAAATTGGTAAAGTAGAAGATCTGCTGAAAAAGAATGATAATAGTAATAAATTAGGTATCAATATTGGATCTCAGTTGGAACCTCTGACAGAAAGGCAGGCTGCCGAATTGAAAGCTGCGGCAATGGAGGTTATCAATGATGGTGTTGCACAGGGTATTGATGAAATTGAAAAACTCCGTACGAGTATGAATACAGCTATTGAGAAACAACGGGCTGCCAATGACCTAAAATCAGAATTTGCATTACAAAAAGAATCCAACAAATTAATGAACAAAATTGATACAATGACTTCCACATTTTTACAAGAAACACAACGCACACGTGACGAAACCAAGTTGGTTGCCAAAGCAGATGCAGCCTTGGGAGAGGATGGACAAGGAACGGAAGTAGGAGTTTGGGGTACCATTGATGGAGCTGCTGTAGTTGTCACGCCGGGTTCTTCTAAATCATCATCATCATCATCGGGTGCTTTATTAGGAAGTGTGGGTGCTGCCAGGCAAGCAGCATCCGAAGCACAACAAATCAAAATGAATCGAAATGCGGATTTATCGGACCTTCAACCATCCTTGGGAATCACTACGCAACGCAGTACTAGTAAGACTGCTCCTACAACATTGTTGGATGATGGCAAAGTGGTAGATACTGTCGTCACTGAAAATCGTGTTGTGATCGTGGCCGATACATCTCAGGTACGCTTATTTTCATTACATAAATTTGTTGGTTGCATTTCAATTATCTTCATTATTTATATTCACACCTCCTTTTGTTTTGTTGTTACAAATAGGACCCCATGGCAAAAGCTCTGATTCCAGCTTTTTCTGCAAAATTACAAGACGCAATTCCAACCCTTGAGGATATCGTCATCTACCGTCCTACGGATACCATCCCTTTGGGAGGAGATAATGCTTTGTGTGCCATTATATTTTGTACATCGCTCACAGACCGAACAACCGTTACTCGGATCATGGAACGCTTGTTGCGACGAACACTGCAACCAGGTACCGGAAAGCTAGGGTGCCCGCCAACACAAATCGTTGGTATTTCGTCTCTTGGAACAGAACGAACAGAAAAATTTCCCTACAGTTTGCAAAATCTTGTGGGCGGCAAATTAGAACAACGTCGACAAGTAGAAGAAGCCATTATTGCTACCGTACAAGATCGGCAAACATCGAATCTTCCACCACTTGACTATACATTGTGCAAATTTGGTGACATTAAGGATAGTACCAACAGCAACAGCAACAAGGATAGCATGTTCCAGCTCATGCCGGGAGATTGCTTGGATGGAACGACGCCCCTTGAAACGGCCACCAATGTTTTATTACAAGCTGTGGCCTATCAACCCTATGCTCGCAATGCGACACTTTGTGCGGTGGGCAAGCTTCCATTATTTGAAAGCGACATGAATACTACTAAGTTTTGGGACGATGCCTTTCTACGACTGGATGGTCCTGAATTGGAACGTTGGACGAAAATCGAATTGGGTGGACCAGCAGTGTACGATCAACTATGTGAATACCTGAACGAATGGGCGACCAATTTTGTTCTCCGTCCCAAAGGTTTGACGACACCGGTACGAGTTGAACCGTCCAAAATCAAACGGTCTTCACCAAGTATTAGTAGTAGCGGTGTTCGAGAACGGTCCGGCGTCCAGTTGCTCTTTTTGCCCACTGCTACGGGTAAAAAATATTTAAGTCGTGAAGAAGAACGTCAACGTGAAATGGAGAGTCGAACAGGTAAACCATCTTCAATAACGACCCGAAGCAGTAGTAGCAAGGTCACCAAGGAAGGAGGGGTCGAAATTGTCGTCGAACTAACGACAGGCGACAGGTTACGCGTACGAGCCAAACGTTGCAATTATGCCGATGGTGTTCCTCTGAAAGAATTGAGTGAAGTGACAATACTGAAACGATTAGAATCTGCTATTGATTACTGGTGTAAGGAAGGAAAATAAATAATAATAATGAATGGGTAGTCTACCAGTAATAATATATGAATGCTTCCGTTTCACTGCAATACTTGCCGATAATATTAGATCATTATTCAACAACTGTCCTCAGATTTGCTAGGTAGTACTGTAGTAGGTTACTAGCCTCTGGGAAAGTTCAGGGGACAGAGCCTTGGGCTGTTGCAAAGACATGAGAAAACAGGTGCCTTTTGCTTGGTCACAGTTGTAATCGTGCCGTACTACCAGTAGTCTAGTACCCATCATTACTAATTGGTACTGGTACCCTACTAGTACGCAATAGACTGTCTGTTGATTATTGCTTGAACAAAAAAATATAATATGACGTTGGCTTATTCAATGCCTTGCTTTGTATTCATGACCCTATTATTTCCCTGGTACTACTCTAGTAGTAGTACCAGTATTAGCTAACAGTAGTAGCTGGTCCTACCAGCACTACTAGCTAGGTACATGGTAGTCGTACCACTACGACTGATCCCCGTTTTGATCCTGATTCATCATCTTTCCGGCTGATGATGCATTGGACATAACTTGAACCTACTACTAGACTACCTAATACCTACTACCTGGTACCTTCTACCTTCTTCTCGAGTACCTGTTATTAGTACTGGCAGAAGTGAAGAATCGTAGGTACCATAATAGAGAGATTCGTCTAGCGTAGTACTAGCTAGTCGAGTACTCTACTAAAGTCTAGTACTAGCTAGTCGTACGAAAGGAGTAGAGGTCGACTACGAAGTACTAAGCAGTACCGTACTCTAGTATGCCACCATTAATTGTAAGTACTCCTCTAGACTACTACTACTAATAGCAGTAGCTACTGGTACCGGTACTTGGTTCTACTCAACCTAACGTACAAACGCTAGCTAGTATCCGCCTCAGTAGTACTCCTACCAGGTACTATCTAGTACTCGTAGCTAGTAGTAACTATTAGTGGTATTACAGTAAGCAATAGTAGTAGTCCCATAGAAGTTAACGTTCAATCGGTTCGATAAATGCATAATATGTAAATATGTTGAGAATTAAAGATAGGCTCGTAGTATTGAAATGAAAAAAATTGTCATAAATAACCTTTCTTGAAAAGCTTAACTTTGAAAAGAAAAGAAAAGAATGCTGAGCTTTCAGGTACTTTAGTACGAGGGTACCAGGTACCAGGTACTGATAGGTCTCCTCGGAGATGTCAAGAAGACGAATCTATGACTTGAGTAGTTAACCAGCCAGTACCGTACCAGGTAGTCTAGTACGGTATTTTTATTATTATTTAAGATGCGACCGTGAACGGGAAACCTAATAGATTTTTTTTATCGCGATAAAAGTTGACACATCAGCATTTGCAGCACATGTACCAACCAGCTCATGTGGCTAATAAGTGGTGGTACTAGTCTACTAGTCTACCACTGTAAAAAAAAAATACTTGGAAGCTATTGTATTCAACTTATAGCGGCATTTGAGGAATAAAAAATACTCGAGTAACTATAATAGTATTTACTACCTACTAGAGTACTACTAGGAATAAATATCATCATCATGTGCAATGAAAAAAGGGCTGCTAGTACCAGTAGAAAGGAAGCTTTTTCCATGAAAGAAGTGTGTGATAGTACTAATGTCCACCCTTCGCGGGACCAGGTTGCATTGGTGAAGGATGCAGCCGAACCGTTTAGCTTGGTGCCTCCTCCAAGGGCTGCTAGTACCGCTGCTGGTACTGCTGCTGCCAGTCTCTCTTTGGTTGATGCATTGGACATTACTCCTTTTCCTACTACTACTGGTACTTGTAGTAGTAGTAGTTGTAGTAGTCCTGCAGTGCCAGGACAAGACCGACGACCGGGTGCCTACTTAAATGGGAATCTCCGACGAACTTCTGTTCCGAAAGATATTATCCGAGACCGACATCACGAAGAATCTGAAAGAACTGCAGCAGATTCTGTCATTTCTACGCACGAACTTGTGGGAGTGCGAGAGGAAGAGTCCCCCCGTGCTCCCAGTGCTCCCAATGGTTTACCCACCACCGTACATCCCTCAGGATTTCAAGAGGAAAATGAAGAAATATTGGTAGAAGCAAGCCCTGTCGACTTGCAAGAAGAGCCAGACTTGCCCGAGGCAATCGAATATCACAATGAAGACCAGCCTCATCATGATCACGAGGATGAAAAAACAATCATATCCAGAAAAAAGGGCGACAAAACAAGGCGTGTTTTTATTCTTTGCAATGCCTCAATCGCCATTCTTGTTGTTGTTCTCCTTTGCTTTTTCATTGATATCAATAACAAGAATTCGAACAACGAAAGCACTGCTGTCGGTGGACCACAACAAGCAGTGATGAGTATTGATGATACTACTACTACTACTACTACTACTACTACGGCTACTACTACTACTGCTGCATTCCCATCATCGCCAGCCCCATCGCCCGATCTATCGTTCAATTTGGAATTGCCCGATACGACCTGGAACGTAATTCGCAGTATCAACTCATCATCGTCGGAGGAAGTGGAGAGATCACCCCAAACCCGAGCCTACCGTTGGCTCACGAGTGACCCTAGCTTTGGAACGTATTCCATGACACGAAAACAGCAGCGTTTTGCTCTGGCAACGCTTTATTATGCCACTTCGGGTCCTACAGCTTGGAATCAAAATGAGGGATGGTTATCGTATGATAGTCACGAATGTGATTGGTTCGCCAAGGGAGGGTTTGGATACGAATCCTTTTCAAACTCTCAACAAATTGTTCTCCGACTCGAAGAATTCTTTGAAACATCTCTCAACTGTTCATCTTGTGCTGTTAAAAATTGGGTCACCAATGTCTACCAAATGAATGCAATCGACGACAGCAACAGCAACTACAGCAACACGGCGTGTAACGATAATGACGAATACACGCGCCTTCTATTGTACAACAACCAACTCCAAGGAACAATACCGCCAGAAGTATTTTTGTTACTGCCATCGCTCCAGTCCTGGGATGTGTCCGTCAATTCAGGGCTTCAAGGAACTATTCCTACAGAAATTGGAATGGCAACAGCTTTGAAATATTTTTGGCATCCCTTTACCAATCACAATGGACACTTGCCTACCGAACTTGGACTATTGAGCAATCTAGAAATCTTGAGAATATCGGAGTCTGCAATCTCCGGATCGCTACCGTCCGAACTGGCACAACTCTCCAATATCTTGTATTTGTTCATTCAAGACAGCTACCACACCGGGACTATTCCACAAGGGCTGTTTTCTAATCTTGATCAATTGGCATTTTTGTCACTGCGGAGCAATGCTCTCACGGGAAATTTATCCGAGTTGGAATATTTACAAAACACGTTACATCGCCTGGAGCTTTTTAACAATCAATTTACGGGAACATTACCTCTTCAAGAAATGACCCACCTATCCAAGCTACGTTACTTGTTCGTTGAGGAAAACAATCTGAGTGGGTCTGTACCAACCGAAATTGGATTGTTCACAAATTTGCTTTCATTGCAACTTTCCAATAATCCGACATTGCAAGGACAGTTGCCCACAGAACTGGATCGCTTGTCCAATCTGAGATTTTTAAATCTGACAAACACAAATGTGACTGGAAGCATGCCTTCATTGCTTTGCAATCTTCCGACTCTGACACTGGATGAATTGGCTCTGTCCTGTTCTTCCACGTTTTGCGGGTGCAATTGTAGTGATTGTTCAAAATAAATACATCATGACATCAGAACAATATAGCTAACTACAGTAGCTACGAATTGCTGCACTCTTCGATTTGCAAGTTGTTGCTGCAGCAGTCTTCTCTCGCAATCCGATTCTATAGTAGTAGCCCGGGGGGTTCTGTGTTGGGGTTTGATTATTTTTTACTCGTAGACTACCAGTAGACTAGTCTACTACGAGGAGAAAGTCTACTCTTCTGCACTTCCGAACAATGCCATCAGTAAATACTGTACGGAGTAACAAATTGTACGTGTTCTTTCGTTCTTGTTCTTGTTGACATGAAAGGTTCGCGTAGTACCTCTAGAACACGACCGTCTTCTTTCTTTGCATATTATTGAGTCATGGAGTATCGTATTCCTAAAAATGCTACTTTATCGATCATTCTACAAGTAGCTTTCCTTTTTTTACTTCACCAAACCTGTTCTCGTATTTGACTTTCTTTGTCAATGATGAGTCCTAAAGAAAAAAGTGTCGTTGACATGCTTTCTTGACTTCATCAACCTGTTCATGAATATGCCTGTTGTCATTGAGTGAAGCATTCCCATTTGATGCCACAAAAAAACCAACTAAAGAAAACAAACATCACATTTCATCAACAAAGAAACAATGACTGTAGCAGATATTATGTTAACAGCGGAACTGGTGTTCCAGTGTTATCCTGCTGATACAATCGAGACCTGCATGGATGTAATCCTTGCAAATCCTGAAAAGGGCGCCGTTGTCGTTGTTGACTATCAGGCTAGTCTGAACGGCAGAAACGAACCTGTCGGGATTGTTACCAAGACTGACCTGCTGCGAGCCTACAAGCAAAAGTTGGACTTCACCTTACCCGTGGAGACCATTATGGGCACGAAAATTGAATCCATCTTGAATACGGCTTCGATCGACAAGGCCGCGGAGCATTTCGGAAACACTACACACTACCACGCGTTTGTACTGGACAAGGACAACACGTGGGTTGGTCTGCTGACAGTGCTAGATGTGACCCGCGAACGAGCTCGTGCAGCAAGATCTTGGCCGTGGAATGCAAGCGGAGATGGAACAACTGCCCCACTCGACTTTTTCACGAAACGAGCCCACCACGGACACCTAGCAGCACATCAGCATCCACCAGAGCAGCATGTTGTTGCACAAAAAGAATAGCATCGATGACTGTACTTGCTTTGCTATGCCCTGCTTTCATTTATTGTATTGCTGGTGGAAAAGATGCGTGCAGATTCACCAATTCTATACAGAAGTTCTCATGAATGCCTATTCGCCAGGCTTTTGACCAAGAAGAAAAAGAGTACAGAGCATAAAAGCCCTGGTGCATGCTATCAAAAGTTATAAGTTGTTCTTAGCTGTAACGTACAGAATGATTATATGTCTATATTATATAATTACAAAATCTTCAACTCATAGCTATCTTTCATTTGTTGTCGATTTGGTTTCATCTGCATGTACGATTCGAACACTGGTAGGTGACGACGTGTTGACCAGTGCTTTGCTTCTCTTGTCTTCCGTTTGAGTAATTGCAGACGAGTCTCTAAGTTTATTTTCAATTGGGATGGACGCTGGCATCGATTCAGGCCCCTGTTGCGGCAATTTTCTCTCGTGATATACGTCTGTTTGTGGTCGATGGTTTCGTTTTCGTTGGGGTGCGATAGGCGCCACGTCCAAAGACAAGCGTCGCACCATATTCTGTAAACGCAACGGTTCTGGCGCACTGGTGATACTGACAAAGTCCCTATCAACCAAGTGGTTAGCAGCTGTGTCGTTGTATTTGTTGAAGAAGCTGTTATCTGACATGGATCTCTTCTTTCCCAGAATCGATTCACCATCTAGAACCTTTGGCAGGTTCTGATCATCGCCGAATCTGAGGTGACTACAAGAACTAAGATCTTCGTTAAGCGAAGAGTTTACCACGGTGTCTATCTCATCGTCCTCGGTGTCGTTGCTGCCCTTCACGAGGGCCGCCAATGAAGCGGGATATATATTTTCTTTTGTGGCCTTTTGCAGAGAATGAGAGCTGAACTGAACTGTGGACTGTTCATCCTTGGAGACAATGGATTTTGTTTCGTTGGCACTTGGAGGAGCCGAATCACCCATCACCGATGCAGACGGACTACTGCTAGAAATTGGTATTTGTTGATGACCAGGTAAAATTGGAACCGGTACCACTTTCGTTTTCGACAGCATCGAGGTATTGTTCAGCTTTGGTCTTTGGACGATGCCGGAGGAAGTTGTAGAGTCCAACGATGTAATACAGCCTAAGCTAGAACTTTCTTTGCTAAGCCAATTTCGCCCGTCCGCGTTGAGAGGCGCTATCGGCGGCTCTGGGAGTGGCTTGGAAGAGGAAGGAAAAGAAGAAGTAGCCGGCGTGACAAACTTGGCCGTTGGCTGGACGCATGAGCGAGTAGGCAAGATTGCATTATTCTCCACAGTAGGAATAGTCTCCGTTCGAGATGAATTCTCGATATCTTGATGTAGGTGTACCGGCAATAATTGGGAGGAACTGATGACGGATGCAGCAGATACGGCTTTGCCCTGGAAAGTCTTATCATCGTTCTCGCCATCCCGATTGATTGTTCCTTGAGGATATGTCGGTTTCAACACATCGTGTGACGATCTCGACATCTTAGAAGGAAAGACATGTGAGGATGGACACTCTGCGATAGAAGGGCGACTGCTGACAGCATCTCCGCAGTACTCATCTTCGGTGAGCTGGGAAACCATTGACATGCCATCATCATGGTCGTGAGTATGTTGGCGAGGGGTGGACTTGTATAGTTCATCAAAATAATGCAAATCATCCTTCTCGACAATCTTTGACGATTCCATCGACAGATGATCTGGTGATGGTAGACGCCGTGGCTTGACAGGACGGCCTCGACGCGAAGAGCTGAGTCGTTGAGACTGTTGCTCTTGTGTTTGATTCTGACTGCGAAAATTGTCAAAAGCCGAGCTTCTTCCTGCTATTGCAGCATTCACTTTCAGTGGTTGATGCTGTTGAAGTTCCTTTTTAAGGCTAATTTCACTACATGGATGATGGCAAAACGATCGCACAGAGAAGACATCTTCTCTGTCGCTGTCGTCGTTTTCTTCACCTTCAAGATCGGGTTCTTCGTGTACGTTAGGCAGCGGCAAACGGATCTTGTTTGATGAGGACAGTAACGCACGAGACTTGTTCCTCGGCTTGACTCGTCTTGCAGTTCGCTGTACATAGGATTGGTAATAACCTCTTAAAACATTTCGGACATCTTCAAGATCTTGCTTCTTTTCAACTCCCTTCTGCTGCTGATCTGGTTTTGTTTTTGGCTGCCACCTCTCC
>Ga0210025_1002936_pt1 | contig 15916 bp, 11 predicted proteins | sample CryGeyme20150102_FD_183989 | JGI IMG/M metagenome (GOLD analysis project Ga0210025, IMG submission 183989) | Groundwater microbial communities from Crystal Geyser aquifers in Utah, USA - Crystal Geyser metaG 2015-0102 (SPAdes) (version 2) | ecosystem: Environmental > Aquatic > Deep subsurface >...
GTGTCATCACCTGGGAAGTCGTATTCAGACAGCAGGTCACGCAGTTCCATTTCAACCAATTCCAGCATCTCTGCGTATTCTTCAGAATCGGCACCGCCGCAATCTTCAGCCAGCAGGTCTGCTTTGTTCAGGAAGACAACGATGTAAGGTACACCAACCTGACGAGACAGCAGGATGTGTTCACGGGTCTGAGGCATTGGGCCGTCAGTAGAACCACATACCAGGATCGCACCATCCATCTGCGCAGCACCGGTGATCATGTTCTTAACATAATCCGCGTGTCCTGGGCAGTCTACGTGTGCGTAGTGACGGCTTGGGGATTCGTATTCTACGTGCGAGGTAGAAATCGTGATACCACGCTCACGCTCTTCTGGTGCATTGTCGATACCGTCAAATGCAACGGCAGCGCCGCCCCATACTTCTGCACAGACACGGGTCAGAGCCGCAGTCAGAGTGGTTTTACCGTGGTCAACGTGACCGATAGTACCCACGTTTACGTGGGGTTTGGAACGTTCAAACGTTTCCTTAGCCATAGAACACCTCGTTCAATATCGTAAATGATTAAGCTCTTGTAATAATTGCTTCGGCAACACTGGATGGTGCTTCCGAATACTTTTCAAATTCCATGGAATAGGTTGCCCGACCCTGAGAGGCAGAACGCAGATCGGTTGCATAACCGAACATCTCTGCCAGTGGCACACTGGCGTCAACCACCTTACCTGAAGGGGTATCATCCATTCCTGAAATCAAGCCACGACGGCGATTCAGGTCGCCCACCACATCCCCCATGTAATCTTCAGGGGTTACAACTTCCACTTTCATCATTGGCTCAAGCAGCACGGCTTTGCCTTTCTCTGAAAGTTGTTTTGTGGCTTGTGAGGCAGCAATTTTAAATGCCATCTCATTCGAGTCAACGTCATGGTATGAGCCATCGATCAGCGTTGCCTTGAGCCCCAGTAATGGGTAGCCAGCCAGAACGCCGTTCTTCATTTGCTCAGAAATACCTTTTTCAACCGCCGGGATGTATTCACGTGGAATGGCACCACCAACGACTTCGTTAACAAACTCCAGCCCTTCTTCTTCAGACGGCTCAAATCTGATAACTACATGACCATACTGGCCACGACCACCGGACTGCTTGGCGAACTTGTGGTTGATCTCTACCGTGGCAGTGATCTTCTCACGATAGGCTACCTGAGGCTTACCTACGTTCGCTTCCACGCTAAACTCACGACGCATACGGTCGACAATGATGTCCAGGTGTAGCTCACCCATACCGGAGATGATGGTCTGGCCGGTTTCTTCGTCGGTTTCAACCCGGAACGATGGATCTTCCTGAGCAAGTTTGCCCAGAGCGACGCCCATTTTTTCCTGATCAATTTTCGACTTAGGCTCAACCGCAACCGAAATTACCGGATCCGGGAATTCCATGCGCTCGAGGGTGATACGGTTATTCTGATCACACAGGGTTTCCCCGGTGGTCACATCTTTAAGGCCAATCAGTGCGGCGATGTCGCCAGCACGGACTTCTTTAATTTCTTCACGGGCATTGGCGTGCATCTGCACCATACGACCCACGCGTTCACGCTTACCTTTAACCGGGTTGTATACGGCATCACCAGAATTCAGCACCCCGGAATAAACACGGATGAACGTCAGGGTACCGACAAAGGGGTCTGTGGCGATTTTGAATGCCAGCGCAGAGAACGGTGCATCATCAGACGCTTCACGCATCCCGACCGTCTCATTGGCATCATCAAGAATACCTTCGATCGCTTTTACTTCGGTCGGGGATGGCATGAACTCAACAACAGCGTCCAGCACCGCCTGCACACCTTTGTTTTTAAAGGCAGAACCACAGGTGACCAATACGATCTCGCCCGCCAGCGTCTGTTGACGCAGCGCGGCTTTAATTTCGTCCTCAGAAAGCTCTTCGCCTTCGAGGTATTTGTTCATCAGCTCGTCGTTGGCATCAGCCGCCGCTTCGACCAGCTTTTCACGCCATTCAGCAGCAACGTCGGCAAGATCATCCGGAATCTCTTCATAGCTGAAGGTCATGCCCTGATCCGCGTCATTCCAGCGCACGGCTTTCATTTTGATCAGGTCAACAACGCCGCGGAAATTGTCTTCCGCACCGATGTTGATCTGAATAGGTACAGCATTGGCGTTGAGACGATCTTTAAGTTGCTTAACAACCATAAAGAAGTCTGCACCGGCGCGGTCCATCTTGTTAACGAAGACCATGCGTGGCACTTCGTACTTGTTGGCCTGACGCCACACAGTCTCAGTCTGAGGCTGTACGCCCGAGGATCCACACAGCACCACCACCGCACCATCAAGCACCCGCAGGGAACGTTCTACTTCAATGGTGAAGTCAACGTGCCCCGGGGTATCAATGATGTTGATGCGGTGTTGCTCGAACTGTTGCGCCATACCCGACCAGAAGCAGGTGGTAGCAGCAGAAGTAATGGTAATACCACGCTCCTGCTCCTGTTCCATCCAGTCCATCGTGGCTGCGCCATCATGCACCTCACCAATTTTGTGAGAAACACCGGTGTAAAACAGTACTCGCTCCGTGGTTGTGGTTTTACCCGCATCCACGTGAGCACAAATACCAATGTTGCGGTAACGCTCAATGGGAGTTGTGCGTGCCACTGTGCAGTCCTCGAATCAATTAAAAGCGGTAGTGAGAGAAAGCCTTGTTCGCTTCAGCCATGCGGTGAACATCTTCACGCTTCTTAACGGCTGAACCTTTACCTTCACAGGCTTCCATCATTTCGTTAGCCAGGCGCTGAGCCATGGACTTCTCACCACGCTTACGTGCTGCATCTACCAACCAGCGCATTGCCAGCGCCTGGCGACGTGAAGGACGAACCTCCACAGGTACCTGATAGGTTGCACCACCAACACGGCGGCTTTTAACTTCAACCAGTGGCTGGATGGATTCTAATGCTTTTTCAAACATTTCCAGCGGATCGCCACCTTGTTTCTGAGCCATGGTATCCATTGCGCCATAAACGATTTTCTCGGCGATGGATTTTTTACCACTGATCATTACGTGGTTCATAAATTTTGCCAGTGTAACGTTTCCGAACTTCGGATCTGGCAGGATCTCGCGCTTCGCAGCGACGCGTCTTCTTGGCATGATAAGCCCTCTTAGGTCTTCAGGTCAGTCTGAGCATCCTGATTCAACGATCAACTCAGCCTTACTCTTATCCAAATCTTAAGAAATTATTTCTTAGGACGTTTTGCACCGTACTTAGAACGGGCTTGTTTACGATTCGCAACACCGGAAGTATCCAGAGAGCCGCGAACAGTGTGGTAACGAACACCTGGCAAATCTTTTACACGACCGCCACGGATCAGAACAACACTGTGTTCCTGCAGGTTGTGACCTTCACCACCAATGTAGGAAGACACTTCGAAACCATTCGTCAAACGCACACGACATACTTTACGCAGTGCCGAGTTAGGCTTTTTCGGAGTGGTAGTATATACACGGGTACATACGCCACGACGCTGAGGACACGCCTGCAGTGCAGGTACGTCACTCTTAGCCACTTTGCGTTTACGAGGCTGACGAACCAACTGGTTGATTGTAGCCATTAAGCAAACTCCAATTATCACTAACAAAAACGCCAGAAAATTCTGACGCAATAAAAGGGGCCGGAAGGATAATCCCCCCAGCCCCAGTCGTCAAGTCATTGATTGTTTTACAACCAATGACTTACTTATCGCTGAAAGCTTCGCTGAACTTAGCTTCCATTTCGTCAGCCGATACATTCATACCGGCTGGCGTGGTCTTGAGGCGGTCGTTTTCACGGGTCTGACGCTTGCGTTTACGCTCAGCGTGATACGCAAGACCAGTACCAGCCGGGATCAGACGACCCACAACCACGTTTTCTTTCAGGCCGCGCAGGTGATCGACCTTACCGGTTACCGCACCTTCAGTCAGTACGCGGGTTGTCTCCTGGAAGGAGGCCGCGGAGATGAAGGACTCGGTCGCCAGCGAGGCTTTGGTGATACCCAGCAGCACACGCTCGCCTTTCGCAGTGATCTTACCGGCGGCTTCCAGTTTCTCGTTTTCTTCGAGGAACGCGGAGTACTCAACCTGATCACCCGGGATAAAGGAGCTGTCGCCGTTTTCAACGATCAACACCTTACGCAGCATCTGACGCACAATAACTTCGATGTGCTTATCATCGATGCCTACACCCTGGAGGCGGTAAACTTCCTGAACTTCGTTGGTGATGTACATCGCCAGATCGCCCACGCTCTTCAGACGCAGAATATCGTGCGGGTTCATCGGGCCGTCAGAGATAACCTCACCCTTCTCGACCTGTTCACCTTCGAACACGTTCATGTGGCGCCATTTGTGAATCAGCTCTTCATATGGCTCACCACCATTGTTCGGAGTAATCACCAGGCGCTTTTTACCCTTGGTCTCTTTACCGAAGCTCACAGTACCGGTGACCTCTGCCAGAATGGCAGGTTCTTTCGGCTTACGGGCTTCGAACAGATCCGCAACGCGTGGCAGACCACCGGTGATGTCTTTGTTACCAGACGATTCCTGAGGAATACGTGCGATAACGTCACCCACGGCCACTTCGGTGCCATTTTCATGGTTAACCAAAGCGTTGGCTGGCAGCATGTACTGCGCCGGCGTGTTAGTACCTGGCAGGATCACATCATTACCGGATGTATCCACCAGTTTCACCATTGGACGGATGTCCTTACCAGCCGCCGGACGATCTTTAGGATCGATGACTTCGATATTAGACAGACCGGTCAACTCGTCGGTCTGACGGTTGATGGTGATACCTTCTTCCATGCCCACAAACTCGATACGACCTTTTACTTCGGTCACGATCGGGTGAGTGTGCGGATCCCAGCTGGCCACTTTCTGGCCGGCTTCAACTTTTGCACCATCCTGAACGCTGATCACAGCACCGTATGGCAGTTTGTACAGTTCGCGCTCACGACCGTGTTCATCGGCCAGTGCGATAGAACCGGAACGGGATACTGCAACCAGGTCGCCGTTTTCTTTAACAACCGTTTTCAGGTTGTGCAGACGAACTGTACCGTTGTTCTTAACCTGCACGCTGTCAGCGGCAGAAGAACGTGACGCCGCACCACCAATGTGGAACGTACGCATGGTCAGCTGTGTACCTGGCTCACCGATCGACTGAGCAGCAATAACACCCACCGCTTCACCCACGTTCACCTGATGACCGCGACCCAGGTCACGACCGTAACAGGAAGAACAGATACCGACACGGCTCTGACAGGTAATGGCGGAGCGCACACGCACTTCGTCGATACCTTCAGATTCAATGGTCTGTACCCAGGCTTCATCAATCAGAGTACCGGCAGGTACAACGATGTCGCCTTCAGAACCTGGCTTGTATACGTCGGTCGCAATCACACGCCCCAGAATACGATCACCCAGTGCCACAACCACGTCGCCGCCTTCGATCAGCGGAGTCATGATCAGGCCGTGTTCCGTGCCACAATCGTGCTCGGTAACCACCAGATCCTGCGCCACGTCAACAAGACGACGGGTCAGGTAACCGGAGTTAGCGGTTTTCAGTGCGGTATCCGCCAGACCTTTACGAGCACCGTGAGTCGAGGTGAAGTACTGCAGTACGTTCAGACCTTCACGGAAGTTCGCTACGATCGGCGTTTCGATGATCGAGCCATCCGGCTTCGCCATCAGACCACGCATACCCGCCAACTGACGAATCTGCGCCGGGCTACCACGAGCACCGGAGTCAGCCATCATGTAAACCGAGTTGAAAGATTCCTGATCCACTTCGTTACCGTCGCGATCGATCACTTTCTCTTTACCCAGGTTGTCCATCATCGCCTTCGCTACCAGTTCGTTAGCGCGCGACCAGATGTCGATAACCTTGTTGTATTTCTCGCCGTGAGTTACCAGACCGGAAGCAAACTGGCTCTCGATCTCTTTTACTTCAGCGTCAGCATTGGCAACGATTTCCGCTTTCTCATCCGGAATAACGAAATCGTTTACACCGATAGAAGAACCGGAACGGGTGGCATACTGGAAGCCGGTATACATCACCTGGTCAGCGAAAACGACGGTGTCCTTCAGACCTACACGGCGGTATGCAGTGTTGATCATGTTGGAGATCGCTTTCTTCTTCATCGGACGGTTGATCAGCTCAAACGGCAGACCTTTAGGCACAATGCGGAACAGCAGAGCACGACCAATCGTGGTATCAACCACTTTGCGCTCAACATGCTCAGTACCATCATCGTCATATAAGGTTTCGATGATGCGCACTTTCACTTTTGCCTGCAGGTGGGCAGAACCCGTCTGATAAGCACGGGTCACTTCATCCAGATCCGCCAGGAACATACCTTCGCCTTTGGCGTTGATGCGTTCACGGGTCATCCAGTACAGACCCAATACCACGTCCTGAGAAGGAACGATGATTGGCTCACCGTTAGCAGGAGACAGTACGTTGTTGGTTGCCATCATCAGCGCGCGGGCTTCCAGCTGCGCTTCGATAGTCAGCGGTACGTGTACCGCCATCTGGTCACCGTCGAAGTCAGCGTTATAAGCCGCACACACCAGTGGGTGCAGTTGAATCGCTTTACCTTCGATCAGCTGAGGTTCGAACGCCTGAATACCCAAACGGTGCAGTGTTGGTGCACGGTTCAGCATGACCGGGTGTTCGCGGATAACATCAGCCAGAATGTCCCAGACTTCTGCGGTTTCGCGCTCAACCATTTTCTTTGCAGCTTTAATGGTTGTCGCCAGACCACGGTGTTCCAGTTTGCTGAAGATAAACGGCTTGAACAGTTCCAGAGCCATCTTCTTGGGCAGACCACACTGATGCAGACGCAGCTGTGGACCCACGGTAATTACCGAACGGCCAGAGTAGTCAACACGTTTACCCAGCAGGTTCTGACGGAAACGGCCTTGCTTACCCTTGATCATGTCTGCCAGAGATTTCAGCGGACGCTTGTTGGAGCCAGTGATGGCGCGGCCACGACGACCGTTATCCAGCAGCGCATCCACAGCTTCCTGCAGCATACGCTTTTCGTTGCGTACGATGATGTCCGGAGCGTTCAGCTCCAGCAGGCGCTTCAGACGGTTGTTACGGTTGATCACACGACGGTACAGATCGTTCAGATCCGAGGTCGCAAAACGGCCACCATCCAGCGGTACCAGCGGACGCAGATCCGGTGGCAGTACTGGCAGTACCGACATGATCATCCACTTCGGATCGTTACCGGAGTGGTGGAAAGCTTCCAGCAACTTCAGACGCTTGGACAGCTTTTTGATCTTGGTTTCAGAGCTGGTTGTCGGAATTTCTTCACGCAGACGCTGAACTTCTTCGCCCAGTTCGATCTGGCCGAGCAGCGCCTGAATGGCTTCCGCACCCATTTTGGCTTCGAATTCGTCGCCAAACTCTTCAATCGCTTCATAGTACTGTTCGTCGCTCAACAGCTGACCAACGTCGAGCGTGGTCATGCCAGGCTCAGTCACTACGAATGATTCATAGTACAGAATGCGTTCGATATCGCGCAGCGTCATATCCAGCATCAGGCCGATACGGGATGGCAGCGATTTCAGGAACCAGATGTGAGCAACCGGGGAAGCCAGCTCAATGTGACCCATGCGTTCACGACGCACTTTGGCCTGAGTAACTTCAACACCACACTTCTCACAGATCACACCACGGTGCTTGAGGCGTTTGTACTTGCCACACAGACACTCGTAGTCTTTGATCGGTCCGAAGATACGCGCACAGAACAGACCGTCACGCTCAGGTTTGAACGTACGGTAGTTAATGGTTTCCGGCTTTTTAACTTCACCGAAAGACCAGGAACGAATCATCTCTGGCGAGGCGAGGCCGATGCGGATGGCGTCAAACTCGTCAGCGTTGTTCTGGTTACGCAGAAAATTGACTAAGTCTTTCATATTCTTGCTCCGTTTGGAGTCAGAGCGGGCCAGGCCGTAAGGCACTGACCCACGCTAATCCGCTTATTCGTTTTCCAGTTCGATGTCGATACCCAGTGAGCGGATCTCTTTAACCAATACGTTAAAGGATTCCGGCATACCGGCTTCCATACGGTGGTCACCATCCACGATGTTTTTATACATCTTGGTACGGCCGGCCACGTCATCGGATTTAACAGTAAGCATTTCCTGCAGAGTGTATGCAGCACCGTATGCTTCCAGTGCCCACACTTCCATCTCCCCGAAACGCTGACCACCGAACTGGGCTTTACCACCAAGCGGCTGCTGGGTAACCAGACTGTAAGAACCGGTGGAACGGGCATGCATCTTGTCGTCGACCAGGTGGTTCAGTTTCAGCATGTACATGTAACCCACGGTTACCTGACGGTCAAAGGCTTCACCTGTGCGACCATCGTACAGCGTCATCTGACCGGAATCCGGCAGGTCAGCCAGACGCAGCATGCGTTTGATTTCGGATTCTTTCGCACCGTCAAACGCTGGTGTTGCCATCGGCACACCGCCACGCAGGTTGTTACCCAGTTCCAGAATTTCAGCATCGCTGAAGCTGTCAAAGTCTTCGACGCGACCATCGCCACCGTTGTAGATCTCGTGCAGCAGTTCACGCAACCTGGCGATTTCCTGCTGTTCTTTGATCATGCGGTCGATCTTCTCGCCCAGACCTTTAGCGGCCAGACCCAAGTGAATCTCCATGATCTGACCGACGTTCATACGCGATGGTACGCCCAGCGGGTTCAGACAGATGTCGACGGCTACGCCGTTTTCATCGTATGGCATATCTTCAATTGGTTTAATCGCCGAGATAACACCTTTGTTACCGTGACGACCCGCCATCTTGTCACCAGGCTGGATCTTACGTTTGATCGCCAGATACACCTTAACGATCTTCAGTACGCCAGGAGCCAGGTCATCGCCGGTCTGCAGCTTACGCTTTTTATCTTCGAACTTGTCGTCCAGCTGCTTGCGGCGTTCTGCCAGAGATTTCTCGGCAACGTCCAGCATTTCAGCCAGAGCCTCTTCCTGTGGCAGGATCTTGAACCACTGATCGGCTTCCAGAGACTTCAGGTAGTCTTCGCTCAGCTCATCACCCTTTTTCAGGCCAGGAGCGGCATTAACTTTCTGTCCCAACAGAGCACGATGCAGACGTTCATAGGTCGCGCCCTTGACGATACGCATTTCTTCGTTCAGATCTTTGCGGACTTCGTCCAGCTGCATCTGTTCGATTTCCAGCGCACGCTGATCTTTTTCCACGCCGTCACGGGTGAAGACCTGTACGTCGATAACGGTACCGGTAGTACCGGTCTTAACGCGCAGAGACGTATCTTTTACGTCAGAGGCTTTTTCACCGAAGATCGCACGCAGCAGTTTTTCTTCCGGAGTCAGCTGGGTTTCACCCTTAGGTGTTACCTTGCCCACCAGAATGTCGCCAGGCTTAACTTCAGCACCGATATAAACGATACCGGACTCATCCAGCTTACCCAGTGCAGCTTCGCCCACGTTCGGAATATCCGAGGTGATTTCTTCCGCACCCAGCTTGGTGTCACGCGCCACACAGGTCAGTTCCTGAATGTGGATAGTGGTCAGGCGATCTTCCTGAGACACTCGCTCGGACAGCAGGATGGAGTCTTCGTAGTTGTAACCGTTCCACGGCATGAAAGCGATGCGGAAGTTCTGGCCCAGAGCCAGTTCACCCAGGTCAACGGACGGACCGTCAGCCATGATGTCGCCGCGTTCAATGCTGTCACCGGCTTTTACCAGTGGACGCTGGTTAATACAGGTATTCTGGTTAGAACGGGTGTATTTGGTCAGGTTATAGATGTCGACACCGGCTTCACCAGCGATGGTTTCGTCATCGTTCACTTTTACCACGATACGGGAAGCATCAACGGAGTCGATAACACCGCCACGATTCGCCACCACACACACACCGGAGTCAGCCGCGACAGAGCGTTCCATACCAGTACCCACCAGAGGCTTCTCTGATTTCAGGGTAGGAACAGCCTGACGCTGCATGTTCGATCCCATCAATGCGCGGTTGGCGTCATCGTGTTCGAGGAACGGAATCAAGGATGCGGCAATGGACACAACCTGCTGCGGAGATACGTCCTGCAGGGTTACGTTGTCCGGAGACATCACGGTAAATTCGTTCTGGTGACGTACAGAGATCAGATCACCTTGCAGCTTGCCATTTTCGTCGGTTTCAACGGATGCCTGAGCAATAACGTAATCGGCTTCTTCAATTGCTGAAACGTAGATGATCTCGTCACTGACAACACCATCCAGTACGCGGCGATACGGAGTTTCGAGGAAACCGTATTCGTTGGTGCGGGCATAAGATGCCAGAGAGTTAATCAGACCGATGTTCGGACCTTCAGGCGTTTCAATAGGACATACGCGACCGTAGTGAGTCGCGTGAACGTCACGCACTTCAAAGCCTGCGCGTTCACGGGTCAGACCGCCAGGCCCAAGAGCAGAAATACGACGCTTGTGAGTAACCTCAGACAGCGGGTTGTTCTGGTCCATAAACTGGGACAGCTGAGAAGAACCGAAGAATTCTTTAACCGCAGCCGCTACCGGCTTGGCGTTAATCAGATCCTGCGGCATCAGGCCTTCGCTTTCTGCCATAGACAGACGCTCACGCACAGCACGCTCAACACGTACCAGACCAACACGGAACTGGTTTTCAGCCATTTCACCGACAGAACGGATACGACGGTTACCCAGATGGTCGATATCGTCAACGATGCCTTTACCGTTGCGGATGTCGATCAGGGTTTTCATAACCGCGATAATGTCGCTCTTATCCAGCGTGCCGGAACCGATGATTTCTTCGCGACCGATACGGCGGTTGAACTTCATGCGGCCAACCGCAGACAGGTCGTAGCGTTCGTCACTGAAAAACAGGTTTTCGAACAGCGCTTCGGCACTTTCTTTTGTTGGTGGCTCACCAGGACGCATCATGCGGTAGATTTCAACCAGCGCTTCCAGAGCGTTGCTGGTCGGATCGGCACGCAGGGTGTCGGACATGAACGAACCACAGTCCAGTTCATTGGTGTAAATGGTTTCAAACTCTTTGACGCCGGAAGCAGCCAGTTTAGCCAACAACTCAACAGTAATTTCACTGTTGGCTGCAGCCAGTACTTCGCCGCTCTTTTGGTCAACGATGTCTTTCGCCATGGATTCACCCAACAGGTAATCCATAGGTACTGCCAGTTCCTCAACGTTCGCTTTTTCCAGCTGACGGATATGACGGGCAGTAATACGGCGAGTGCCTTCAACGATGATGTTGCCGTCGTTATCTTTGATATCGAACGCAGCCGTTTCACCACGCAGACGCGCCGGGATCAGCTTCAACATGGCACCGTCTTCGGTCAGGCGGTAGCTGTCGTTTTCAAAGAAGGTTGCCAGGATTTCTTCAGTGGAGAAGCCCAGAGCGCGCAACAAAATTGATGCAGGCAGCTTACGACGACGGTCGATACGGACGAAGACCAGGTCTTTCGGATCGAACTCGAAGTCCAGCCAGGAACCACGGTAAGGAATAACGCGGGCGTTATACAACAGCTTACCGGAAGAGTGAGTCTTACCTTTGTCGTGATCGAAGAACACACCAGGTGAGCGGTGCAGCTGAGACACGATCACGCGCTCGGTACCGTTAACGATAAAGGTACCGTTGTCTGTCATCAGGGGCATTTCGCCCATGTAGACTTCTTGTTCTTTAATGTCTTTGATGGCTTTGGTCGAAGATTCTTTATCATAAATAATCAGACGAACCTTGACGCGCAGCGGTGCCGCGTAGGTCACACCACGCAACATACACTCTTTTTCATCAAAGGTAGGGGTACCGAGGCGATAGCTCACGTACTCCAGAGCCGCATTCCCGGAATAACTTACAATTGGGAAGACAGATTTAAATGCAGCATGAAGACCAATATCGATACGGTCCTCAGCGAATGCCCCCTCTTGCAAGAATTTGCGATAGGAGTCGATTTGAATGGCCAACAGGTATGGCACATCCATGACACTCGGTAATTTACCGAAATCCTTACGGATACGTTTTTTCTCAGTATATGAGTAAGCCATCAGTTATCCCCGGACTGTTTCCTCGATTGGGCGTTACACCCATGGCTCAAGGACTTGCCTTGCGTTTGAACCCAGCAGTATGCCAGCGTGCTCACGAATTCCATAACGTGAAAAAGGCCGACGGGAAAAACCCGTCAGCCGGTTGCCGCGCTCAGAATCTGGCGCGGCAAAAGCATCTTTGCAACGAATTGCAAATTACTTGATCTCGACCAGAGCACCAGCCGCTTCAAGAGTTGCTTTAGCAGCATCAGCGTCTTCTTTAGAAACGCCTTCTTTAACAGTTGATGGAGCGCCATCAACCATTGCTTTAGCTTCTTTCAGGCCCAGACCAGTCAGTTCACGTACTGCTTTGATTACGTTAACTTTCTTGTCGCCTGCACCGCTCAGAATTACGTCGAATTCTGATTGTGCTTCAGCAGCACCAGCGTCAGCGCCAGCAGCTGGACCAGCTACCATAGCAGCGGCAGCAGATACACCGAACTTTTCTTCCATTGCAGAAACCAGCTCAACGATGTCCATTACAGACATGTCGGCGATTGCATTCATGATATCTTCTTTAGTCAATGACATGACAAATTTCCTAAATTTACTGGAGCACCCGCGTTAAATTTGCATCGGCTCGATAAATCATTAAGAAGCGACGTATAAAATTACGCAGCTTCCTGTTCTTTTTGGTCGCGGATAGCAGCAATGGTACGAACCAATTTGCCTGCAGACGCTTCTTTCATGACGCTCATCAGTTTCGCGATTGCTTCGTCGTAAGTTGGCAGTGTTGCCAGCATATCGATAGAAACCACGGAACCTTCGAAAGCACCGGCTTTCAGCTCAAACTTGCTGTTCTGCTTAGCGAAATCCTTAAAGATACGGGCAGCCGCACCTGGATGTTCGGTAGAGAAAGCAATCAGGCTTGGGCCAACGAGGACGTCAGTAAGACACTCGTATGGGGTACCTTCAACAGCGCGACGAGCCAGGGTATTACGGACAACTTTCATCCAAACACCAGCTTCACGCGCTTCTTTACGCAGAGCGGTCATGGCGCCTACTGTTACGCCGCGGGAATCCGCAACAACAGCAGACAGAGCACCTTGAGCTGCTTCCTGGACTTCGGCGACAATCGCCTTCTTATCTTCGAGTCCTAAGGCCACGATTAACTCCTAAAAAGTTAAATTGAGCTCAGATGAGCCAGTCTCGGTGTGACAATTCAGAATACTGAAGGGGCCACACACCATCTACGCAGGAAATATTAAGTAAGGAGAAACCAGGGGTTTTTCTTCACTCCTGCGGTCTTTGACAGCTGCTGCCCGATGCGTGCATCCGGCAACAACCCCAAAGATCGTTTGGTCAATCAAATAAACCGGATCAGATATCCAGTGAAGAGTGATCAACCACCAAACCAGGACCCATTGTCGTGCTGATGGTCACTTTCTTCATGTACACGCCTTTGGCGGAAGAAGGTTTGGCTTTTTTCAGGTCAGCCAGCAGAGCTGTCAGGTTTTCCTGCAGCGCCTGAGCGGTGAAATCCACTTTACCGATAGTAGTGTGGATAATACCGTTCTTGTCATTGCGATAACGCACCTGACCAGACTTGGCATTTTTAACGGCGGTAGCAACATCAGGAGTTACAGTACCTACTTTCGGGTTTGGCATCAGACCACGAGGGCCCAGCACCTGACCCAGCATACCGACAACGCGCATTGCATCAGGAGAAGCAATAACAACGTCAAAGTTCAGGTCGCCGCCTTTGATTTTTTCGGCCAGATCGTCCATACCCACTTCATCGGCGCCTGCAGCTTTAGCAGCTTCAGCGTTTGCGCCCTGAGTGAATACAGCTACGCGCATGGTCTTACCGGTGCCGTTTGGCAGTACGGTAGAGCTACGAACGTTCTGGTCAGATTTACGTGCATCGATGCCAAGGTTAACGGCAACGTCTACAGATTCTTTGAACTTAACAGTGGACAGTTCGCCCAGCAGAGCAGCGGCTTCAGCGAAAGAATAAACTTTGCCTGCTTCTACTTTTTCTGCAATCGCCTTCTGGCGCTTAGTCAGCTTAGCCATTACTCAACTCCTTCCACGTTCAGACCCATAGCGCGGGCAGAGCCAGCGATGGTACGTACCGCTGCGTCCATATCGGATGCAGTCAGGTCTTTCATTTTAACAGTGGCAATTTCTTCCAGCTGAGCACGGTTAACAGTACCGACTTTCACAGTGTTCGGACGAGCAGAACCACTGGTCAGGCCAGCTGCTTTCTTCAGCAGGTAGGATGCAGGAGGGGTTTTCAGTTCGAAGGTGAATGAACGGTCACTGTAAGCAGTGATGATCACTGGAACCGGCATGCCAGCTTCCATACCTTGAGTCTGAGCATTGAACGCTTTACAGAATTCCATGATGTTCAGACCTTTCTGACCCAGAGCCGGACCAACCGGTGGACTTGGGTTCGCTTTACCCGCTGCAACCTGCAGCTTGATGTAGCCTTCGACTTTCTTAGCCATGTGTTTTCTCCGAATGGGTATTAACGCGCCCGGCACTCAAGGGTGCTCAGTGCTCCCCGACCGGTATCCCGGTCATTTAACAAATGCTCAGCCTGCTTTTTCGATCTGGGTAAATTCCAGTTCGACCGGCGTCGCACGTCCAAAAATAGTTACCGCAACCTGCACTCGGGACTTCTCGTAATCCACACCCTCAACCACACCGTTAAAGTCAGCAAACGGACCATCGGTCACGCGCACAACCTCACCAGGCTCATAGATTGTTTTATGGGTAGGACGATCAGCACCATCACGCACGCGCTGCAGAATGGCATCCGCTTCACGTTCTGAAATCGGAGCCGGCTTATCGGCAGTTCCACCGATAAAGCCCATTACACGAGGAGTTTGCTTAACCAGATGCCAACTCTCATCGTTCATTTCCATCTGCACAAGAACGTAGCCAGGATAGAACTTACGCTCGCTCTTACGCTTTTTACCTTCACGCACTTCAACCACTTCTTCCGTGGGAACCAGAATATCGCCAAAGAAATCCTGCATCTCGTGCAGCTCGACGCGCTCTTTCAGAGCGTTCTGTACGCGTTTTTCGTAACCTGAGTAGGCGTGTACTACATACCAGCGCATAGCCATTTAAAGCTCCTCAGCCTACCAGCAACGAAATCAGCCAGCCCAGCAGAGAATCAAGACCCCACAGAACCAGCGCCATCAACACAACTACAACCACAACAATCATGGTGGTCTGCGTCGTTTCCTGACGCGTAGGCCACACGACTTTACGGCGCTCCACATTGGCTTCTTTCAGCAATTGCATAAATGCTTTGCCCTGAGTGCTGGTCAGTGCAAAACCGGCACTGATCGCCATCAGAACGATAACACCCAGAACACGATACAGCAGTGGCATGTCAGCGTAGACATAGTTACCCACAACGGCAGCAGCTAAAAAAGCTGCAGCCAGCAGCCACTTCAATATATCCAACGGTGATTTACTTGCTTTGCTATCGGTATTCATCACAATTCCCTGAAGCCAAAAATGGCAGCCGAAGCTGCCATTCAAGAATTTGGCAGGCCAGGAGGGACTCGAACCCCCAACACCCGGTTTTGGAGACCGGTGCTCTACCAATTGAACTACTGGCCTAAAGACACTCAATTAGGGCGCCGAAATTTACAGCACCCCGATCGAATAATCAAGCCTTAACGGTTGATTATTCGATAATTTTTGCTACAACGCCGGCGCCAACAGTACGACCGCCTTCACGGATCGCAAAACGCAGACCTTCATCCATCGCGATCGGCGCGATCAGAGTAACGGTCAGCTTAACGTTGTCACCTGGCATTACCATCTCAA
>Ga0210025_1002949_pt1 | contig 15880 bp, 10 predicted proteins | sample CryGeyme20150102_FD_183989 | JGI IMG/M metagenome (GOLD analysis project Ga0210025, IMG submission 183989) | Groundwater microbial communities from Crystal Geyser aquifers in Utah, USA - Crystal Geyser metaG 2015-0102 (SPAdes) (version 2) | ecosystem: Environmental > Aquatic > Deep subsurface >...
GGTCAAACCCACCAGGTAAAAATCTGGTGGTCAAACCCACCAGGTAAAAATTCTGGTGGTCAAAACCACCAGATTAGTGACGAGTCTGAAACCCAGCCTTCTTACTTAGTGGTGGTGGTGGTGGTGCCGTGATGATGAATACTACTAGGGTCTACTGCACAGTACTCTACGCCACGATAATAAACAAAAAATGAGGATACAACGCATGGTGACTTGCGAAATATTATTAGTCTACTTCTATGAATTTTACCACTCTAGCTAGCTATTAGCAAGGGAGAACTCTAGCTAGAGTAGCTAGTAGTAGTAGTAGTAGTAGTAGAGTAGATCAGAAAGAAAAACCAAACAAGCACCAAGCACCAAGCAAGCAAGCAACATCTAAAAGCAATACCAACAATAAAAATTATATCAGCAAATAGGTCATCATCAAGCCTCAGCTGTAGTGTCCTTATTATTTGATACTTGAGTATTTAATATTCAATATTTATTGATATTATGATGATATTCTTTCGCGCTGGCGCCAAGCAATCGTCATCCTTCTATTCCTTCTTGTCCTTTTTCTGGATATCTACCTCACTGATTCTTTCTTGCAGTAGCAGGAGTGGCAATATTAGTAGTGGTGGTATCTTACTTCAAGTAACAGCAGTAGGAGCAGCCACTACAGCCACTACCACTACCAGCAAGAATAAAAATGTCATTGTGGACGAACGTGCCATTTTGATGGAATTTTATCATGCCACCGGTGGTCCGTCTTGGAACAACAACCGTGGTTGGGAAGATAACAATAATGAAAATAATGATAATGACAACTATTGTGATTGGTACGGTGTTATCTGTACGGGTGCAGCTGAAATTGATGAACTATTTCGAATTGACAATGGACGAAGGAACTTACAAACCAACCAAATCAGCAGCAGCAGCAGCAGCAGCAGCAGCAGCAGCAGCAGTACTGCGAAGGTTATGGGATTGGAACTACCATCCAATTTCTTGCAAGGACGAACACCCACATCCCTATGGGATTTACCTCTCTTGCAGTATATTCACTTGAGTGACAACGAACATCTTCGAGTAGATTTTGCTTCCTCCAAGAATGCCAAACAACTTTCCATTGTTAAAGTACAACAAACTGATACAGACTCCTTGGTGGGACTACAAGCTGCCAGTCCAACCTTGACAGTGCTCAAATTGACAGGATGTCCCTTGCGCAGTAGAATTCCAAGAGAAATTGCAAGTTTAACCAATCTTAGAGATTTGCAATTGTCAAAATGTCAATTGCAGGGACGCCTGGACGACACTGCAGCAGCAACATCAACATCAGCATCAGGAGGCTTGGAAGCTCTTACCAATCTTCGATATTTGAATTTGTTTGATAATGACCTTACGGGAACGTTACCAAATTCATGGACACAATTGGTTCATCTCGAAAAATTATCAGTAGGACGCAATCAATTGGCTGGACCATTGCACGTATTGGAAACATGGGAACATCTTGTGGAAGTTTTTGTTAGTGAGAATCTATTTACTGGTACAATGCCAGCATTGGCATCGGCTTCGCGATTAGAAAAGGTATATTTGAATCAGAACAAATTAACAGGAAGCATTCCAAACAATTTCATGCAGGATGTCCTTATCGAAGTGCCCGCTAACGACAATGATGATAACGATGATGATTCTAAAACTACTACTGTAACTAATACTGCTACTGGTCCATCCATCAAGGTCGATTTGGCCAACAATCAGCTTACTGGTACGATCCCGGCGTCACTTGATGTACTGAGCAATGTCGACATTAGTTGGAGTTTGCATGACAATTTCTTTACCGGAATTGCAGAAGAATTGTGCGACAATGAATCGTGGAATCGAGGAGCCGTTCGAGATTACGGTTGTGATGGATTGCTCTGTCCGGATGGTACCTACAGCATCATTGGTCATTGGTCAGCCGAACAACACTGTCGTACTTGCGAAAGAGCGGGATCAGTGACAGCGTACTACGGTGCCACGACATGTATCTCAGCCAACGACAAATCGGCACTATTGGCCCTGTACAAAGCCACCGGAGGAGATAACTGGATTCAAAATGACGGATGGAAATATGCCAATGATAACAGTATCGACAATACCAACAATCACACGGACATTTGTCAATGGTACGGAATTACCTGTTGGGCCGGTGGCAGCAACAGCAACAGCAACAAGGACAATGATGACGACGACGACGACGACGACGATGATGATGATACGACAGGGCGCGTCCGCGTCATTGATTTAGACTCCAATAATCTTCAAGGAACTATCCCCGCAGAGATTTTCTCCATGCAATACTTGCACACGATCAAGGTGGCTCGGAATCCTGGAGTCGTCCTGCCACTGACCAATATGGGTGACTCGTCGCAAATACGATATTTGGACATTAGTCAGACCGCAACCACAAACTTTGATGGTCTAGAATTGGCTTCGCCTTTCTTTGCCTACCTTGTAGCCGATGGTCTACTACTAGAAGGTACCCTTCCCAAACAAATTTGGAATGCTACTGGCCTCAGGCTCCTGTCCATGGCCGAATGTGAAATCATCGGTAGTATCCCCACCGAAGTGGGCCGACTTACCAGCATGAACGAACTTTATTTGGTACGAACACACGCATTATCTATATGTCATGTCTATATACGTCTTTGCGTGTGCTTTGATTTGTGACTCACTTTTTTCGTTCGACCCAATTCATCTCTTTTCGGTCCTATCCTGACAACCATAGTATGACAATCAACTACGAGGAACAATTCCTGAGGAGATTGGAAATATGGTTGGCCTCCGTGTACTGTCACTGGCCGAGAATCAATTAACGGGTATGCTGCCCGGAAGCCTTGATTTGCTTACCAGACTCGAAGCTTTTTCCGTAACTGACCAAGGTAAATTTACCATGAAGTGTTTTGTTTTGAATGTGGCCTGTCCTTGTTTACCTGCCTATTACTAACACTAAAATCGTGATTTCGTCTTATATTTTTTATAGTCAGCAAAGGTGGAGGCATCAGTGGTCCTCTCAAAACGTTTCGATTCCATCCATTTATCAAGTCGCTCCAATTGTCGTTCAATAGACTATCGGGAACTGTACCAGAGCAGCTACTGGAAGGAGCTGAGAATCTGAATACTGTCCTGAAAGTAGGTCTGGCCCACAATCGCCTGGACGGTGAAGTCCCAGGAGCACTGGCTCGTTTCTTGCACATGGACTTGGAGTTGGAAGGAAATCGATTCACAGGAATGGCTGAATTATTGTGTGCCAGTGATGACTGGATGTCCGGCCTTGTCGGGGCGTACGGGTACGTTTGGGAAACATTACTACTGCCAAGTTCGATGCTAGATAAGCTCACTGACTTTTTAATTTATGTTTTCTTCTATGTTTTCGCGTTGTCAGGTGCGATGCCATCCTTTGCCCACCTGGAACTGGTGGAGGACGACAACGGTACGATGATGCCCCTTGTCAGCCATGTCTCAGCGTTCACGAAAGTACGGGTGGAACCTCTCCCAACTGGATGGGTCAAGTCCGCTGCCACACAGAATTTTCGCTGGACGAGAGCGATGAACAAGGGCTGGTCGAAATGATCTTTAAGCAAACTGGTGGTGAGCAGTGGAGCTTCAACCAAAATTGGATGCAACAACAACACTCAAACGGTCAGCCAATTCATGTATGTGACTGGCACGGAATTTCTTGCGACCAAACCAAATCCATTGTTGGCATTACGCTCGGTGCCAACAATTTAAAGGGAAAGTTACCTACGGAAATCTTCATGCTTCCCAACTTGGAAAGTCTCTCTTTCTTTGGAAACAAAAATTTAGAAATTTCATTGGAGGGAATTGACAATGCCGAAAACCTGCGCTCCCTTATCTTGGACTCCACCAAACTCATCTCCCTACAGGGAGTCGGAAAGGCACGCAGTCTCACGGAATTGAATGTCGAAAACAACAATTTGATTGGATCGCTGCCGGATGAACTTGGTAGATTGATCAATCTGGAATCTCTGTCTGTATCCAAGAACAAATTTACCGGCACCATCCCTTATTGGATCAATAATTTGCCGTCTCTAGAGACCTTTTTGGCGGCAGAGAATAAATTTGAGGGACCTGTGCCGCACCTTGCCAATTTCAAGAGATTGACGTACGTGGATTTTTCCGACAACGACCTTAATGGTTGGGTCCCGATGAACTTTTTGCAGTCAGTTAATAACGAAGAAAAGATTGTGGTTGATTTATCTAGAAATAAAATTGAAGGTTCCCTGCCCCGAGAGCTCGCCCGCCTGGATCGCATTACAATTCATCTTCAAGACAATCATATCTCGGAAGTTGACAAGGAACTATGCATTGCCGTAGGGTGGAATGATTTTGATGTTGAGCGCTATGGATGTGATGGAATTTTGTGCCCTGTCGGCAGCTCTAGTGTTGCTGGGCGCCAGACATCCGAGACGACCGCTTGCGAGCCCTGTAAAGAAGCCAAGTATATGGGAAGTACCGCTTGTGGTTCTAGTGGCGCAGCAGGAGTATCGTTGAACGTCTTCTGTTCATCTCTATCTCTGATCACTACGACGATTGTAGGAATGGCCATGCTCCTTTAAAAGAAACAAGCGTCGATAAATGTTATCTATAATTCTAATTTGACAGTTCTTGTTCCTGGCGAGAAGCAGGTGTGAAGACAGGTGTACTTGGCTAAATAGCCACTAGTAGCACAGGCATAGATAGCTGTTCTACTACTGTACATGCAAACCCGTACGCACATGATGTTCCGATTGTAGATAGGCGGGCGGCTCATCAATAGAGTTTATGGCAATTTGCGTTTTTTCTGCCAGTACCATATGTAAGCTTGTACCAGTACTCGGAGTACTCCACAGTAGACCCCACTACTAGCTAGGTTGTTGCACTTGTAGTTGTTTGAGGACTCTGAAGTACCACTGTAGGCGTGGTTTGTGATTCTGATGGCCACCATCGTAGATTCTACTAGTAGCAGATCACTTTTTTCACGACTAATAGACTAATTGTTCAACCTACTAGTACCAGGTCGGTTGGTATGGTACGGAGTGATAACAACTTCTAGTAGCTAGTAGTAGTAGTACCTGGTACGACTCCGAGACCGGAACTTCACCTTTTGCTTTCTACGCAAAGTTGGAAACCAAGCTCACGTTACTCTACCAGCACCTGGTAATACTACTAGCTTGTACTACTAGTCTAGTACCCCTGCCTTAGTAGATCCTATCCTCCTCCATGGAGGGTGTGGTCCGGTTGTGATCAACTATGTCACCCTTCGGGGTGCCAATGGTTGCCTTCTGGTGACCTTGGCGCCCTGCGGGCGCCCTACTAGTAGTTGTGATCCCCGTAAATTAGATGTTCAATTTTTTAGTCTAGTACCCCTGCCTAGCTACAGTAGTACGGCGGTACTGCTCTCGAGCGGCGAGATGCATCGACAACTGAGTACAGTATTAGTTTGACAAGGGTTCGGCAACCAATAAAGACAATAGCCCATGTCGCGAAAAAATAGACGTAATCTTACAGCCTCACAAACTCTTCACTTTTTTCAAATACCATTAAAAATCATACAACACCCGAAATTACTCTAATGAAGGATCAATCGTCGTCGCGATGGATGGTCGAGGAAACGCCAGCTTTTCCTTTGCCCTTGTCATCAGCTAGAGCTCCCAGGCTGCCGACGAGACAGCGAACCAACGAAGGTATCATCAATAGAATGGTCCTGTGCGAACAAAAGCGAAGAGAAGAAAAGGAGCACAATGACGACTTCACCTCCGCGGGAACAATTTTATCGCATCTGAACGTACCATACAGTTCGTCGAGCCCAATTGCAAACTTTCCAGACGTTATCGTCTTAAAAAACAAACCAGTAGGAGACGATGACCTATCGACTCTGGATTCTCACGAGCACTCTGTGGGAGCACGACGCACACCCCGGCGTCAACTTTTATTCAATAGAACCCGTCTACAAGCCATGAGGATACAATCTCTGAGGCAATCGATTGGGCAGAAGCAGATACCGCGTTTGATGGGTAAAAGCAACAGAATTGGCTATAGGCCAAGGGCGTCAAAAGACGATGACGACGATGGTCATACCAGCCAGTTCCGCCGATATTTTTAAAGTTTAAAGCTACAACTAAGCTGCGTCCAAAGAAAAAATTTACCATTGTTCTCCGCGTAGTGTTTTCTCTAGCCCTTTCTCTTGCTTAAACGCCACGAATCCTTGGGGTTAAAGCGATCATGTAACGGTTCAATCTTCTCACGTCTCTTTTGCCTTGTCATCTTGTTGGGGTCCGCTTTTTGGTAAAAGGCCGGCGCCAATTCGGTCAACCATTTTGCGTCGATTACGAGAATATTCCGCATGTACTCCTTTGTTGTCAAGACGAGCTCGTGATAAATGACGTATTCGGGATTCTTATTGAAAACCGCGGAGGAAGGATGAATGTAGACAGGGTTCTGGTCCACCAAGGTTCTGTATCCCTCTTGTGGGTCTTTCTTGGCGGCCTGCGTAAAAAATCCAGCACAAATGGCCTTACAAATAAGCTTATAGTTCTTCCCAGCACTCATCAGCAAAAGGCGGTAACGGTCCATAATAGTCACCAGCTGCTTTCGTACATCTTGAGCTCGCTTCATACTACGGGCTTGAACAAAGTTTTCAAAACACCATGGATTGCTACACTTGGCCGCCTCCCAGGCCTTGTACACTGCCAACAGTGTCAAGTGATCTCCCTCCGCCTGGTGGAATTTGGCCTTTTTCATATCCGCCTGGGCCTGCTTATCCCTGGGGCGGTAAAATGGATTCTCTACCGACAGCATGGCGGTAATGGTCAAAATCTCTTCCGAGCAACCAAGATCCACCGACAGGATAAGCATCTTGGACAAACTTGGCTCTAGGGGAAACTCTGCCATTTTACGTCCCAAGCGCGTAAGTAAACCTTCTTCGTCGAGAGCTCCCAACGCATGCAGGGACTCCAGAGCTCCAACAAGAGTTGCTACTGGTGGTGGATCCATGAAGTTGAAGCCGAGAAGGTCGTTGATACCCATCGCTTTGAGCTGAAGCACGACATTTCCCAAATTGGTCCTTTGAATTTCTGGAATGTTTGTGGGTAGCATTTCCGTCTTGAAGGCTTGCTCGGTGTACAATCGATAGCATTTACCGGGTCCCGTTCGTCCGGCTCGACCGGCACGCTGTCTAGCGGATGCTTGACTGATCGGTGTGACCACGAGAGAGTCCATTCCGAGCTTTGGGTTGAAGGCTTTTTGTTTCGAGAAACCGGGATCCACAACGTAGTAGACTCCGTCAATCGTCAAGGAAGCTTCGGCAATATTCGTGGCAACGACGCACTTGCGAGAACCAGTAGGAGCAGGTTCGAAGATGCGAGATTGAACCTCGGACGGCAGGGATGAGTAGACGGGTAGAATGATTAGTTCTGGTGCTAGGTCTCCCAGGGCTTCCATGCGCGTGTACAAGGTCTCGCAGCAAGTATCAATTTCTTCTTGGCCCGTCAAGAACACGAGAATATCTCCCGCGGGTTCTGACAAGTGAATTTGCATCACCGTAATCATGGTGGCATCCAAATAATCTGGTTCTGGTTCCTTGGTGTAGAGAATTTCGACAGGATACGTCCGTCCGGGAATGGTGAAGATGGGACAATCAAAAAAGTAGGAGGAAAACTTTTCCGCGTCCAGTGTCGCAGACGTGACAATTATTTTCAAATCGGGTCGACGACGGCAGAGATCGTGCAACAGACCAAACAGGACATCGGTATGAATGGTCCGTTCGTGAGCTTCGTCTAGCATAAGAGCCGAGTATCGATTCAAGTCATTGTCGGCCAGATATTCTCGCATGAGCATACCATCCGTCATGTACTTGATGACTGTTTCCGACGAGGTCACATCTTCGAATCGGATTGAGTATCCTACCTGTTCTCCAAGAGCACAGCCGTACTCTTCGGCAACGCGTTTCGCTACCGAAACTGCGGCAACGCGACGCGGCTGGGTACATCCAATCATTCCCTTTTTATTGTTGGTAAATCCCATTTCGACCATGTACTGCGTCATTTGCGTTGTTTTTCCGGACCCTGTTTCACCGATCACCACCAGAACTTGATTGGCAGAAATAGCTTCCATGAGTTCCTTCTTGAGCTTGGCAATGGGCAAACCTTCCCGTTGTTCTTTGATGGACTTGTTGGAAATGATTCCATAACTGAGGGTCTTATTTTCTGCCTTTTGTTTCCACTGGGGTTGTTCGCCTGTTTCAAAGGTGCTCATATTGATGGATCTCAATTCTTGAGCAAAGTGTCGCTCTCCTGCTTCTGGTAATGGATCTTCCCAGGGTCGATTGAGGTCCTTGGGAATACTATCAATCAACTGATTGGCTTGTGCCTGTTTGAGTTCCCGTCGTTCCTTGGCCATATTGACCTGCTGCATAGCGGCGCGACTGAGACTCCCATCCGGATTTTTGACAATTTTGACCGGTTCCAAATCGTGTCGTCCCGATCGTCGCGTCTGTCCTCGTAAAAATGCTGGTTCTCTTTCGGCAAGTTCTACTTCCGTTTCTTCTTCTGTTTCTTCAATGGCCAACATGCCACCCCCCTCGGCATCGTAGGTCGGATATTCTTCTACTGGCAATACACCACTCCTAATGAGCTGTGTTGCTTCGTACAATTCGTGTTCTGATAATTGCTGTTTGCGTCTTTTGGGTACGGCAATCTCACTATTGTTTTTGTTGTTGTTGGTGGTGGTGGTGGTGCTGCTGCTGGTGCCTAATTGTTGTTGTTGTTGCTGCTGCTGATTGTGTCTTGGATTGCTGTAATACGAATACTTATCATCCTCCGTTGCACCACTACCAGTAGTAGTTGCTCTCATCATTTGTTCCGTCATGATGCGATTTGCTTCTTCTTCTGCTTCACGACGTTTCATGGCTGCGACATCCAATCCTGGATGTGCGTGCTCCGAAGATATTGTAGCAGAAGGAGTAAAAGCATTACTTTGACCAACGGCTCTATCCATGCTTGTAGTGGCAGCAGCAATGCTTCGATGTGGCATTAAGTCTCGTCCCGTATTCTGATCGACATCTTTGAGACTGAATAACAGTTTCGGAGTAACGCTCAATATTTTGACCCAAGCATTAGCGTTCCGTCGCACGTTCATGTTCCTAGCTTCCGTGGGATGATTGATACGCTGAGTCGACACATGTTGTGTATAAACGGTTCCCTCTTTGCCAAAATCACTTAATTGAACGGTGATTCCAAAATCCATAATTTTTGTTATGATACCCTTATGAATGGAGTACTGCACCAATCCATTGTCGTTGTTGCTGCTGTTGGATTTGTGTCGTTTTTCCTGGTGGTTATTGTTGGCAGCAGCGCTTCGTTTGTTCTTCTGTTGTTGGTAATAGTCATTGTTACCGTTACCGTTACCGTTTTTACTAGTATCATTGTGTTCATAAAAATTAGGATCGGGAAGTGGCACCGAATGATCCAAATTAGCGCACGCCAAACCTGGAAAAGCATTCTTTTTCGTGACCGTTTCCAAATCGGTTCGTGCAGAATATCGATTGTGACTGCTGCCGGAAGTACTACTAGTATCAGCACCACCAGCATTACTACTTGTAGTAGTACTAATTTGCTGCTGCTGCTGCTGTTGTTGTTGTTTTTGTTGCAACCTGGTAAGTAAGCGTTGATAATGAGGAGAGTCCGTCACTACCAGTTCTACTAGTTTGGTACAAACAGTCAAAGGCAATTCAGTTGTTCCACTGGTAGCACCTGCAAGTTCTAGTTGAATGGCCTGTGCTGCTTCCAACGTCTGTCGTGTGTCCACGTGTAATAGTGGCAGTGTTGCTGTGAGTGCTGATTTTGCCATTCGCTTGAGCCGCGATTGGACCTCCGTTTCGACCAAACTCAACACAAATTCACTCAATGTCTTGTCTTCCAATCCCTTCAACGGCACCTTGAGCAGTTCCGTTACTTTGTTCAGTAACGAAAGTTCCTGTAAACGTTCTACGGGCGTCAATGGAGTTGGCGTTGCCTTTTTTTTCTTCGTCTTTGTTTTCTTCGTCTTGTTGTTGTTGTTGTTGTTGTTGTTGTTGTTGTTGTTGTTGTTGTTGTTGTTGTTGTTGTTGTTGTTGTTGTTGTCCTTCTTTTCTGTTTCTTTCAAGGAAGGATTCATCATGATACTGCTGCCGTACTGATACGCTGAAAGTATAGCTACACTGAAAGTATAGAAGCTGGTGAACAGGGAGTGACGAGTACTGCTACTGCTACTGCTACTGCTACTGCTACTGCTACTGCTACTAGTGGTAGTTGAATTGTTGCTATTTATTTGTTGTTGCTGCTGTTATGAGTGGTATGAATTTGGAGAAAAAGAGCAGGTTTGAGAATCAACCATACGCTACGGCAATTCCAATCTTCATCGCTGGTGTCGTTGAAGGTTATGAGCTTTTATTTTATGGGTCAACCGCCACCCCTCCACACTTTCGCCCATCATCATGATCAAGACAGGAAAACAAATCCGTCTCGAATGATAGAGACTAGAGACAGATCTCTTCAAGTACCGGTAGACCTACTCAACTAGCTAGCCTTCTTCCCTCTTGTGATAATCTAGCTAGTAGTAACGTAGCTATTCGATACTCGTACATACAACTAACTATTAATTTTACTAAAAGATAGTAGTTTTGATTGAAAAGCAATGATTGTGTTTTTACATCATGACTTGATAATAGTAATATTAATATAGACCTGTAGAGGAATTAGTATAGTATGCGGTTTTTAAATAAAAAAGTGTGCTTTGTTTGCTGAAGAAAATCCAACTCTGGGAAAGACTAGAAATATTTTTCATTCTCGTTGCATGGGGAAAGGTAGGTAGAGAGTAGAAGCAGTAGTTGCCCTCTTTCTTCCTTTCGTTCCATAAAAACAAAATGGCTGGTCGAATATAACGCAACACCACGAGACATAAAAAAAATCTGTCTTTCCCATCCCGTTGTTTTGTCATTCGATTGTTGCTTTCTCTTCCTTCACGTTGTTATTGGAGAGTTAAAGGTTAAAACTCCAATGCCAACCAATAAAAGAAGAAAAACGAGAAAAATACAACAAGTCATGATGATAAGAATTCATGGAATCGTTTGTAAATAACACACCCTTCCATCCGTCCTTTCTATCCAGTCAAGTTCATTCTGAATTGCAAAGCAAAGAAAAAGAAACAAAGCACGAAAGGAGCCACAGTGCAGTGCCAAGCTTTACATTTCCATGGGTTCAGGCCCTCCTCCTCTGCTTCCGCTACCGCCGCCTTGTCCATGAATGCTCTCGATTCCGATTCCTCTGGCTCCATCTTTCGCGCGTTGCAGGGCATCAGGATCACAATTAGCCGCCAACCACGGATGCGTCAGGGCTTGTTCCGCCGTGTAACGGTACTCAATGTTGTACGACAACAAAGTCGACACAAATGCCATGGCTTCATCCGAAACATCCCGAAAGAGTTCGTGGGGAAAGGTGTACTCGCCCTGAACAATGGATGCCTTGATGGCCTCGTCGTTCTTGCCATAAAATGGTGGAGCACCACTGAGCAGCATGTACACAATGACTCCGAGACTCCACAGATCGCACGCTTCCGTGTACGACTTTTTCAAGACTTCCGGGGCAACGTAGTACGAGGATCCCACGACCCTCGACAACCGCTGTCCGCGGGTAAAGTGCGTCGAAAGTCCAAAATCAATCAACTTGAGGGGACTCCATACATCCTTGCCCGATTCGAGGACCCAGTTCTCCAACTTGAGATCGCGATGACAAATGCTTCGAGAATGCAAAAATGCAACCGAAGACAACATCTCCACGACCGTCTTGGCTGTAAAAGGTATTCATGATAACAATATAACAAGAAACTGTGTGAGCGTGATATTCCAGTACACTCATCATTAAACAGAACAAAATTGCATTCACTAACACGTCATAGAGCAGTAGTATGATACTAGTACGTACCAGCATAACTTTCCGTGACACCATGTTTGGGGTGTGTCGTGAGCAGGTGGAACAGATCACCACCTCGACCTAATTCGGTTATTATAAAGAGTTCATTGTCGACGCAAAAGACATCGTACAACCGAATGACGTTTTCGTGGCCGCGCAGTTCTCGCAGTACGTTGACCTCCTCTTGCAATTTGGCAATGTACTTCGGATCGTTCCGCAACAGAACGCACTTGCAGGCAAACTTTTTGCGCTTTCCGGCCCGTGCTGTAGAGGAGTGTCCCTCGGGTTCTCCCCGCGAGGCAATGCAGACCTGTCCGTAAGAACCCTTCCCAATGACAAGGTCCCGGTGCAACAAGTAGGCGGGTCGACGTTGAGAAGGATGAAGCATTTCTCCTCCCAACTGAGATTGCGCCGCCATGGGCGAATCATTGGTCACCGCTGGTGGGGGAAAGTTGGGTTGCAGCGACGTGTGGTCCACAGCAGCAGCCGCAGCCGCATCAGCATTTGGGGTTCCCGGATTGCTCTTGTGATGGAACGCAGCGGCCATTTGTCCAAGCTGTTGTTGCTGCTGTTGAGGTGGTTGCATGGCCACCATGGGTGTTTGTGAATGCTGCTGTTGCTGCGAATTCGTGTAGCCACCTCCACTTCCACCATTATTCATAACATTGTTTTGACCGGAACGCCGCGAAAACGGCTGTGGCATGGGTGCTTGCGGGTTGCTGCTTCCAGCATTGGCACCTGCTGCAGCTGCACTGGATGACTTTCGAGATCGCGAACGTCTGGCATCTCTGCTGGAGGATCTTGCAGATCGAGATCTTCCACTAGTCTCCCCAACTGCATTGGCTGCATTGGAAGTGATGTGCGAGGAGTGCGTGTGTGGTCTGGGCCCAGGCGAGGGCTGCATTTGCATGTTCATAGTATTCATTTGCAGGGTATTTGTATTTGTATTGGTGGTAGTAGTAGTCGTGTTGAGAGTATTGCTGGTATGTCTTGAAGTCGCAGTGGTGTCCATCAGATGTTTCTGCTGTGGCTCCTGATATTTCTTCTTCAGGCTGTAGATGTTCTTCTGGTGCTGAAAGTTCTGGTTGTGAGATGACTGGCTGTGGTGACTCTGGCTGTTGCTATGATTGAAGGCGTTGTTGTTGTTGTTGTTGTTGGGATTGTGACAGTCTTTCATTAGCGTCACGCTGAAATTAAGGAGGGTTAAACGTTAAACTGACCTGAAGTTGACCGGATTTGCTCGGTTAAAGGTGCTCTGGCGTGGAATAAACCGGGCTTGACTGGACTTGTCTTGGTTAAGCTTGCACTCGAGTTCAATGGAAAATGACACGCAAGAGAGAGAGAGAAGAGCAATGATTGGATATCGGCTTTCCTCGGGTATTACAGGACTACTTTCTAGAGTTCCTCGGCAGCTTAAGCAAGTTAAATACAACGCGATGCGATGGCAGTTTCTCGGGACAAAACAGATCAGATTAAGCAAGTTAAACAATGCAACAATGGCAGTAGCTTGCTGTTGTTGTTTGTCAGTTGGTTGGTTGGTGCTAATGCTTCTTGTTGTATTGTAACAGAAAGTGACTCTGTTTTAATAGACCAACTCTCCAATGAAGCTAACTTCTTAACCACAGCCGAAAGCAAGCGAATCAATGAGTCGCTCAAAATGGAATCAATTCGAGCCAGGTGATCTACCAAAGTCATCTAATTAGGCAGACAGCAAGCGTTAATTCTCTGCCAAAATTATTTATGCTACAATCGCACGTGATTTCGTACTATAACTTAACGTTCGACGCCAGCCGGTCACTATTCAACATCTTAGGAGTGATGATTCAACAATCATCGCTCGTGAGCTAGGCAGGTGAGTCAAGTAGCGATACCCCCAAAGAAATCTATTATGGAAACTAATCGACGATGGAAAACCCAAACAAAAAAGGGGGGACGCTGCAATGACACGCGAGAAGCAGTACTAGCTAGTAGTAGTAAACTCAAAGGTCTACTACTACCAGTAGCTTCTACTACTACCTACGTAGTACAGTAGTAGGGAATTCCACCATTAGTACTAGTACTAGACTACTAGACTACTACTACTAGTACTCCGAGTATTATTCTTTACTCGGTACTAGTCTACTCTACTTATTTTACCAGTAGATGCTGGAGGGTGTCCATACTACCATGGTACAATACCACAGTACTGATGAGTACAGTAGCTTCTTCTTCTAGTGCTCTCCAGTCTGCAGCTTCATTTTGATGTGCACCAATCCACGTTACTACGTACCGGGTACCATAGCCGATTGAAAGCACATTCATGGTAGATGCTATGATGACGCTGACAATGAGGCCAGAGGTACCAGGTACCAGGGTAGTGCAAGAGAGCCCACTCGTTGCTGGTGGATATCAATAACGCTGATAATAATGCCAGCACACCAGCATTCTTTCGTTCCGCACAGGTTATTGCCTCAGCTCGCGTCAAGAAGTTTAAACAAAATTCATGCTATGGAGAGAAATATGGTACTTACATACTTAACGATGAAGTCAGATTCTATTTACCGTACGTCGACTTTTGCTCCTAAATCAATGCCCTTTGACATTTTAGAGAACGGACACAAAAGTCCGATGCGAACTGTTTCCTTGGGTGAAGGTTACCAGCATAAGAAGTACTGTAGTCTACTAGTGCTGCAATGTTGCTTAGGCCTTAGCTACTATTCAAGATTACTACAGTACTCGTCTACTACTACTAGTACTACCAGCTCTAGTAGCAACAATTTGTTATCACCATTCCCGGGATATGGAAAAATCCCGGGGCTGTGTATCCAATTTTCCGGGATATCCAAATCCCGGGCTTGTTTGACAATTTAGTGATCACCAATTCCGGGATATTGAAAAATCACGGGATATGTTTTATGCTTATATTCGGAATGAATAGTTTAATGTTACTAGTGTTGTCCAATCTATTCTAATATTGTACAACTAAGTTCTATAGATGAATTAAATTAAAGTGGTTCAGCAGCCACCTGTTAAAAACTAGCTTTAAAGTGCTTGGCCATTTTATTTTAATGAATTTGTGGAGATTGTATACGTTTGTTATTCGAATAATGAATTAAATTAAGGTGGTTCAGCACCTACCTGTTAAATACTAGCTTAAAAGTGCTTGACCATTTTATTTTAATACACGAATAGACTAATACGTTTATTCCAATAATGAATTAAATTAAAGTGGTTCAGCACCTACCTGTTAAATGCTAGCTTAAAAGTGCTTGGCCATTTTATTTTTATTGACAGCCAATGGGTCATTATTTAATAAAATTGCACTGAGATAGTAATTAGATCACATGCTGTTAAAAATAACGGTTCATATTACTTAACCCCAACAAATGCTATTTCCAGAAACAACCCCGGGATTGTGTTTTTCCCCATCCCGGGACAGTTTTTCATATCCCAGGGGTGGGATATCCCTGGATTGGTGATAACAAATACTAGGAAATCTTGACCACCGGAATCTCGGGAAGCCTATTACTCTTATTTAACTTGCGAGCTTTGCTTGGCTTCGCCTAAACTACTAGACTACTTCTTTCGTAAGTTGTGGTACCAGTATGGTATGGTAGATGCCGAATTGAGCCTCTACTACTAGTAGCTAGTGTTCACTGACGCAGTCATTTATGCCGACCCTATTACCGGTACTCTTTCTGGGAACAAGTTAGGCATTTTTTTTTCGTCTCTCCAATAAAATATGAGATCAACTCTGGACCGTAACATACCGTTATGTCTCATCAACTTGTTTCAAATTCCATTTCGGAAGCATGCCTATCCACCATATGTATGTCTACGCAGTTTAAAAAGAAAGTAAACATGCACCATATGTATCATTAAATGTAGTGCATACAGCTGGCTACAATTAGACTTGATCACGGACGGGTTGTTCC
>Ga0210025_1002954_pt1 | contig 15863 bp, 12 predicted proteins | sample CryGeyme20150102_FD_183989 | JGI IMG/M metagenome (GOLD analysis project Ga0210025, IMG submission 183989) | Groundwater microbial communities from Crystal Geyser aquifers in Utah, USA - Crystal Geyser metaG 2015-0102 (SPAdes) (version 2) | ecosystem: Environmental > Aquatic > Deep subsurface >...
ACCCTAGTAGCGGAAAACCCTTGACGCTAGCTGACGTGGACGGCTGTATGCCGACCGTTTAGGGACGCACAGTTGTTCGCTGTACGGCTTTTAACCCGTAGTAAAAGTGGTGTATGCACTCCTCGTCCGGCCCAGTATCTGTCGTTCGTGGCTCCACCAGTGGTTGTCGCTTGTGGCTCCAGTGGCTCCAGGCTGTCGCTCATGGCTCCAGTACTATCTAATGTCACTTCCTGTGGCTCCAAGCTGTCGCTCGTCGCTCCTGTGGCTGCCATGGTCGTCTTCCTTCCTGTGGCTTTAACAGGCAGTCATCTAGTGTTTTGGCAATTTTTTTGCCAAATAGGCTTCTATTGTTGTATCTCTCCAAATATAGACAGATAACTACAACAGAGTGGTAGCTTGTATGTTTCTAGATATTAGTTTAATTGTAAGTACTGGAATTGGTGTCTTATTGATGAAGATATGACTATGTTTGTCAAGTTGTTGTTGTTGAAAAAGACACACTCTTTTTTTTTTTTTTTTTCTTCCTGAGCGAGATTTCCTGTTGCCAGGTTTTTTGCAAAGTGCTGTACTAGTAGAGTAGAAGAACAAGCGTTTGAAATCTCATTATTTACATACGTATGCGTTCACCCCAACTCTATGAAAGTTGTTCTATTGAATCGTTGGCACTTGGTGTACTACTAGTAGTACGTTGGTTAGGACGAGTACCTGGTAGGACAGCTCCAGTGGTGTAGTAAGTAAGTACCCTACTCCTCCTCTACTTGTAGTACCTGGTAGTACTTTACCTAGCTACTACTACTGTACCTGGTAGTAGTAGCTAGCGAAGCTAGTAGTAGTACCAGGTACTATTACTAGTAGAGTAGACCTACTACTACTAGTAGACCTAGCTAGAGAGTCTCTCTTTCCAAATACTCGGATAGATACTAGTACTATCACACACGTAACAAAAGCAACATATCATCTTCTCGGAACTCAGTTTAAGTGCTGTAGATAGTATTGGCAAGACTTTTCGCTCTCGAAACCTTTGATGAGCGCGAATCCTTGGTCGCTCGCGATGCTTTGGAAGCCATCGATGCCACTGTTACATCATCAGCACCAATAAAGGCTCCGTTCTCGGTTTCGACCACCTGGACTTTTATCATTCGCGATATTCTAGCACTATCCCTGCCAAATACGGTATGTCGCTTTGAATTTGAATAGGCTTGGTGCTTATCACTCTGGCGACTCGTCACCGAGTGCGTGACAGAGGTGTCATCTCGGTTGTTTTTCTGGAAAGTGGCCTTTTTAGCGATATTCGCTCGCTGGAGTGTCGGAGCCCCGCTTTTTATGGATAGTCGAGTTTTCATGGACGGAGCCGTGGTTGTCCCGCTTTTCGTCGATGGTCCGGATTTTCTTGAGGCTGCCACGGAATTGGTAATAGCACTGTGGTCCACACTGGCCTCTTCCTTGTGGTGGTGTTCGATGTTCCTGGGAACTTGCGATTTCGGTGGCGGCGAGCCTAAAGAATCTTCAAAAAAATCATTGAGCATTTCATCTTGACTCACTTCAGAGCCCATGCTTATTTTGCGACGCGAGAAACTACGGCGACGACCGCTACGACCGGGTGGTGGTATTTTATCATCGAAAAATTGGCTGATTATTTGCTGTTGATTCGAGTGCGAGTTCCATTGTTGTTTTGAACTAATCGTAGCTGTGGTAACGTTGTTATTGTTGTTGCTGCCGGTGTCTTCGTTGTTGCCTTCGCCACTGCTCTCAACATCCAAAAATTGATTAAGCATGATCTTGCGTTCCACTGCCCGACGAATCATTTCTCGGCGCAAAAAGTAGAGGGCAGCAGCAAGCGTGCAGACTCCCCAGATGGACACTCCCAAAATGATAATAATGGTGAAATCAATATCAGCTGAAGTTTCTTCGTCTTTGACAAGATCATGCGTATCATCTTCCTGATCCTCTCCTAAAGCAACAGCTTCGGAATCTGAGGGCTGATCAGCATTGTCGCCATTGGTATCATTTTCTTGATCTGGCTGCTGAGGTTCTCGTTCGTCTGCCACAGTTGTTGCAACTTGCTCTTGTTGAGTAGAATCCGTGGGTTTGGTCAATGGAATTGGTGGCGAATCAGGCGTATTGTTACTTTCATCACTATTGGTTCCTAACTGAACGGCCGTGTCGGTATCCATTGTTAACCGAGTTTGGTGAAAATTGACAAATTCGTCTTGCCAATGGAGGGTCACCTCAGCACAGAAACCAAGCACCACTCCAGGATCTCGGGATCTGTCCCCCGAAAGGTACTGAGAAAACGTCTCTCCCAACGAGCTTTCGAGTTCTTCTGTTTCTAATTTTGCCAACTCATCCTCCTTTAGTACTTCTTGGTGCTCTTCTGTTGTTGTTTGGTTGTCGCTCCGGATATTCGGTGTAGCAATCAACAAATCAGGATTTTGTGCAGCAGATTCCAGGTTCACATCGACCACCACAACAAAGGAACTATCGAGTGGATGAAAGAAAACGTATTCGGGACTTGCTGGTTGAATATCAGAACCTTCCAGTCTTCGGGTGCAAGTCTCAAAATCCAGCAGATTAATTTTCACTTTCATATCCTGGTTTGGCCCATTGTATTTGTAATTAAGATGAAATTGTAAAGAATCGCTATTTTTATCATCCGCGGTGGCCTTGACTTCAACCCCTTCCCAGTTCAAAGAAAAGTCCATTACGCGGTCCACTGGGTTTCCATCAAAGTGGTCGTTGGCGCCAAAATCACCAGAAACCACCTCGGCGGTAGCTTGCACTTGAGTTGCCTCCAAGATGGAGGGCACCAGAACACATAAAAGACAGGAAAACTGAGCTCGCGATCCTGTCATGATACAAAGTGATCTTATTATCCAGTTTTGCCAGAGCGGATCAGGCAGCAGAGGAGTCAGCTGGTATAGCAAGTTCTGGAAATGCATGCCCAACGAGCAGGCAGGTGGAAGAAAAGGGAAGCAGCGAAGCCATGATGTTGTAATGAATAACTACCAGTACGACCGCTACTACTACGAGTAGTACTAGTAGCATGTAGCAGTAGTAGTAGTAGCTCAACAGCAGTCCACTCTGTACCAGTACGTACAGTAGTAGTAGTCCGTTGATTCAGTTGAGCGAGAACGGGGACACCTAAATCCTTTTCCAATGCAGTCACGGCAGTCGAACATTTTTTCTCGAATAGCGTTGCCACTGGTAAGAACTCATTTTAATTGGCAACTACTACTGTAGATCCAGTAAGTCTACTCCTACCTGATACCGTATTTACACTACTAACTGGTACTAGTAGTAATAACAGTAGAAGATGAGGCAGGAGGAGGCAGGAGGCAGTACTCGAGCACTCTACTAGTATGCCTACTACTAGTACTTATCTAGTAGTAGTAGTAGTAGCTAACTAGGAGTACTACTACAACTACAGCTAGTAGTTACTACGAGTAGTAGTAGTAGTAGTAGCAGGGAGTAGTAGAACTAGTACTACTAATCTACTACTAGTACTAGTAGTAAAGTCCAGCAGGGAGGAGGACGAGTACTAGACAACTACTAGAGTACTACTACTAGTAGGCCTAGTACTAGTACTGGTACTCGAGTAATCGAATACCAGGATTAGGACTACTACCGGTAGTAGAGTAGTACTCGAGTAGAGTCTGCCCAAAGATCTAAGATGCATGTAACAGTCAGTTCCATGAGACAGTGGTGTTAGCGTCAGGGTTTTCGTCAAATTGATTGTTTTGTTTCTACGGGCTTCTAAAAAATAAAACAATCCAAAAAAACGAATTAAATAATACCAAAAAGACGAATTAAATATCACGCCGCAGACGAGCAGCAGAGAGGAAAACGCAAATTCAACATAACTTGTCGCTGACAGTGCTTACAGATCAACCTGTCCTCTACAACCCTTGGAAACGATAGGGCCCTGAGCGAGACTGGACCAAGAAGTTTATGATTATTCGACAGTTTCAAAATTCTTTCCGTACGACGTCGATTGTTCCCCAGGTACGGCAGCATGAACAAGGAAGGGGAGGAGGAGGGAAAGGGTGCTGCAACCATAGAGGCTGTGGAAATCAAAAATGTACTGGACAACCAGTTGGCTATCGAGAAACCACAGGCAGTCTTGGCGGGTACAGCACTTTACGAAGAAGAGGAAGCCTTCTTGAGCCGCCAAGAAGTCAACGGGAGATCCTTGGACGAATTTTTGGAGGCTTCCTATCAAGAACACGCTTCGTTTGCTTCGATCCGTCATCAGTGGAAATATTGGTTAATAATGGTATGCTATACGTCTGAGTTGAATATGATTGTTGTGTGGGAATGATGATCGAAAAATAACAAGATTGTTCCTGTTTCATGGACTTGGTATTTATTTTCTTTTGTTGTCATTTGCAGCTGGCGCTAGGAATCAGCAATAGCAGCGACGCCTCAGAAATTCTCTGCTTGTCCTACATTTTAAGCAATGATACCTTCGAAGGCACCATGCTGCGTGAAAGCAGTTGGAGAGGCGGAATGCTTGCCGCCGCCGTATTTGCGGGCATGCTTTTGGGGGGACTTTTTGTGGGCACCTTAGGGGATTGGAAGGGTCGTCGACCTATGCTACTCTTTGGGTTGACGTTGAATATGACAGCTGGAATTTTTAGTGCCTGTGCTCCCAATGTGTGGCTGTTGACAGTGCTGCGCATGATTGCAGGAGTGGGAATAGGAGCCACTGTGCCGCCCCTGTTTACTTTGGTCACGGAATTGGCTCCTCCGTCTCGGAGAGGTTTCTTTGTGACGTTTTGTGCTGGCTTTTGGATGGTGGGATCTGTCTTCGTAGCTGTGGTAGCGATTTTAGTGCTAAAAAGGGATGATGATCAACACAGCTCGACAGAAATTGATAATGGAGGCGAAAATACACAAGAGCGATTAGAATATTTTGTTGCCTGGCGAACTTTTGCTTTGGTATGCGCCATTCCTAGTGCCCTCGGGGCTGTCATGGTTTATTTATGGGTGCCGGAAAGTCCGCGTTTCTTGGCGCTGCAACGACGGTTTGATGAGGCAGTTCGGTCAGCCAATTCTTTAAGCGTTGCTCTTGAATATCGTGGTTCTACATTTTATCAATGGGAAGTGGAAGAGCATTTTGGACCTGCTTGCAAGTCGAACGGTAATTATCACACGCTTTCAGAAATTGCTGATGAACTGGAGGAACAGTCTACTGTGACTGCGGCGTGGAATTGGATCAAACTTGCAAACGCAGACTTTATTTTATCCGCAAGCAGACTTTACAGAGTCAATTTGCGACAGACCACGTTGCCGTTGCAGATGGTGTGGTTCAGTCTCAGTTTTGGAAGTTACGGGCTTATGACATGGATTAATACAATTTTCTTTGCGGTGCATTTGGAGGATGTTTATTTCAATGCCCTGCTATTTGCCTTGTCCAATCTGCCTGGAAATATCTTTACGGCATTTTTCATGGATCGTGCTGGGCGATCGCAGCTACTGGTCGGAAGTATTTTAAGTGCATCGCTTTCACTGCTCGCATTTGCAGCTTTTGCCAATTTTTCCGATGAAGAGACACCTCCCAATACCTATGGTGTTGTTTTGAGTGCTTGCAGCTTTCAATGTTTCACTATAGCGGCGTGGAATACCATAGATGTCATGACCAGCGAGCTGTTTCCTACTACGGTCCGAAGTACAGGTATGGGCGTATGTGCGGCATCAGGGCGCATTGGAGCAATGGTAGCTCAATTCATCAATGGTGCATTGGTTGGTCGTCCGGTGCGACTTTTGATAGTCGCAAGTGTGACATTGGCAATCGGCGCCACTACACCGTTTTTGCTTCCGCAACACGGTGATATGACTGGGCGGCCTGTCCAAGATGACTGTGACAGTGTCGAATCAAAGCAAAGGCAAAGTTTTAGCGAAGACTGCAGTGGTCAGGATGATGTGGACGATGACAGTATGGTAGCGACCAAAGCAGGAACCAACGGGCTTTCACTAAGATTAGCGACCAATTCAAATGGGACCAGCTCTCACCAACGAGATTCTACTGCAAAGAAAGAACCAGGCATTCTTGCGTAGTCAGTAGACTTGTCGCCGAGTTTACTGGCATCTTCCAGTGATTCTGTCTGTCTCATGCACTTCCTATTCTCTGTACTGGCACTAGCCCTGCTCAAAAAGTGATTTCAGCCCAGTGGAATACGGTGATTCATGCACGGCGGTCGAGAGATACTTATAGCCCGTTCCGACAGATCATATGTTCAAAGCTTGCGGTGGCCTGAGTAGAAGCCATAAAACTTGGAGAATCACCAATCCTCTTGAACGACTTTAAGCGAACGTGCACTGACATGGTATCAGGGAACGCTATTTATGCATTCATCATTCTCTTATCACAATTCTACTTATTCTACAGTCTGCAGCTAGTTTGCTTTATCGTTGCTGGTCTTTAGTCCCAATTTTGGTTTGAAGCTTTCAAAATGAACCGTTTGCGATCCATTCTCGGTGTCATAATCAATGCAAGTAATAGAAGCTGTAGCTATCGGTAGTTTTGTCATTTCGCTGGTCGGGATGTCCTTAGCGTCACTAAGCATAGATCGGGTAACTTGTAGATGCGATACTACAGCCGCAGCGCAACCAGCAGAGATTTGCGACAGGGCTTCGTCTCGGGCCTTCAAAACACGTCGTTTGAGAAATGGGAACGACTCGCCTCCATCGGGTGTCGCTGACTCGTCACAGGCATCAAATTTGCTGATAGCTTCTAAACCAATTTCGTCTTTGGTTTTACCACACCAAGAGCCACGATCCAGCTCTTTGAATCCCTCTAGTACGGTCAAGTCGGTTTCATGTTGTTGTAACAGTTGCACCTGTTTAGCTCCATAAATGGCTCTCGAGAGAGGACTCGCAAAAACTCGTTTTAGATCAAATTGAGATAAATATTGAGCGGCAGCTTTCGCTTCCTCTTGTCCCAAAGGACTGAGCGCTACGTCCATCGAGCCGTAATACACAGGCCCATCTCTGCCCGGATTGATGGCCTCTCCGTGACGAACCAAAAACAGACGCTTGGAATTTGGTGGTATAGCGGGAGGTTCAGGACCTGACATTAATTTGGTGCCGTCGTTGTTGGGCTGGGTTGTCATTCTGCACCTTGTCGGACGATTTCTTGCGGATGCGCGGGCAGTTGATGGAGAGGATACTGTCAGTGGCAGCACAAAGGATGCCACCGAATTGACAAAAGATGTCAGGATCAATAGAGGGAGAACGCAGCGATATCCCAACCTCATGCTGAGTTTGAAGGCTTCTATTGACTAGAGTTGCTTCTGGTATTGTCAATTAAGCAATCAACGTCTTCGTAAAGCGTAAAGCAACATAATGGATCGTTATCTTGTCGACAACAACCGATTATTAATAGTTAATAGATCACCGATTATTATGGATGGAAAAAAATCCTGTCGTCATTCGTGATTGAAATCGTGAACTACTTCCTGGGAAATTATTATTTTTAAGAGCGTACGCAGCAGAAGTAAGGCAGCCGCCGCCGATAGACAAAAAACAAGCTAGCACCTACTCGTACTAGTTTGGTAGTTTATGAAAATAGCAGAGTAGACAAAAAGAATACTTGCCTGAGTTCAATTGCACTCAATGTTGTTCCTAGCATTCATTGTTGAGCCTTTATTGGCTTATCACTTGCAAAACTTTAGTATTACTATACTGCAGTCATCAACGTGCGCAAGGTGGAATTGAACCACTGGGCTTTCACACCCCCACAGGTTTGAAGCCTGTACCCACCACCAGGCAGGATCATGCACACAAAAGTATTAAAGGGACAATCAACAATTATACAATTAAAGCGTTTGCGGTTGGAGTAATCCCCGTTGAGTTCTTCTGGCATGGCATAACTTTGCTACGACGGCGATTAGGCAGCACAACCCACAATAGCTCTTGTTCTTTCATGCGAAAGGCACAAAAAAACCGTCGTCGCCAAGAGCGGCATCCAAACGAATCGGTATTCCTCCTCGAAAAAGAAAGGAATCGACAATCTCTGTCATTACAATCCGGGGAATTTCCCCAAGAAGCTTGTCCTCCTCGAAAAGAGAAAGAACGTGTCCTCGGCCGTCACGCAACAACAATATTATTATGTTGCGGCACAGCGGGTCGCTCCTCGAAAGCCATGGCTCAACCGCAATCTCCAAAAGATAATAACCTCTGGTTGATTGTGAGAAGATAACACACGTACGGTATCCTCGTTCTGTGATTGATGAGAGCGTCAAGATTCGAAAAAAACAAAAGAGAATAAGAAATAAATGGCCAGTATTCTTAGCATTTCAAGACGAAATGCCTCATAGCCCGTTGAACCAAAAACTCGCTCGCACACCTGCCAGGGAGCTCCTCGGCACCAATAAAACTCCAGGCTTCATTCACAGTATTTTCAAAACAAGGAATTTCTTCAATTTTCCTTTCACAACCTGTTTGCGCAAGCTAGTTATTAGATCTGGCCACATCCAACCTACAGCAACAGCAGCAGCAGCAGCAGCAGCAGCAGCAGCAACTAAGAACATCGTAAAGAAATATGGGATCCAAAGATAGGAAAGCGATGAAGAAGAAGCGCCGTGCGGAAAGCATGGACTGCTCTCATAGCCATATATCTGCCAAGGAGGACGAAACGGAAGAAGGGGTGCCGCCCGTTATGGTCGATGCTGAAGCCGACAAGGAAGATGCCGGGGTCAACATCGAGAATCCAACGAAAAACAAAGACAAAAAGAAAAAGGGAAAGGACAAGAAGCGAAAAGTAGAAGATGATAAGGTAGCTGATGATGATGTCGAAAACGAGGAATCCGAAAAACCCAATTTCTATGCCGATTCCAAGAGCGACGAAGGAAAATTTGCTTCCTTGCCTCTTTCAGAAAAAACTCAAAGTGGTATAAATGCCCTCAATTTTACCCGCATGACGCAGATTCAAAACATGGCCATACCTCCGCTTTTGGCCGGCAAGGATATGATTGCTTCCGCCAAGACTGGTTCGGTACGTTTTCAAAAAAGAACTCTGTGGTGATTTATTTATTGTCGTTGCTTTGAGCAGTTTACACCAATAGCCAGATCGGTAGCATTGTTAATGGAGTCGCCAGAAGTTTTGGCCTGTGCAACAGTCATACTCACTCCAATGTCTAATTCCTTGTTCTGCAGGGAAAAACACTTGCATTTCTAGTCCCTATTGTCGAACTTTTGCACAAGGCCAAATTTGTCACTCGAAATGGAACGGGCGCTATTGTGATTGCACCTACTCGTGAATTGGCCATGCAGATCTATGGAGTCCTTCATGAACTTTTGACCAATGCCAAACACACGCAGACTCACGGACTTATTATGGGAGGATCCAATCGTCGAACCGAAGCCGAACGACTTGTGAAGGGTGTCAATATCATTGTTTGCACTCCTGGTCGTCTCTTGGATCATTTGCAAAATACCAAAGGATTTTTGTTTCGAAATTTGTTGGCATTGTGTATGGACGAAGCTGATCGAATTTTGGAAGATGGTTTCGAGGATGATTTGAGAGCCATTCTGAAATGCTTGCCCAAAGAACGACAAACAATGCTATTTTCGGCGACACAAACCAAACAGGTGGAGGACTTGGCCCGTGTGTCCATCAGACAAGATTCAGCCGTCTTTGTGGAAGTACCTAGCGAAACGAGCCTCGCTACCGTTGCCGGTTTGGAACAAGGATTCGTTACGTGTCCTTCCGATAAAAGGTTCTTGCTCTTGTTTACCTTTTTGAAAAAGAACAAGAAGAAGAAGGTCATGGTGTTCTTTTCTTCTTGCAATTCCGTCAAGTTTCATGGCGAGTTATTGAATTACATTGATGTTCCCGTTATGGACATTCATGGACGCCAAAAGCAAGTGAAGCGGACAACAACCTTTTTTCAATTCTGCAAACAAGATAGCGGAATCCTGCTGTGCACCGATGTGGCCGCGCGCGGTTTGGATATTCCAAAAGTCGACTGGATTATTCAATTTGATCCTCCAGATGATCCCAAGGAATATATTCACGTAAGTTAGACTGCATGTTGATCATTTGTTGGTGTTGTACTCGCAGCGATGATGTGCACACGATTTTCAAACGGCATGATTCTCAAATCTCATGCATCCATCATTGCAGCGCGTGGGACGAACGGCTCGAGGTGCCAAGGGGTCTGGTCGAGCTCTGCTCTTTTTGACTCCCGAAGAAACTGGTTTTTTGAGGTATTTAAAGGCTGCCAAGGTGACACTCAATGAATACGAATTTCCGACTAGCAAGGTTGCCAATGTTCAATCACAACTACAGAGACTGATTGAAAAGAATTATTATCTCAATCGTACCGCCAGAGATGCTTACCGAAGCTATATTTTGGCGTATGCCAGTCACTCCCACCGTGATATTTTTAATGTGCATAATTTGGATCTGCAGGCAGTCGGTGTCTGCTTTGGATTCACGTCGCCACCACGGGTCGACTTGGCCTTGTCTTCCAAGGGCGGAGGTGGAAAGCGAAAACAGTACGGTATCAAGCCTGGTCAAAAGGGCAAGGGTGTGTCGACGGGACACAAATTCAGTGCTTCAAATCCTTACGGAAAACGAGAAAAGGGTGACAGTCGCCAATTTTCGCATTAGGGTAGTGAATTCTTTTGCGTTTCGATGGTGCGCGCGTACATCATGTTCTACTGTTGATGGTATGTAAGGCAAATAAATAAAAATACGTTTTTAACTATAGTAACCCCTGCACGCTGTCATCTATCTTCCGCATAAGTTGAAACTATTATTTCTTGGAATTTCTCGAGGCCCGAGCGTGTGCGACTTTAAGGTACTGGGCGTGCAACAAATAAATAAATCGTTCATCTTGAATGAGACTCAAAAGTGCCAATTGCAGAGATTTTTTGTCGAGTGTTATTTCTTGGAATTTCTCGAGGCCCGAGCGTGTGCGACTTTAAGGTACTGGGCGTGCAACAAATCAATAAATCGTTCATCTTGAATGAGACTCAAAAGTGCCAATTGCAGAGATTTTTTGTCGAGTGCCACTCCAGGTATCGATGTAGGGGGGCGGTTTTGTTGCTGTACTTGTGTGGTATTTTCGGCGCCACCATTGCTGTTATTAGAGGCGGCAGCATTACCACCGCCTGGACTAACAAACAGCGAGTTGATCAGAGGTTCAATCAATTGCGACGGCGAAGCATCCGGAGCTGCTCCTTGATTGACTCTTGGCTGAGATGATACTGGAGTTTGCATTGTATGTTGGAGCTGAGGAGATGCCATGGCTGGAGATGGTCTGCTACCATTGGGTTGTAACGGCACAGATGTGGTAGCCCATGCTTGCTGTTGTGGAGGTAGCTGCTGCTGCTGCGAAAAGAGTTGTTCGGAGAGTCCTGGTTGAGACGCTGGCGCTGATTGCAGATTAGATATGACTTGCTTCAATAACGACGCCATGACTACTCGTTCATTAGTGTTGTGAAACCAGATACCTAGAATCTTGGGAGAAATCTTAAAAATCAAATAGGGATCCTTGTGCTGCAATTGGAAGGTTTTAGTCACTTGCGTATCGAAGTTTTCGGTTGAGTTGCGATTCAAAATGACGAGGGAATAAGACGAACCGGGCTTTTGCACCAAAAAGAGGGATCCTTCTACTTGTGACTTTTCCCATCCCTGTGGATTAATGTATTCATACAAGACAACATGGGTGGCGCTGCCCACAATGTCTTCGATGGTGGGATCGATGCTTCTCTGAAGGAGGCGGAGGTTAGCCTTTTTGCGGGCTTCTTCTTGGGGTGCGGACATTCTAGAAAGAACTTTCAACAGTAGTATCGTGGATAGTTGACACGTATTATAGGTTGTTGTTGTATCCAGGGTTAATAAAACTAGAGATCTACAGGGTATGGATAACGGATAACAACATCAAGGATAAAGGAATATGTGAAGGTTGCGGTTGTTGCTTGTCGTCAGTTGTTTTGTCTACTAGCTAGACTAGTAGTCTGGCTAGTCTACTTCTAGCTAGTTGATGGTGGAAGCGATTTTGAACCTCACAATTTGGTTAACCTTAAATGTAACCTTTACCTGGTGAATAATTACTGAGTAGTACGAGTACGTGGAATTTCTCAAGCAAGACAGGGCATCATTTTTTGAATTCCCGAAATAGGCCTACTAGCTAGAAATAATAGTAGATGAATGATACTTGCTGTGACGTGCTCAAGTGTGCTGGCCAGTTTTCTCTTGGCATTGTACCTCTAGGGAGCATAGACGCAGGCAATTGCCACGAAGAGATCAAAACGTTTCACCACAGATACAAGCATCCTTGCAAGCTGCAAGAATTGTGGTCCAAAATGTCTGCAGCAAAAGAAAACAACAGTCCTTTTCAGAAAAGGTGATTTTACAAAAGGAGGATTCTTTCCTCGTGTTCTAATTAAATCTCTTGTAGACCGTATATAAAGCAGTGACGGGACACTTTTTGTTCGCAGCATGCTGCCTTATACAAGGTACGGGGTGGGAATCGAATGCTTTCGAGTGCGAGCAACTATAGCTTGAAGTAATTGTTTGAATGGCAGCAACGACACGAATACAAAAGTTAGGATTAGGCAGCACTATAACTGAATTGTAAATCTTAGAACAGGCGCCAAATATAGTTTTTGACTGGCTGTGGTCCAATCGAAGGAAAGTCGTGTGGCATTGGTTGTATCCGTTCCAATTTGGCCGAGTGCAATCCAGCATCTTCGAGTCCTCGACGACACAGGCGAGCAAATTTTACAGGTGTTATACTGGCACTGTTGGTGGTGGTCCAGAGGAGGCCTCCTTTCTTGACGACTCGGGATGCCAATGCAACCAACTCAGGCATGTCATTCTTGATGCTCCATCGTTTCTTCTTTTTTCCAACACTGGCAGACGGTGGATCCAAAATGACGATATCGTACTGCTCACCTCGCTTGGCCAATTTGGCCAACCATTCAAAGCCTAATGATGCACAGTAGCAAATGTTTGAATGTCAAAGGGTGAGGCGTACACGAGTAACAACAAACCACATTCGAATATATCGAATCAGATAGACTTACAGTCACCGTAGATGCAATCGTGACGAACGTCAAAGTCGATACCATTGGCTTCAAGTTGAGGCTCCACCCGATTCAACCAATTTTTGCTCAAATCTATACTGGTCGTAGAAGCTCCCGCAGTGGCTGCAGCAATGGAGTATCCGCCACAATGGGCGAAGCAATTGAGAACATGAGTATCGCCGTTGCAGTTTCTTGCCAACCAAGCTCGTTGCGGTCGCTGGTCCAGGAAAATGCCCGTGGAGAGATCCTTGTCCAGAGACACTTGGTAGGTGATTCCATTTTCGAGAATATCAACCACATCAGGGGCAGGCTGCCCTTCCAAGAGCCGTGGTCGAATCAGTGAGTTATCAGATCCCATGGCGCTGCGATTGGGATTGGCAGGTAAATAGTAGACGCCTGCGGTATTTCCATCGTGGATAGACGGAAGAGGACCACGTGGCATTGTGTCATCATGTTGGACAAAGAGCCACTTGTCATATCGGTCAACTGTCCATCCTGGAAAACCATCTGCAGCTCCATTGATTTCTCGGTAAGCATTCGTCATTGGATTGCTTCGCAATGCAGACCGACCTAAGAACGATCCTTCCTTGTACTGATGTTGATTTCTTCGCTCTGCGAGGATGGCAATGTCATCTGGTACACCTTCTATCTCCACTTCTACTGACTCATCATGCAACAAACTCGACACCGAGACAGCACTGCAGTGGGCAAGGCGGCGATTGGCGAGGCGTCCAAGGGGATTTCCTGCGGGGTCACCTCGGATGCCATCCTGGAACTGTTGCTGGCAGGCTTGAACAATGCTAGTGCAAGAAGAAAATGACTCTTGCACAAGTACTTTGATAGTCTGAACGGTATCACTTCCTCGATTTCGCCGCACTGTGGATAACGTCTCAATGGTCAGCTCGTCCCTGGGAATATTGTCTACAACTTTCTGCTTTGGAGCAAGGTTCTTGTCATTACCAATCACGACAATGTATTCCAGATAGTCGACAAATACGTTTTCCACAAATTCTTTGGGGCACAAAATGACAATTCCGGAATCATCGACATCGGTTGCTCCGGCCAATGCAGTCCAGTACTTTCCACCTTTCATGGGACTTCCTTCCTCTGCTTTCAGATCCTTCAACCAGGCGACTACCGACGGTCTCGATGCAGGAGAAAAGGAAGAGGAAGCTGATTTTGAGGCTGATTTTCGTGCTTGAATTTTAAAGTAAACTTCCCTGGCGTTTGGATCCAAGAATTCCGTATCGACGACGTTAGACGTATTGTCGTCCGCATTGCCAACAGCATTGTTTACTTCTTCATCGTCTGCACCTGATATTGATTTCTGCTGCTGAGCATGAAATTCTTCCAATTCTCGCCTTAAACTCGATTCGATGGGGCCCATGTCTCGTTCAAATTGGGCGAGGTCCTCCAGTGTCAAAGAAAACAATAGCTCCCGTTCTTCAAAATCAATATTTGCCATGTCAACCTCTTCATCCATCAGGTCATTGTCATTAGCAAATAAAAGATCTTCTTCATCCTCGTCTTTTTCGTGTTCCAGACGAACCTTGACCTTTTTAGTCCTTGTTTTAGGAGGTTGCTGAGGACCTTTATTACCGATCTCTGTTGTAGTTGTCTTGTCATCATTCGATGAGTCCAATTCAGATCGATATTCGGCAATCTCCTCCGGTGTCATGACTGCTAGCAGCGCATCGTCCCCAAATTCCAATGTATCCTTCGAGCCGTCAACATCGGTAATCTCGAGACGAGTTACTGATTGCCTCTTATTCTTGGATGGTGCCGTGTCGGTACTAGCCGTTTTGTTTGGGTTCGACGAGCCCCCTCCTAAGATCGCCCATCCGGCCGGTTTCGCAATAATATAGGCGTAGGATCCACTGGTCGTCGCATCTCCTACACGTAGCTGTCCCAATATCTCAGGTTCAACGGTATCCACCAAGGGATCACAATGTTGTGCGGCTGGATTGGTCAATCCATAATCGCGGGCAAGTTGAACGGGGACGACCGCTGCTTGTGTAACAATGGTAGGTTGGTGGGTGGCATTCGTGGCTAGTCCTTCTGATATCGGCTCCTCCATCAGGCTATTTTCTCGGCGTTGCTTAGCGTACACATATTGTTGTTGAGGATTATCGATACGCTTGCGACTTCGTCGGTACTGTGATTTCTTCTTGTTGGAGTTGTTGTCTTGTTTTGTCAAAAAGGCGGCAGGCTTCTGAGCGATTTCGTCTCTCAAATCTTTGAGGGTAAATACTTTCTTATCCTTGTTGTTTTTCCTTTCGTTTCGATTGCTGACATTGTTGCTGTTTTCACTACTTCGTGGACATTTGATAGAGAGAGATCGTTGTATCGTTCTGCTGGTAGTTTCTGTGCTGGGATGGCGATGGGGAACAAAGGCTGTGGAGCGAAATTCCTGCAATATCAGCAGCAATAGACCAATCGAGGCTGAAAATTTTGGGATAAAAGGCATCTTTGGGGTGATGTGAGCTCCAAAAGAAGCTGTGCTGCACAAGTAGAGGCTAGCTTTTTTCAACTCAAGTACATCAAGAATAGTTGATTGTGAGGTTATCACAAGAATAATAAATATTGATGATTGGCTATGAAAATTCGAATGAGAAGAAATGAGCGCCTTTATATTTGCTCATCTGCAAACACGACTGATCTTACAGCTTTCCGTAGGTTTTCGTAGAGCGCACGTTGGTCAATTTCATCTCACAATTATTTGGGTATATGTAAAAAGGTGTACCACTGGGTGTACCATTTTGGTGTACTTTGGTGTACTTGGTACACCAAAAGTACACCTTTTTACAAATTTTTGTAAAAAGGTG
>Ga0210025_1002960_pt1 | contig 15832 bp, 10 predicted proteins | sample CryGeyme20150102_FD_183989 | JGI IMG/M metagenome (GOLD analysis project Ga0210025, IMG submission 183989) | Groundwater microbial communities from Crystal Geyser aquifers in Utah, USA - Crystal Geyser metaG 2015-0102 (SPAdes) (version 2) | ecosystem: Environmental > Aquatic > Deep subsurface >...
ATCTGCGCCTCTGAGATTACAACTCAGATTACTTTAGTTCTAATCTCATAATATATATTTGAACACTCTAAAACCCCTGGTTTTTAGCGTAGTGCAATATTACTTCTTACACATGATGTTTGGACCATGTGCACAGGTTGTGAATAAAATCTGGCCATACAAGTTGTACTACCAGGTACTGTGCAGTATTCTTGCTACTAGCTCCTTGTGCACCACATAGAGAAACTCTTATTATGCTGCCTGCTCCACCAATTTTGATTGGTACCGGCACCAGGTACCTGGTACCACCTAGTAGTACAAAATTACAATAAATAACATCACAATTCATTGTGCAACTCCGCTGTTGGACATTTTTGGTTCTTGGTACTGGTACTACGGACTAGTAGGTATAGTTCACAGGACTTGGTCGTCGTTTCAAACGACGCTTCCCGTAACGAATCGTAGAATCGAAAATGCAAAGATTACAGCAGAACAGATACAGTAGTCTACTGTAATAAAAGATAGACTGCCGTGAAAAAAATACAATAGATTTAGACCTATCATTGCCATATTATTATTACCAGGTACAGTAGCTAATACCATAACCTTCAAACCATACTACTAGACTACTAGTCTAGCTAGAGGAATTTACTTCAGCCACTCGACTACAAGCTACTACCTACTAGTCTACTAGTACTCTACACTACTAGTACTACTAGCACAACTACAACCTACAACCACGTGGTAAAATTTATACACTGGTAACAATAGTATTAATATTAGTACGATGCCGGTGACAGTTTCTATTTCTGATACGTTCGATGGCGGTAATATCAAGCTTGTGGAGCAGCGCATCAATGACCACGACATGCACACGATAGATGTGGTGGTCCACATCAAGCCGGATGTGTACACCGAGTTGGAAGAGATTGCTCACATGCAATACTTTGCCTTTCGTGTTACACTGGGAGGTCTGGAACTAGGACAGCAGCAGAAGATCAATTATATTATTGACAATGCCAACGCCGCGTCCTATCCCGAGGCCTGGACCGGATCTACCGTATTTTTCGGGACTGATGTAGAGGACGTGGACGGGTGGTCTCGCAACCTCACCACCCATTACGGAGATGGAAAGCTCTCGTGGCAACACACCCACACCAAACAAAAGGATTGTGTCATGTACTTTTCCTACTTTCCACCGTTCAGTCATGCCCGTCACCTCAAACTGGTCAGTCAGTGTGCCAAGTATGCTCAAGTAGGAACATTGGGACAGTCCTTGGAAGGACGCGAAATAGACTACATTACAACAGGAACAGGTCCTTTGACTTGCTGGATCATTCACCGCCAGCATCCTGGTGAGACCATGGCAGAACATTATGCGGAGGGACTGTTGCAACGCCTTTTGGGAATGAACAATAATGGCAGCATCGAGTCGGATCAGGTGGTCAAGGACGTTCTGAAAAAATTCACCTTTTACATTGTCCCCTGCATGTGTCCTGATGGAGCCGTCAAGGGACATTTGAGGACCAATGCCTGTGGTGCCAACTTGAATCGAGAATGGGCAACAGTCAAGCCATCCTATGAGGCACCAACCTTGGAGCGATCTCCCGAAGTGTACTACGTACTCAAGAAAATGGACGAAACGGGTGTTGATGTCTGTTTGGATGTTCATGTAAGTGCTGTAATAAAGTATCATGTATCATCTCAGATCTTAATGACTGCTGTTTCATTTATTTTGAATCAGCGTTTGAAATTTATTGAAAGGCTTTACCTAACACTGGAAACTGGAAAATTGAAACTGGAAAACGCTTTGCTTCAATGAAATACCAAAATAGGGAGACGAAGAATTGCCGTTTAACTTTCTCTCTGGTGCGGAGCAGATTCCTGTGTGGGGCTCACGCCTGGAAGCCTTGCATGGAGCTTTCACAGCTGCGTATGGTCGGTGCAAAACTGGCATGCAGGCCACCATTGGATATCCTCCCGCTGAATGCCCGGAGGATGTTGTCAGGTACATGAATGTGGCTACCAACCAGATTTCTCAACGCTACGATTGTCTCGCAATGACGTTAGAGATGCCCTTTAAAGACTGCTTGACAGCGACGGATCCTGAACGTGGATGGAATCCTGCCAAGAGTCGAGCTTTGGGTGCTTCCGTCTTGGAGCCTCTGTTGTACGTTGAGCCAATGCTTCGTGACGAATCCGAATTTTGGCTGAATTTGCCCGCCGATGACAAGTACATTGCCTCAACCAACGACTACGAGGATCATTTACCAGATCAAGAAGTTGGACAGTTTAAAATGCTCAAAAAGAGATTTTTTTCGGATGTTCGAGAAATTCACAAGGTAAACCAACCCAAGTAGATCTATTACTCTACTACTACTGAGATTCCAGCTTTCCAAGCAATCTTCTGGATAGATTTGTTGTGACGTGGTCCAAGTGCACATTTTAGTAACTGGGTAGCCTTGGCGCCCAGCGGGAACCATAGTTGTCATCCCTGTAAATTAGATTGAATACAAGCTTGGATTTGTCGCGGCCTTCTTTTGTTAGAGATGCTCCCTCTAGGTGTCCTTCTCTGGGAGCAGCACAATAAGCAGCAAGCATTGATACTTCATGTAGCAATACTACCCAGTGGAACCACTCAACTAAGAACTCCATCTGTTCTTGGTGGTCTCAAAATTAATGTATTCCTGGTCAATGAACTGGGTACTGGGCGGCATCCAACTCCTGAGGTCAGTAACTGGATGGTAAGACACTCTTTACTCGCTTATTCTTTAAATACCGGTTGTGATCAACTGTCACCCTTTGCGGTTGTTTTCGTCTGTAAAAAAACGCGCACGTCTAATTTACAGGGATCACAACTATGGCACCTGCAGGGCAACCATTGGCACACTGCCCCTAAGGGTGGTGACAGGCAGAGTTGATCACAACCGGACCACATCCTCCAAGGAGGATTGATAGGATCTGCTATTTAAATTGGCTGGCACGCATCCGGGGTTGAATTACAATTGGTGGGTTTTGGAAGTTGGAGGAGGTCTTGGTGGTTTAAAAAAATTCCAGGGGCTCCATGCCCCACCAGTAGTCAATTTGCGGTCATGGTGGCTGTATTGTAAACTCCTATGTATTGATCCAATATCACATCAAATTGCTTCTTGATTGCTTCTGTAACATACTGGTGAGAAGCAATCTGGTTGGCAGTTGGCAGTATAAGTCTCCACTTTGCCTGTATCAAATAGAACTTCATATTGTTTGGATGTGTCCATAACAAGGTTCTTGTGGGAGGTGCCAAGTGTCAATCAGTCTTCTGCCTGCGTCTTCTCTTTGCCACTGTTTCATAAGCCATCTTGTCCCCTTGAGGTATATGTACTCTAGCACCAGTACTGAGCTTGGCATCTGCTGCTTTATCTTGTAATTTGGGATCATTTGCTATCTAGTAACTCTTGGAGTAATTTGTTGCCAATGTTGATTTTGTTGTTGCAACAATCTTCTTTCCATTTGCAGTCCATTTCAAAACTCCTTCTTGATCTTGCTTCTTGCTTACGGGAGAAAGAAATACAATACTAGCACTATTTAGCCTTGGTGCCCTGCGGGCCCCATAGTTGTGATCCCCGTAAATTAGATGTTCAATTTTTTGTGTGAATAACCAGAAATGTAAGTGACTGTATTTTATTCTTTTTTGATTTCTTTTAAATTATTTAATGGAAAGACCTCAGAATAAATATTACTCATAACATTATTTTATTATTGGTGAAATAAATAATCATCAAACCCGAAATATAACAAGTGGATTCGTATTTATTTTATGGAAGAGCCAAATCAATCGAAATATATTTCTTTATGACAGGTATCAATACATTGAAGAGTACAAAATATCCCATGCCGAAATATTTTCATGTGAACAATCCTAAAAAACGAGGTCCTCTGAGGTCCATGTGACAAATTTTTATGTGGTCTCGGAACTCAGAAGGCCTTGGATGGAGGTTTGGTGGGCGCCAAAACGAGTTTAAGAAAGTCTTTAGAGCTTCATCTTTGAATTTTTGCTCAATACTATGACGACCAAGCCATCATTCAATTTTCTCGTGCATTGGGGAAAGGCAAGACACTGACAAAATTCCAGCTCTACAGAGCCACCAATCCTGGGGTAGTAGGGATGCTCGAAGAGCATACTTATATACCTTGAAAAATGTTGCAAGCTAATTTCTTTATGCTCCAGAAGACTCTGATGGTATTTCATCCAGAAATTTTACAACCCAAAAGCAAGTTATTAGGGGTCGACTTTTTGAAAACAGCACTGCTGGAAGGGTGGCATGGATGATGGACATGCTAGTGTGGTCCAGTTGTGATCAACTCTGTCACCCCTTGGGGTGCCAATGCCAATGGTTTCCCTGGGTTAGTAGGACGGCGCCATAGATGTGATCCCCGTAAATTACATCAGAGCATTCAAGTTTTTAATTATGGTAAACAAAAGATGATTTGGATTTTGGATTGCCTTTACTATTTTCTGAAAGCTCCACCAATCTTGTGCTCAACCTGGACACCAAATGAAACCAGCACCAATTAAATAAAATACAACAGCCACCAGAGCAAGAGGAAGTAATGTAATACCCGTGGAGAAGCTGAAGAGGGGCGATCACAGTGATATTCTCTTATGAAGCTGCGGACATGGAGAACTATGGCTAAAAATGTTGCATCTCTTGATTGGAACAAAGAAACAAAACATTTGATCGTCTCATTACAGTACCAAGGATGTAGTACTAGCTAGACTACTAGTAGGTCCACTGCACTAAACTAAAAACAGGTCCACAGCAGGTATCAACGACTACTCCACCATGCTTAATACAGTAATTATTATTATTTTCCTTAAACTTCGTTGCACACGCACATGTGATATTGGACTGACGCACCTTATTTGCCCGGGTGAGTCAACCAAATTTGCTTCAGCAGCAGCAGGTACGAAATCGAACGAGAAAAAGGATGACCATTGATTGGTTGATGCTTGCTCCACTACGCTACTACTCTAACTACTAACTACACGACTAGTAGACCTACTACACGGAATACTACACTAGCTAGTAGAGAGCTAGAGTAGAGAGTAGCTAGACTTCCTGAACAACAGCTCAACAGTTCAACAGTTCAACTGGTGCTCTCTCTCATCACAGCAAGGCGCACAAAGCAATTTCCAGACCAAAGGCATTTCCAAAACTACTAGACCTATTTATAGTGCAGCTAAAAAAGGTTTTCAAGATATTTTCCTGTGAAACGAAAAAGAATACTGGTACAAAACACAAAACACAAAACCAAACCTCTACTAGCTACTAGCGACTAGCTACTCCGGAGTACTAGCTACTGCAGTCAGTAGTATCTAACGACCGTTGCATGAACCACGGACACACTTCCAGTAGCTCTGAAAGTATGAAGTTTTCCACAGTCGGTCTCAGCACTAACCACTACGAAACAGAGCGCTTGTCTACGGGACAAAAAAGTAGTCATTGCTACAGGAATAATGTTACCAGAAATAGACGGAAAAGAAGGGATACAAGCAGCAACTGCAACTGCAACTGCAACAGATCCTGGACAAAACTTGTGATTTGGTTGGCTCTTACTTGTTGTGCACCATCGCTGTTGACAACCACCCAAGAGACTTTATGGACGGAAGCTCGGCATCAAGAAGAAGTAGAAGACGAAGAAGAAGCAGCTGCGGCAGCATCACACGATGGAAAGCAGCACGGCGGCTTGGATGATGAGGCGCAAGAGCAATTTAATGCATTCCTAGAGGAACTGAACGACTTCACCTACGTGCAGGACTTAATAAAGGAATCAAATCAGAGAAGGCTACCTGATAACCACAACCGTGCTCTTCCCGTCATGATTGGTCGAAGAAGGAGCTTACTAGAACATAATATCCACCGCCACTACAGTTTATCCTATTTGATGACATTGCAGGATGAAGTTGCTGAGAGACAAGATAAAAGTACAAGTTCCCAGGGCGGTGCCAATGCCGACGAAACGTCCACTAACACTCATAAGAACCACCCAAGCCCAAGCCAACAATCTCCTTCTGCAAAAGACAAGAAACGGCTGTTACAAGACGTCATTCAAGCGCTCGTCTACCAAACACCTGTGGATGCACACACCAAAGCGAATCCTCAGCGCCATCGACACAATGCTGCAACTTCCAATCATCTTGGATTGCCACCCTTTCCTCCCAGTCTTCGCCAAGCCAATGCCAAATTAGTGAAGGACATGTTTTACAGGACCTACAAGGCATACATGAAGTACTCCTTTCCAGCGTCCGAACTGCTGCCGATCACCTGTCAACCTGGAACATTTGATCTTATTCGACTGCCATGTCTGACGCTGATTGATGCTTTGGATACCCTGCTGGTATTGGGAGACAGTTTGGAATTCGCAAAGAGCGTGGAGCGACTGCGAGAATTTGATCGCTCTCACAGAAATACAGATGGAACGGGAGGAATCTTTGCGGTCAATCAGAACGTCAGTGTCTTCGAGACGACGATTCGAGTTTTGGGTGGCCTCCAATCGGCACACCAAATGGCTCTGGCATTTTTGGAAAGGAGGCAGAACAAACTGCAGTCTCGCGACCATAACAGATCTCAGCTACCACCGGTATTACTTCGAGAGGTTTTCGATGATCCGGGGGATAGGTATCTCGTGCCGTTGGAAGAGGATTTACAAATCTTGCGTGATCATCAACAAGAATGTGCCGTCGTCGATTCTTTCCAACCACACAAAGCAGGCCTGGGCATGGATGGTAGCTGTTCCGTTTCTGGTGACAGTGGGAGAACACCAGGCGAGATTAGAACACCAGAAACAACAACCGCTAACAACCACAATGCCAACTTTCAGAGCAACGACTGGGAAAAACAACACTGTGCTGCAGGCTTAGTATCACTGGAGGATTGCGCCGCGAAAGGTGCACCGAGATTCGTGAATCGCACAGCGGAAGCTCTTTTGCGGAAGCAGAGACTGGACAGAGAACCTCTGTGGGGATACGATGGATTTCTGCTGGAACTAGCCATAGACATCGGGGAAAGATTATTGCCCGCTTTTGCGACTCGTACGGGAATTCCTTTCGGGACCGTTAATTTGATGCAAGGTGTGCCCTCCGGCGAAACAACGATTGCTTCGCTAGCAGGAGGTGGCACTCTATCACTTGAATTCGAGCTTTTGTCCCGCTTAAGCGGCGATCTTCGATTTGGACAAGCAGCAAAGTTGGCAGTTCGCGCACTGTGGCTGCGACGGTCTTCCATCGACTTGGTCGGAAAACATATTGACGTACAACGGGGAGTTTGGACGGAAACACTCTCCGGCATCGGCTCTAATTCAGACTCGTTTCTGGAGTACCTGCTCAAGCACTATTTATTATTTCCCGAAGATGGCGATTTTTGGGTCATGCTGCAATCGGCCTATTCGGGTGTTTTCCATGATTCACGCTTGGGAGAATGGTACGCTGACGTGGATATGAATAAAGGCTTACAAAGCTTTCCGAAAGGGTTGGCAAAAAGGGTGTTGGAGAGCTTAATGGCATTTTATCCTGGTTTGCAAACGCTCATGGGAGAAGTTGCGCCCGCCGCACGTTCCATGAACTCATTTTTCATGGTGCGAGAGCACCTGGGATTCTTACCGGAGCGTTTCTCGTACGCTAGCTGGGCAGTTGATGGCGGTATGAGTTCAGGAGCAGCAAGCTATCCATTACGCCCTGAACTTTTGGAAAGTTGCTACTTTATGCATCGAGCCACGAAAAAGGAGACCGATTCCTCCGAAACTTCCTCCAGCTGGCAGTGGGCAGCAGACTTTGCTCTGCACCATCTTGAACGCTTGACACGCTCGAGATGTGGCTATGCTTCTGTGCGCGGGCTGAATAGCGCGACTGGTAATCTGAATATGTACCGGCATCCTGGGCTTGTGAGACTGGACGATGACATGCCTAGTTTCTTTCTCAGTGAGACTCTCAAGTACTTGTACCTGACGTTTGACGATGACAACGTCCTTCACAGTGATAAGGACCACGAGTGGATTTTTACTACAGAAGCGCATCCCATTCACTTTGTTCCGACGTACGAAAAGCAAAAGGAAACAATACCGAAAAGTCAGATTGAAAGTGATTCTCCTCGCTTGGCAGCTGTCAAGAATTATTTACGCGATAAATTATTACGTTTGAAACAGGACAATGAAGGTAGGCCTTTGGATACCTCGAAGAAGCAGTCCAAAGCTAGTGATGTTGTTTCCGCCATGTATCTGATGGATGAGTTGTGGTCTGACAGCACTGAGCCTCGGAAATACCGAGAGAGTATTCTAAGTGTGTTCGAGAAGATTGACCACCATGCCAAGAGCAACTCCTCTGCCTCAGAATTTTCGCAGCATTCACTGAAGTCTTTTTTTGGGCCGGAGGAATCTTTACTAGACTCTGTTCCTTTGCTTGGAGATACTCATATTTTTAAAGAAGACAACAACCTTGCTCACATTGTATGGAATAGCATTGGATTGGGGAATGGGTATTCCATGAAGAAGGCCTGTGCTAATTTTTACGCTCCAGAGTTAACTTGGGTCAATGCCTTAAGTGGTGGCGTACTTGATTACACGGACACCTATGTGTCAGCCTATTCCGAGGCAAACAGTGACTACCCGACATCAGCAGATTCGTTGCAGTTGCTTCTGTCATCAGCGGAAGCGTTGAGCTTGCATGGCAGCGGGGTCTATCTTGGCAAGGTGAATTTCGATGCAAATCCTGGTGACATTTGTCGGGTACCTCATAGTCAGACTCGTCAAACTTTGTCAGACAGTCAAGCCGCTAAGAATAAATCTCCCCCACCATTATTAGATGAGGCCAAGACTGTTATCCAACAAGTGCATCTCGCTGGGGTTGGCACTTTTGACGTTTCAGCTTTTCCCGAAGGGTCGGGCTTTTTTATGCAGCTGAAGCAAACCGCTGAATCTCTCATGGTGACATTCATTTCTGATACATCCGGGGAGAATGTAAACCATGAAATGGCTATCATGGTGTATGCATCCATGCCGAGAAGAAATTCAATTGCACAGCCAGAAGAAGCTGATATGCAAGGAGTAAACGAAGCGGGGGAACTTCCCAAAGGAAGCCTCGATCACTTCAGCACTACGAAAGCGGAGGGAAATGTTAGCCGTCTTCCATGGAAAAAGTTTGTTGGACCTCGCTGGGCTGAATGGTTCAAGAACCGAAAGAACCAACCCAAATTAGACAACTCAGATGAAATGGTTGATTTAGGACCTCCCGAGCGGGCAGTTGTGTACTCAGATCTCAATCAAAATGCCTTTCACTGCAAAGTTAACATTATTCGGCGCACACTTTCGGCAATCGGAGGTGTCGAAAGCAAAAATGTACTAGGGGATGACGATGAGCTGTTAAGTACGTTTCCGTGTGCGCCAGCGCTTTTTGGGCCCTCGCGAATGGAACGGCTGATAGAGAGCAACGGTTTATTTTTGGAACGTGCCATTATTGCTCCAGACACTGCCAATGAGTTCGGGTGCGCTTCTGATGACGACAACTTTACCCCATCGGTCACTACCACCAGCAAAAACTCTGACTTCCAAATGGTTCCAGTGGAACTGGATGACGCTGCCGGTGACTTCATCATTGAAGAACATGATGATGCATTTCGTGAAAACAAAACCATTCAACTTGTTCAGCGAGGCAAGTGCAGTTTTTTTGAAAAATCTGTTAATCAGAAAAACAATGCCGACGGTGTCATTGTAATCAACACGGAAGATACAGAACTTTTTGTCATGTCCCACGGTGTTGACGAAAAAGAAGGTGAACAAGGGGCCGACATGCCTGTTTCCGTCCTTGTGACTGGCTTGGATGGCGAAAAAATAGTGTCACTGATTCAATTGGAAAGCGAGCAGGTCGACAACGATAACAATGACGAAAAAGACGGAGCGGGCTCCCACTTGTTAGCGCAAATCTACATTTTTAGTCAAGCCGTAGAATTTGATGCTCAAGAAGAAATTACCTCCGACCACCGCAATGTTGTATGGCCCGTAGTGCGAGGTAGTGATACGGCCGTGCAAGTTTTCGCGCAAGGAGGTTGGGGAATTCATACTGTGCGCAAGGACGGTGGAAGCATTCAAGAAAGTGCCACTGCCGGTGACCTTCAACTGTTTTTGCTTCGCCATGCAAATCCTGAGGAGGAGGAAGACGATAAAAAGGGAGCAGCAGAGGGAGATAGTTCCTCTACTCCAGCAGAATAGATTAAGTATTAAAATCACCCTTCCGGAGTAGTCTGATTTCCTAGACATGTATGCTTGTCCCTTCGTGACAAATATCTGGCAATGCCCTGGCTGCTCCGAAACCATAAAGGATTGCGAGATGGTGTCTTCCTTATCCTTGCTACTTCGTCAGTGGTGACCTTCGACGCGCTCCTCCACGAAAAATGCTGGATTTCACAAACCTGGAGCAGTCGACGAGGACGGCTCAACTGGCAACATCGACCCTTTCAACCCTAGTGTCGCTAAGGAGGAACAGCTGGCCTTCTTTGCGTAGGAGGAAGCCACCGAGTTGTTTGATGCACAACTTCATGTCAAAATCTTTCCTGCGCCCGCCTTTAAAGGAGCGGATGCTTAGTTTTAAGTGCTTTGCTTGAGACAATGATCTTATTAATAATGATTGTGAAATAGAGAAACTCTTGAAACAACATAGCTTTGTTCGGATAGTTTTATGTCGAGCTAGCAAAAAGTAGCAGGTGCAGTGTAGCCTGTGCTTGAGTTCTGCCTACTACATGGCACTAGCCATCATTTGAAGCGAATTGTAACCATCGCCTTGCGCAAGTCCTCCGCCTACGATAGCACCCATCGCTCCGGCATCACGAAGTTCTGCGAGATAGTGTCGGGCGCTATTTTTGCCGCTGCTGTCGGGTCGTTCAATGATTCCCACGCGACCTTCCACAAACACTGCGATATCGTCTCCGTGTGTTTGACGAAGTTCGGTAAGTGCATCGCTGTTCAGTAGGTCAAGCGCTCTCTGGCCTGTCATGTCAAAGCTAAAATCTTCGAGCTGTATTTGTGACGAATTTCGGATAATGTGAAATGTGAGGAACCAGCTACAATTGAACGACCTAGACCATGTACGTAGTATGTGGTAGCCAGAGGAACTTACCTCGCGGTTGGAAATGATAACACCGTCAATGCTACCAGGACTCATGACGGCCAGAGCACGAAGTTGCACCTCCGACGTAACAGTGACAAGAATCTGAAGCTTCAGACTGGATGCAATCTTTGTCAGGTACATCAGATCCTTACTAGCCAGCGATGCCCCGAGCAAGTTCACCGCGTCTGCTCCAGCCAGACTGAGTTTGTAAAGCTGGTAGGGGTATAAAATAAGATCTGATACAAGAATTGGAGGAACAACAACGCCGTCATCCCTGGTGGACTTGGCGAGAGCAGCAGCTCCAGCGGCATTTCGCACTTTGGTTATGTCTTCCTGCGACCCACCAAAGAGGACTGCATCGCAATTTACGCTTAAGGCAGGTGCGCCTAATGTTGTGAACTTTTCAGCCAGCTTTTCTACATTATATTTCTTCCACAAAGTGCCCAAGAATGGCTCAGTTCGTTTGCATTCGGGAATGATAACAAAGCCCTCCTTGGCAGCTTCCTTGACTACGCCGACCCAATCACGAGGCTTGGGTTTTGTTGGGTCCGCTGCTGAAAGGCGACATTGTGATACCAAGTTTGCAAGGGGAACTCGCTCTCTGAAACGATCCACCTCAGTCTCCTTGTCCCACATGAAGCCTTCAAGGGTGGATGATGCAGTTGCCGTCTTTTCCGCTACGCTCCATTCCACAGTAGAGACGGACAGTGCTCGACCAGAGTGGACATCGCGACGCTTCAGTATCAATTCCTTGTCTTCAGACCGAGGAGCTTTCTCTTCCGATGATAACATTGTCGTAGCGAGCTTTTCTCGCCTTGCATCTTGGTCGGCGACAGCCCGTGCAGCTTCGTCAGCCTCTCTCTGGTCGTCTTCTTCCTTCTTTTTTGCCTTTGCAGCAGCAGTAGGCGAATACTTTGGCCGACCAGATTCTGGATTACAAACAACAGAATTGGCGGGGGAAACATCAGGTAAGAAAGCTTTCACACACCAGTGTAAATAAACCGCGAACCTCCAATTCAACTCTGGAACTTACTGCTTCCTAGAAGGACATAGCCAGAGGCACTTCCGTAGGTACCTGCGCAGGCTTCCGTGGCATCATCTCCGTCGAGCTTCATTATGACACCATTTGAGTAGAAGCCAGAAACAGATCCAATATCAGGAACATACTCAGTGACAGCTCCGCTTTCGAAGCCGACTCTACCATTGAAGAATTTGCTCCCACGATCTAGCGTGGTTACCAAGAAGCAGCCCGTTGGCTGAAAGTGGGGATTCTCATCGTCGCTGTTGGCTTGAAACGATTCGTTTAGGAGACGCCTTTTGTACCCCATCCAGAGAGCTTCGACTTCTTTCTTGGCAAAAGCCTCATCTCGTACAAAAAACCGCATTTGCGTGCCAGGCTCTATATGGACACTACCCAAAGGAAGCGTAACAGATCCATCTTTCATATTAGCGCTGGCTACTTGTTGCACTTCAAACCGATGCCCTTGTCCAGCTCGAAGGCGGGCCAATATACTCGGCGAGCGACCCACAGAACCTCCTTTTTCCAATCCCACTAGCAGTGCTTTTCGCATAAAGGCTTGGTCATCGTCGCTCAAATTTCGCATCAAAAAGTTTGCTTCCGCGAGGATGGGTTTTGGAATACTGGCTTTGGCATAAGCCTTGGCCATCTGTGCCTTTTTGTCATTGACATGGACGTCATCATCATCATCATCTTCAACTTCTTCTTCAACTTTTTCATCATCATCCCTGCCTTCTTCTGCTTCCCGTGCTTTTCGTTCTAATTCTGTGGCTGTCTCATCCAAGACAATGGCCTTGATGGTCGACTTGGTCGACTGAATAATTTTATAAATGCCACCCACAGGTTTGGTTCCCTGCGCTACCATGGTTTGTACGTCAATGTCTCCTGCCATGGCGATTCCTACACAGCCATCGCCCAGTGTTTGCATGCCTCTGGGATCTTGCTGATCGTAGCGAAAAAGACGCGCCCGTGACAAGGATGATACGGTGGATGCCAATCCTCCAAATGTTTTACTGTGTGGAAAGTTTTTTTGTAGGCCATGCAACAAATCATCCAATTTGTTTTGAAAGACTGGCAAAGGCAAGACCATAAAGACAGGGCCGTTATTTTGAGCATCTTTGTCATTCTTCTTGTTATTATCACCATCAAAGCCTTTCAAACCAATAGCAGATTTCCAGTCATCATCCGTTGCAACGTTATTTGTCGTACTGTCTGGAACATCATCTCCCACGACGTGAAATGTTTTTAACGTTACATCCGGCAACATCATGAGTAACACGGAAACGCCGAGACATCCTTCCAATTCGATGGGTTGACACGTCGGGGGGCCAACGCTACTACTACTACTACTACTACTACTACTAGTAGTAGTAGTAGTAGTAGTAGCAGCAGTAACAACACTCCCAATAATACCGCCGGCTGTTGATCCCAAAATATGTTGAATGCCATACCCGTACGACGAAGCTGTTTCTAGCAAGGTAGGGACGACTATCGAAGGCGACGACGTACCATCATACAAACTGCTAACAAAAATAACAGCCAAATCAATGTGAGACACGGCGTCCTTCGTTGCGGGAGACGGAGGAGGCAAAGCTTTCATGGCCAGTTCTGTGGCCTGTCGAATGGCCTCTTCCAAACGATCATTGGAAGAGTATCCCGAAGCCATTACTTGAGGATCACCACAATCACCACCATCACCACCAGCACCACAATCACAATCACCAGCAGCAGCAGCAGTTTCCAACCATAGGGCCTGACAACATTGGGGCTTCTGTCGGTTGCAGTTGCAGTTGCAGTTGCAGTTGTAGTTGCAGTCGTAGGAGGAGCCGCTGAAGGTGGAAGGTTGTGGAAATCTACTCACAAAAGCAGCACAAAAGCTGCAGACAAATGCCAAAGTGATGATAATTATCATCCGCAGTAACGTTAATGATGGCTTTATCGTCATTTTTCTTTTTTCAATGCAAAAATAAAGAAATACAAATACAACAGTAGGAGTAGGAGTGTTGATTACTGGTACCTGGTATGGATTACTTCTTACTATGGATTATGGATTACTATGAATAAATCATGGATTGGTGGCTGGCGGGCAATTATCAATGATCAATTATCAATGATGGATGATCAATGATGGATGATGGATGATGATGAGAGGAGGCTTGAGCGAAGATGGAAGAGAACAACAAACACGTACTTGCCTTTTTTGGTTTGATTTTCTGTTCCAGGTTGCAATCCAAAGCAGCAGCTACAGCATACTACGAAAGCAAAGACGAATAAGAATAGATACTACTAGACTACTACTAGTAGAGTAGATACTAATAATACTGGCCGTAGTAACACCACCACCATAGCTAGCTAGGTACTACTCTACCACAGTGAGCACCAAAGGAGGACAGGAGGACGCACACCGAAAGTGACACCACCACCAATTAACAGTGACGTCACACCCCTCTCCCATCAAATTCAGAAACCTTTTCTCTATTCCCAGCACATCTACACAACATCTACACCACATCAACAATGTCTTCACACGCCAGGCAACAGGCAACCCATCAGATACCAACGCCTGACTTGGTGTGGTAGGTACCACCAGGTCGCTGATGCAGCAAAGCCCAAGAGGATTTCCTTCACTCAATGGGTGCCAATCAGCAGCCAGTATCGCCACCACGCAGAGCCCTGCTGAAATTTCTCTCCTCATCTGCACATCACACCACCCACCAAACCGGGCTAGCTAGTACCTTTTCCTTACAGCCACCAGCCACCAGCCACCAGCCACCAGCCACCAGCCACCAGCCACCAGCCACCACCCCCTCCTGGCTGGTGAGTACAACAAACTTGTTTCCATCATTCACCACGCAGACATCTTCGTCAACTAGTACTATAGTATCAACGGACGACAGCATTGTGGTACTAATACTGGTACTACTGGGCCAAGGTAGTACTATTACACAGTGCAGCCGGTTTTCGCTCATGCGCAATCACGACCGCAGCCCACCACCTCCATGCTCCCAGCATGCTGGCAGAACATTCACACCAGAGGAAGAAAAAGCCAAGTAGATTTGTTACTACCACTGCCACTGCTGGGATTCTTCTGGCTTCTTTCCATGCAATTTTTCTGATAGCTAGATTTACTATGGTGAAGTGTTCCAAGCGGGAGTTCTAGTAATGAGTCAATATACAGTACTACAGTAAATAAGAGTATCTATGATCCAGTAGTCTGCTACTGCTAGTCTACCATAACCATTTGCGTTAATTTTATTTATTTGAGATCAAAAATCGTCAATAGAATGAAAAAATCAGATTTTTGATAAAAAAAAATATAATCGTAATAATTGAAGGCGCATACGAATAGTCTAGCTAGTACAGTAGTTACAGTTGTTCGGGTTGTTCGGTTCTCCTCACAAATCTGTTCATTGATTTTAGATTCTCAACAACACAAAAAAATATATATTATTGTTGTTATTATTATTATTTCAGTACAAGTAACTACTGATTAACAGAGCAAACTACGCTACGTTCCCCCATTATTAGCTAGGATAAAATATGCTACGGTCGTCCGAAGCAAATCATGATAAGAAAAGCAGCCGCAGCTGCAGTGGCACCAGTAGTCAAAAGAGGAAACTTGGACGTCTTCTGGAGAGCAACTTCCTCGATGCATTGGCAGCATCACCAGACAACACTGCCGCCGCAACTCAAAATGA
>Ga0210025_1002963_pt1 | contig 15824 bp, 14 predicted proteins | sample CryGeyme20150102_FD_183989 | JGI IMG/M metagenome (GOLD analysis project Ga0210025, IMG submission 183989) | Groundwater microbial communities from Crystal Geyser aquifers in Utah, USA - Crystal Geyser metaG 2015-0102 (SPAdes) (version 2) | ecosystem: Environmental > Aquatic > Deep subsurface >...
CCCTGGAGAGCATTGCGTCCAACTCGATCTTCATTTTGTACCGGAGAATGGGAACGACATGGACGTCTCGGGGCGCTTTCAGGTGACACTTCCGTGGCATCAATTTGGTACGTTTGGACAGAAAAAAGGTGGCTTTTGCCAGAGCTAGTACTAGATAAGGTTCGTGGTATTTGTAGGGATTGGAATGCCCAAAGTTTTCCAAATAACGAGACTGCTGTTAGTAGCAAAGTGGATAAACGGCACAACAGCATGGTCGAATGAAGCTAAACAAGAAAAGGTTGTATAGAATGCTGCTCCAATCTTCAATAATATTTGCATAGGAGAGAGCACGATTTTAAAAAGGAAGGTAGACTGCGTAGAGGAGGTAGTGCGTAGAGGAGGTAGCGTAAATAATTGTACATTTGTTAGTTAGTATTGTTATGGTGGTACGTTTTGAATAGTATTATTTGTTTCATACGTATGCGCAATTAGGGAGCGGGTTTCAATCTGAGATAGTTAAAAGCACGCATACTTAACAACTTTACTTAAAAGATACTTTGTCTTGTTCTCGTTTCCGTTTCCATATGAAGCGCAAAGCGCAATGAAAGCCAAGCAAAAGAGCAATTCTAGATAGATTTAGGACAAGTTATTTTAAAACAAGCTCGTTACTGCCACAATTGCGTTTTTTTTTTCAAAAGCTTACCGCGTCGGATTCTTCGTAAAGGTGTGAGAAACGAGGTAGCTAGACGAAAGGATTTCGCAAAGCTTGAGAAAAGCACTGCAGAAGCAATCATGTTCCCTCCAGATGACAGATAGTAAGAAAGATACTAACAGGGACAAGCCAACCAGTAACCTTGACTAGACTACCAGGATGAGAAGCCGAATGCATATCTAACAGTTCATTCTCGGCAGTTGCTGGTAGGCAACACACACGTAGTTTTACTAGACGCATCATACTGTTTCATGTTTCATGACAGCCACTCAGACGATTACTGGAAAATGGCATTGAGCAGTCACAGTCCATCATGAAAAGAGAATATATTTTACTCCTACTATAAATAGTTTGATTGTTGTTTTGGTGAACACAGATTGCTCCCACCTCTCAAATTCACGCCGTCGTGCGTTCAACTCTCTTGGAAAGCATTGCCAAAGCATCATCAGGACAAGATATTGCCAGTAAAATTGCTTGATCGGTGCTGCGTTTCCTTCGTACTCCCTGGAGAGCATTGCGTCCAACTCGATCTTCATTTTGTACCGGAGAATGGGAACGACATGGACGTCTCGGGGCGCTTTCAGGTGACACTTCCGTGGCAGCCTTCCATCGGTTGCCAGGAGGGCTGGTTCGATCCAAATCATAAAGTGGGGTTTGACGAGGCGATAGTAGATCACGTTCACAGTTGCTGAAGGGTGCCTCGTGCCTACGAGAGACATTGGACCTGCAAAAGGTAGTAATGCTACCGTCACAAACGCTGCTGCAGTCATCGCTACTACTATCAGTACTTCTGCTGCTGCTACTGCTGCTGCTGCTTCCGTTCTTACTACCAACGGGAGCAGCAGCTGTCGAATTGCAATTGTCATGCCTTCTAATGATTTGTATTGTTGATGACGACGACAGAATTTCTGGAGGTAATCTCACTGAGCCACCATCCTCTGCGCACTCCAGGACTGGAAGGGCTGAATACGCTCTAGATTCGGTGTGGACCGTTGGTTGGATGATGTTTTCCGCCATGTTGGATATCACAGAGCTCATCGGGAAAAATGATGTACAGCAGGCGATAGTTCTACCACCAGGTAGCTATTACAGTACGTAGATTTAAAAAGTGCTGTTTCTAAGAACTACATGGGGTTGTTTGCATGTGCACTTGGAGGATTCGGATCATAGAACAGATCCAACTGGTAGACCACCAGGTCATCCATTGAGCGGAAGGTCAAAGTGATGAGCTACTGGTACCTGGTACTGTATGCGGTCTTTAATGTCTTCTTTTTATCAAATCGCATACGTTTACATAAGGCAGCTTTCATTTTTGAATCACGAGAAGCTTGAGGGCCTTAGTTAATTACTGTAAGTAGAATGGATCTGATTGCGATACAACAAAATTTTGTATTGGTTGCTGACTGTGATCCATTGAGATCGTCAGATCTGATTCATTTAAAGGAAATGCTAAAAACGCGCAGGGGAGCAGGTTGAACACTGCGCATTTTCGATCCTAGGGGTTCTACTAGTACCATGGTACCTGGAACTACACTAGCAGCGCGCTACGGTTTCTCTTTCTTAAAGTTTTTTATTCGGATAAGTTCGTATTTACTACTAATAGCCTGGTAGTCTAGTAGTACCGTAGTAATCCTGCATTTGGTACCCTCGCATAAATGAATTGGAGCGTTGCGTTTCGCTCTACTAGTACTGTAGCAAGTGTACGACTGGGTCTCTCAACGCCTCTCCCAATACTTTGTAGCCCTTCGGAGAAAAGTGAAGTCCATCGGAACTCCAATTCGTATCTTTGTCAAAAGATGACTCGTACGTAAAAGGAAAATCTACATAACTGGCCCTACCATGAGAGGCTTGACAAAACTCCTTCAAAGATTGATTGATGTCGTGGACCAAAAGAGATGCTTTCGCCACACGTGCTTGGTAGGCAGAAGGTGGAATACCAATGGCAATAGTTTTGGAAACACCTGCATCCCAAGCAATTTGGTGCAACTGTTGTATGGGTTGCAAAACGGATGTTTTTGGTATCGTACCACCACGAGCGTCAGAGCCTGAGTCGTTCATTTGTAAGGCTAGCCCAAATCATTGGTTCCCGCTAAAATAATGACACATGCCAGTGGTGGTAGTGGTGGTGCATTACCAGAAACGGCTTGAATGGCTGCACGTAATCCACATTGAGGATCATCCGTTGCTTCAACCATTGTCGACGCTGTCCATCCTGGCATACCTCGGTGCCGAACAACGTATCTGCAGGAGGAACTTCTAGTTGTTGTTTCGACGACGAGGTCATTGAGTGCTTTTTCTAAATGTGGAGCATAGGGATACAGCTCATAGAGTGAATCGGTCGTTCCAGCAGTTAAGGAATCTCCATAACACAAGATCCGATGCACAATATCTTTGTTGATATTGTCAGTAACGCTATCACCGCTAGTAGTAGCAGTGGTAGAAAACAAAGCCGACATTGTCCTGGTAGTAGAAAGAGGTTGATTATTTCTTGAATAAAGAGTAGTTCTATGCTTACCAACACTATAGACGGTTTGAGTGCGAAGTGTTGTTGCTGACCAAAACAGAGTGAACAGTTTCATTTTAATTGTATCTTTGGTTTCGAATTACTACGCATCAGGTCTTGAAAGTCACGTGCTTGATGTACTTTTGCCCTCGTTGTAATAAAGTACAGAGCGTTGCTTTGGCTGTTTCGTTTTTGTTGTGTACATGGTATGGAGAGGCAGATCTTTACTCATTTTTTTGCTTGATGGTCCTTCCGTAACCGGAAACTAGCTAGTAGCGTAGTCTACTTTGAAGACTGTTAAGTGTACCGTACCGTTGCGGATAGTAAATCACTCAATTACATTATTATTTTAACAGGTTTGTATGGTAGCTTACAACTTACAAATAATAATAATCGTTCTACGCCACGTTGCCGGAATGTTATCCCGACAAGTGCGGCAACTCCTTATTACTAGCTAGCTAGCTAGCTAGCTAGAGTAGCAATCCAACAACACAACATTTATTATTTTTAGGTTTTGTTCCTTGCTTTGTTTTTTTCAATGATTCATTCATTCATTCATTCATTCATCTATTACAGATATTTGATCACCTACGTTCAATGCACCAGCAGTTTCAATAATCGCGTACACACCCAAATATGGTCCATGTTCAGGAAAGTGTTGAGTCAACAGTTTGGGAATATCCAATTTTGTTGGATGGCGAGAATGACGATATTCCATAGTAGGATCAATACTCACACCATTGCAACGAACTGTTTTAGAAATGATTCGAAGTGTCATTGGTGTCGTGAACGGTAATGATGACTTTGTTGTTACTTGTAATCTTTTACCAATCCAATCAAATTCAGACCATGGTTCCCATCCTCCATTTCCTCCTCCTCCTCCATTCGTATTATCCTCCTCTCTTCCTCCTACGATAATATTCGGACGAAATCGTATCGGATGTAATACTGGAATGTTGCATCTTTCGGCAATCTGTTGAACAGTATTGGCATTAATGATGTGAATACATCTTGTATCGTTTCGTTGTTTCCAATTGGATGATGTATTACCAAATTGAAACGTTTGTTGTACAGATTGTGGATCATCTGCTGTAATACAACGTACTACCTTTGGGTGATTCTTGTTGTTGTTGTTCGATTGTTGTTGTTGTTGTTGGTATTGTGAAAAGAAATCCCCCAATGATAGTCGTCCTGTTTCGGTAGATAAATCTTGTGGACCCCATAAAAGATTACCAGTGGCACGATCTTTTATTTCCAATAGTCTTTTTTGTTGTTGATGTATGTATGATGATTCCTCTTGTTGCCGGTGATGGTCGTTGCTTGTTGGTAGTAGTAGCTGCACCTCTTGTGACGGCTGACTACTACTCGTACAACAGTAATAGTTCGTGTCGAGCGTTGCCATAAGTTCGGGATTGGTAAAGGTACACAAAAAATTCTCCTTGTGCAACCATTCTGCTGGTTGTTGTTGTTGTTGGTTGCTATTATTAGTATTATTATTATTATTTTTATTATTTTTACTGTACCATTTGTCGGCATCATTCTTCGTATGTTCGTACAACAATGCAAACCGACGATCATCTGGAAAGGTATCGTATGGTTTTGATATGATTACCCGATCGAGCGAATCACCATTCAAACCTTTCACAGCATACCGATAAAGACCTGTAATGGTAGCACTAGCAGTGGCAGCAGCTTTCTTTCCACTGTCATTCTTAATAATATCATTATCATTATTTTGGTTCATCATCATCATCATCCTCCTCATCATATTCACGTAATTCTTTTTCTTCGGGACCACAAGGAGTGCAGAAGAAAAAGAAACAGATAGCAGCAATATGACTACCAGTAGAAGGATCACAATAGGAAACATCCACATGGATTTTTTTTTTAGTTTTTGTTTTGTGTCATACCTGTAAATTCAGTCCGAATCTCATCCAAGTTTGCGTATTTATTATTATTGGGAATTGGGAACGAAAAAAGAAAAAAACCCTTTTTCGAGTTGAGTACGAGTATGCGTCTAATGGTTCAAATAGGTCGCACAGTATCTAGCACGACTGAGTCAGTTTTCTTTCTCATGATAATTTTTTAAATATTATAAAATAAAAATCCTTGATATTAATAATCAATCATAAAAATTCACGGTAGTAGTATTGTTTAGCAATTCAAATAGAGGAGTAGACTACTACACGACGACAATCCACCATGATGAGAAAACATGACCAACTGTTGCTACAGTTCTTGGTTGTGACTGCCGTAATGATCACAATGTGTCGATCTTGGACCCTTCTTCCTCGAACATCACCATCACCGCTACTTCCCACGACATTATTCTTTCCTCTCGCTACTACTACTACTACTACTACTACTTGTACTCGGAGTAGCAGTGGCCGTACTACTAGTAGTAGTAGTAGTGGCACAACAAGAATATCATATTATCATACTATTCCACTCTTTTCGACCATTGACAATGGTGATGATTCGAATGAACCTGCAACAACTACCACTAGTACTGGTACTAGTACTCGGACGACAACGACGACGACGACGACGACGGAAAAGATTGCTGTATCGTCCTTGGAATTAGATAAAGACTTGACGTCGAACGAACGTACGGTTGTATCGGTTGTTCGACGCAATGGACCATCCGTTGCTTACGTAACGACAATACAGCCGTCCAGGATGACATTCCGTAACCGTCGTAACAGCAAAAACAACAACAACAACAACAACAACAATACAAGAACAACCGCATTACCAGAAGGTGGTACAGTATTGGGATCAGGATCTGCGTTTGTTGTAGATTCGGAAGGGTACTTGGTCACAAATTATCATGTGGTTCGTACGGCCTACCAACGATTAGAAGCCATACGAATGGCAGAAGAAATGTTGCAAGCGAGTTTGTTGAACAATCCTATCACATCATCCAACATGAAAAATTCAGCAACACCATCATCTTCTTGTTTACTGAATAATCCTCCTGTGGATGATGCTGCTGCTGCTGTTGGCTTACCAATGCGAATGATGATGCAGCTGCGGCCGGAAATATATGTCAGAATCAATAGTAATGCACAATATCAACAGTGTCGATTGGTACAAGTCAATCCTGATTTGGATATTGCCGTACTCAAACTAATCAGCATGATGATGATGATGATGGACGACGACGACGACAATGATACAAAAGCAACAACGAATACAATGCAACGACAACTACCGGCCGTTGAATTTGGTTCATCCTCGGATTTAATGGTTGGACAATCACTGGTAGCTATTGGAAATCCTTTTGGATTGGACAATACTGTTACGACGGGTGTTGTATCAGCCCTCAATCGAGAATTACCTGGTCTTGGTGGACTTTCACCACTACCACCACGACGACGACAACGACAAGATGATGGTGATGATGATGACAATAAAAGGAATGGTTTTTTTTATGATGCTGTTCGGGCACAAACACCGAAACCATTACGGAATTGTATTCAAACAGATGCCGCCATTAATCCTGGAAATTCGGGTGGACCACTGTTAAACTTACAAGGCAAAGTTGTGGGTGTCAATACAGCTATTATATCCACAACCGGTAGTAGTGCTGGAATTGGTTTTGCTGTACCATCCGATCACGTTGCACCCGTGGTTGCCAAAATTATTCAAGCAGATCGACAAACGTACAACAACAACGACAACGACAAGAAACGAAAACAAGTGGGTTATTTGGGTTTGAGCATTATTGAACAACCACAACAACAACCACTATTTGATAGTGCTACGACTAAAAACAACTATACGCAAAACGAAGAAAGTGTTAGTAGTGGCGGTGCTGGTAGTGTTCCACGGATTTTTTCCAAAAATTGGATTACCAAAGTAGAACACAATTCACCTGCCGCCAAAGCCGGTATCAAACCATTGTATATTCAGGAAGGAACAACATCAACATCAACAACAACAACAACTCCTGCTCCTACGGTTGTGTACGGTGATGCTATTGTGGCTGTTAATGGCAATACTGTATCCAATAATATGGAATTACAAAAAGAATTGAAATCACGAATCGTAGGAGAACAATTGACTATTACATTGGAAAATAATCAAGGCGAACGACGGGTCGTGTACTTGGTATTGGAAGAACGACACTCACCATCACCATCATCATCATTATAGAGTTAGTAGTCTAGTACTAGTTGTAAAAGTTGTTACGACAAATAAGCTACCAGTACTACTACTAGCTAGTAGTACTGTATGCGTTCCATTCTACGATTGGATTTAGGTGCTACCGTGAGGTAGGTTATCGAGAGGGCAAGGCGGACGATTGTACGTGAACGTCCACAAGATACTGGAAATGGTAGCGAAAGAAGCTGGGCGGACGATTGAACATCCACAAGATACTGGAAATGGTAGCGAAGGAAGCTGGAGGGAGGGTCCATCCACTGAAAAGGGGACATGTCGTGTCTCAGTAGATAAAATGGCATAAGTTTATTATTTTTGCTTCACACTGGAATTGTCGTGTTCCACCAATACTATTCGTGACCATCATTGATCCTCCAGTTCTCCCTAGAACCTTGCTACCATGTCTTCTCCGACAAGGCTGATTCGAGTTGTGTACTTTTTTATTATTTCTCCAAGAGCCAATTGTGCAAAGCAACAAGTCTAACAACTAGCTACTCGAGTAGTTCATGTGACTTGTTAATCAACTACTGTATCAATACTCTAGCTAATGAGGAGGAGTAGCTATTAGTATTGGTAGCGTCATCGTGGATTCTTTTCGTGGGATTCTTTTTATTTTTGACTGAACTAACGGTATTCTTTACAGTATGGAGACTACTATTAGTACTCTACTTGTAATAGTAGCTAGTACCAGGGTACCGTAGAGTGGTACCATACCTGGTAGTGGACCAAAAATTAACAATGATTACTATGCCAGTACACAGAGGACCATTCGACTGCCGAAGCAAACAAACAAGTGAACCCGAAATAGGGTTGACGGAATGTGAATGGGGCTTTGACGGAAAAAGAATATACGAATCTCGATTTTAGCCGGATTCGAATAGCCCCGGAAACTTGTTCCGATATTTTTCTTTCGTGATATTATTTAACTCATACAACAGTGTATTTAACAATGCAGGTGTGCCGTGGTTTTCATGTACAGTACTACTGTACTATCGTACTGCATACAGAGATTCGTTGGAAGAAAGCATAATATCAATGACTCGTACTACTGTACCAGTACCAGGTACCGTACTACCAGGTACAGTAGTGCGGTAGACTAAAATTCAGTGAAGTACCATACCGTAAGACGTCGTAAGACGTCGGCTCCTATAACACTACCTGGTACTAGCCATTCGCAATATTAGTACCACTCATGGTACCTACTACCATACCAGATAGACCCTAATAATGTACTCTAGCAAGATAATAATAATTATAATGACTCAAACCACATTAAAAAACACAAAAGTTTACTAACAGCATAAACTACGAAAGGGGGTCCATTTTTTCGATCCTTCATCTGTTCACCTAAAAACGTCACCCACACACTTTATATCCAGTACCATGGTTTTTGTTACAACAGATGCAATCATTACGATCGCATACTTTTCGATTCCCATTCAACTCATGATGAGTCTGTACAAGTTCCCGCGTTTAACAAGAGCGCCCATTCATTTAGTGATTCTCTTTGTACTGTTCGCCCTTTTTATCCTCTGCTGTGGCTGTGGTCATTTACTCAGGTGCATGGACTGGTCTAATGGCACTCTCTTTACAGTCGTCAATTTCATTACCGCAATTGTCAGCATGTCAACCTCTCTCTATCTGCTACCTTTAATTCCTACCTTGTGCAGCGAGATTGATCACACACTGGTAAAGTTCCGTCGAAGTGAATCCATTGTTCACGACATGTACCCACCTAGTATTCGCGAGAAACTCTTTGAAAGTCTCGAAAGCAGCGAACATAGCGACAGTGACTTGGACGACTCTCTCGTCGACGTCTTTCACAATAGTGATGAGTTCCAAGTCCAACACGGAACAGACCACTGTGCCACCGCTAACACCGCCAAGAAGGTGCGCCGGGTTTCCTTTAAACTTCGCGAGTTTTTGCAGTACAGTGCTCACGGTGGCACTGTTCGCAGTAGTCGAACATCGCCATTTGTGGGAGAACCCATTGCCCAAGAATTTCATAGCGTTGGTATAATGTTTGCGGATATTGTTGAAAAAAAAATTGAACATCTAATTTACGGGGATCACAACTATGGCGCCCGCAGGGCGCCAAGGCCACCCGAAGGCAACCATTGGCACCCCGAAGGGTGACATAGTTGATCACAACCGGACCACACCCTCCATGGAGGAGGATAGGATCTACAGTTTGCGGATATTGTTGGCTTTACCAGGTGGTGTGAAAGTCGATCCAATCACAAGGACGTGTTTGTGCTGCTGGAACGTTTGTTTTGGGAATTTGATCAATTGGCACAACGAATGGACGTTTTCAAGTTGAGTTCGGTCGGCGACTGTTACATTGCCGTCACGGGAGTACCCGATCCGAGACCCGACCAAGCTGTCGTATTGGCAGAATTTGCAAGAGCCACGCAGCGTCAGAGCAGTCAAGTCTTTCACGAACTGAACGCCACACTCGACACTGGATGTTTGAGCATGCGCTTCGGATTGCACACAGGACCCATTGTGGGTGGTGTGCTGCGAGGACAACGAAGTCGGTTTGAACTATTTGGCGATTCTATCAATATGACAAGTCGTATGGAGTCCACTGGACGACCCGGGTGCATTCAAGTCAGTGCCGATTTTGCCAAAGTTCTGCAAGAAGATCACGGGCTCGCATCGTGGGTAAAACCACGAGAAGGACTAGTTGCTGTCAAGGGAAAGGGGAACTTGCCAACCTACTGGTTGACCAGTAGCAGTGACAGTGACATGCCGATAGAAGAAAAGACTTGCCAAGCTGCTGAAATAATAGTATCTGACAATGTCCATCGACACGATTTTGATTGTATTTCTTCCGAAAGTACCGACACGACCGAACTATTAGACGAAGACTATGACGATGAGGAGATGATAATATCGCAACGATGATAACAAATGTGGCTCTTCAATTGTTTTGTATGATTCAAATTAATAGATATTTTTCTACAATGAATTAGTTATGACGGACGATTTATTCATTCTATTCTATTCTTTCATCTCAGATAGGGAATAGCCTCCTTCCAATCCTCTTTGGCTTGCACAAACAAATTACCCTGTCCCGTTTTGTGCACTCTCAATTGATGATCGAGATACAAGACATCAAAATATCCCTTGGTCGTTCGTGGCTCTTCTTGTTTAGAAAGTCGTATAAATCGTGCAACCCGTTGCAGCAAGTTGATTGTTTTGGTAATAAAGGTAGCCGGTACGGGAATGTAAAGAGTCAACGTTCTGCCGAACAGTGGCAATCCTAAAAGTCGTGTCAGCACAATCTTGGCATATCTAAAATCCAATTCAACGCGTCGATCATTGACAGCTTTTGCCTTGATAATGACATTTAATTGTTTCAACGTTGGTTCTTTTTGTTGTCGCTTTTTCTTTGCTTGTTCATCGTCATCATCATCTTGTTTGTTGATGGTGGTGGTGGTGGTGGTGGTGGTGGTGGTGGTAGTAATATCGATGGGTTCAAAATCAATAATGTTGGTAATACGTCCCCGACGGGCATCGACGACATTTCGAATTTTGGCAGCTCCACGTTTGGAATTTTTTGTAAATATTGCGTCTGCAGCATTGCTAAATAATAATTTCCACGTACCGTCCAGTGGAGCTTTGTGATAATTCTGTTTATCACCCAAGTATTGAGCAGGAATGGATGTTGGATTGACCGTTGCAAGTTCGTCACAAATATCCATTACGACTTGTGCAGCATTGCCCACCGCTGGACTGATCGTAGTATAATTGACTTGTTGTGGTACTCGTTCCGTTTCGGTCAATTCGCCACCATCCTTGCTACTACTGCCCCACTTGATATCTGTAAAATCACCATCTCGTTCTTTGTACGTTCTTCAATTTGCCAAGCGCTTGTAGCAAATCCAATTTCAATGCAGAAGCCTTCATGGACGACGATGATTCGTTGTTGATGTCATCATGATCGTCTTCTTGGGCTCGTAAAGGTGGTAATATTATTATAAAGCGAGGACTAGCTGGTCGACCAAAATAATCTGCTGAAAAAGCTGATGATGCTGCTGGTGCTGCTCTTTTCGTGGCTGTTATTATTGAGGTTTTCGGAATAGCAGCAGTTGTCGCAAAGAAAGATGATGATGCTTGTGGTACTACTACAAGCAGTACAAGTAAGGATAAGAATGCCAGCTCAGGCAGGGATGTTGTTGTCATCATGGAGATGACTGACTATTTACGATATTAATACTGTATGTTTTCGGATGTTATTTAAGGCAGCAAATTGCTAGCTCTAGTCAACTAGCTAGTACTCAAGGCCAACCTTATGAGGTGTTGGATCAATACGTACAAGTCCATTTTGACAAAGAGGAGTTACAATGCAGCTCTGACTGCCGATTGACTATTGGTGGGGCATGGAGCCCCTGGGAAAATTTCTATAATCAACCAAATCCTCCAACTTCCACAACCCACCAATTGTAACTCAAACCCCGGGTGCGTGTCACCCAATTTAAATAGTAGATCCTATCCTCCTCCATGGAGGGTGTGGTCCGGTTGTGATCAACTATGTCACCCTTCGGGGTGCCAATGGTTGCCTTCGGGTGGCCTTGGCACCCTGCGGGCGCCATAGTTGTGATCCCCGTAAATTAGATGTTCAATTTTTTTTTTAGCTAGTACTACGCTAGCTAGAGAGGGGTGGTTTCAATTTTCAATAAAGGATCTGTTCTGCTCCACCTAAAGTACTATGCTACAGCATAGCTGCCTTTTGTTTTTAATAAAAATGCACTTGTTTACTGAATTATGATTAAAAAAGTTTTCTTTGTTGCCCTGCTGTAGTAGATCTACCGTACTAGCTACTAGTTGTACTCTCGAATAGTCTAGTAGTAGACCTACCAGGTACCTGGTACTAGTACCTGGTACGTAGCTACTACCGTAGTAGAGACTTATTATCTTTTATCTTTTCGCCATTTTTTCATTATTTATTATTTTTTTACAAGTAGACTAGTATTCTCGTTTTTCATTGGTGGACCACGTCACGAAAGTCAATCACTTTCCGATTGGCATACTAGACTACTGTACCTGTACCGTACTGCAGAATCGTGTGTGAGAAAGGAACGTCACTGACTTGTCCTCTTTAGTCGTCTGGTTATTATTACCGTACTAGAGCTAGCTGGTTTTAGGGTACCAGGAAGAGACAGTAGTATGACAAGTATTTTATTAGGAGCATTTGGTTTTCATTTAGGAGCATTTAGTTTTCATTTTTTGGCAATTAGGAGCGTTTCCTTGCAATTAAGAGAATTTGAAGGAGAGTTGCAATTAGGAGCGTTTGCTTTTCAATTAGGAGCGTTTGATTTGGAATTTGGAGCATTTGTTCTGCAATTAGGAGCATTAAAAATTTGTTTTCTAGCTATTATCTCTTTGACCTAGGAGCATTTTTTTAATTATTAGGAGCATTTGTTTTCCAATTAGGAGCGTTTGATATGGAAATAGGAGCATTTGCTTTAGTTATTAGGTGCATTTCCTCTGTAATTAGGAGCGTTTGCCAATTAGGAGCATTTCAGTACACCTTAAAAATCTCCTATCACATTCTGAGTACATAATAGTAGATAGTACCGTCTCTTCCAGGTAACTCAAACATTATTAATGTCGAATATGAGCTTTTCGGAGCCTCACAAAAAAGGTTTTGCAGGTATACCATATACCGTATTACTAGTATCCTTTCGATCCCTATGCAGGGTTCAAACAAAGCAGAAGAAGTTGGTAGCGCACGAATGCAACGGTTCATTGCAGATTGCTTCATTACTTGTGAAAAAAACTTAGGGCAAATTCTAGCAGCGCTTTGCTAAGGCTCAAGTTACACTCAAGCAGTCGCCAAGACAAACGAGATCAAACAACTAGACCCCCTATCTCTTGTATTTCAGCATGCATTTTTAGGTTGAAGACGTAAGAACTAAAAACTACTTCGGGTTCTTTTTATCTCTGATGAATCTGCTTGTTCTTATTGTGTGTTTACATGGAAAAACATACGATTCAATTATTTAATTATGCACGATTGACCACGGAGAGCAAAGATCTACAGGTCCTTATTCCATATTCCATATCATGGCTCACAATTTGCAGAAGCTATAGCCTCAAAATTTCTTTCTAAAAATATAAATTAACAATGCTCCTCAATAATCTTCTTTTGATTGCCTCGTGTGTTTGCTTTGCCGGCATCCAGCCGGCTTTAGCACGTCCACAGTACGCCGAGAAGATCCCCAATGGATATACAGTTCCTAATCCTGGACCTCAGGGAGGTATCTGGGCAGGAGTCGGTCACGAAAATGCGGCTGGAGGTGGTGAGCTCAACCCTTTCGGGGAAGATTTCGCCACCAATGGCTACCTCTGGACACCTGAGCTCTGCCAACTTGACTCGGATGGCGATGGCCGTTCTAATGGAGAAGAGCTGGGAGACCCCGACTGTGTCTGGATGGAAGGAGACGATCCCGATGGTCCGGCAATGTCCCATCCCGGTATTGTTGATGACGTTCAGGGTGCTTCCACCGTCAATTCATGTGCGAAGTACGTGGCACCCGACGACGAAATTACCTTTGATATTGCCTTCTCGGCTCCCACCGAGATCGACGGGACTCAAACGCACTACATCTGTGAGCAGCGTGTCCTGGACGTTCCCGCTCAGACGACGCTGCACCTGATCAAGAAAAGTATTTTGCTTGACAATGTCGATACGCTTCATCATATGTTTGTCTTTATCTGCCCGGTCAACGCGACGAGCACTGATGGGGAGCGGGTAGGCGAAGGAGCGTATCAATGCAGCGGCAACGAAAGCGGATGTCGGCGCGTTGCTGGTTGGGCCGTTGGTCCCCACGAATCGTGCGAGCCCGATAATGTTGGTGTGGAGATCGATTTCTCCTCGAACACAAAGGTTGTGGTAAAGATCGAAGCCCACTATGACAACACCTCCGGTGAGCCTCAGCAGGATCAATCCGGCATCCGTTTGTACATGACTTCTACGCTGCGGCCCTTAACTTCGTCTCAAATGATAACCGGAATGGCTACTGCCAATGTTGACTTTTCGATTCCTGCACAGCAGAGCCTTTATCCGTTGACCAACACTTGTCCTACCGCCGTTACAGAACACTTGGACCACGCTGTGTATGCTTATGCATTCACCCCGCACATGCATCTCTACGGCAAGCAACTGGTAACGGAACAATACCGTTGCGGCCAGAAGATTGGCGACCTTGGAAGGATCGATGACTATGAGTTTGATAATCAGCAGACATATAATTTGGATCCTCCCATCAAGATTCTACCCGGCGATGCCTTGGTAACTACCTGCGGTTTTGATACGACGACGATCGACTTCAGCGTTGCCGGAGGCGAAGAAACGACCGATGAAATGTGTCTCAATTTTTTATCGATATATCCGCATCCCGGTACCGAAGAAGTTCCGTCGTTGCTCGGATCTTGCTTCAGCTTTGAGCACGGCCTAGCAAGAGATGGGCGTATAGTGCCCTTTCCCTTTGCGATTGGCGATATGGAGGGATCCGTTGTGACCCCCGATTTTGAATCGGATCCACGGTTGTCCTATGGAAGCTGCTGTGCTGCAAATAATTGTGACGAGTTGTACTTGTCGGATGTAGGCGGGGCGTGTGGCGTGGACGCAGACTGTGTGGTTAATCTTGAATGTGAAGGAGGCTTGTGCATTTCACCGGTAGATGCTGCAACCCCTGCAACGAATAACGACGAGGCTACGGAAGATGCTCTGAACGAGAGTGATATTTCCACGAGTGCTGGGAACACCTTGGCGTCGTTGAACCTGTTGGTTCTTGCTATTCTTTTGGCGGGTCTAGGTGGTATGATGCTGTAAACATTGCAAGGCACCTGACAGTGTAACCTTAGGCGTGTCATGTCATCATGATTGCTGTGTTGTATCCAACTTAGGTGGACCATGTAAATTTGTAATAACAAGAAGCGCATATCAGTCAAGGAGCACTTGTAGGCTTGTTCCTTTTGTCATTTTGGTGTTTCCTAAAATCATCATTTGTTTTTCTCTAGGTTCGCGATTTGCGCTTTAGGTCCGAAATTTGTGACGTTCGCGAATCTCTCCTTCCTATGACTCGACCTAGTCGTGTGACAACAGCTGCTACGTTGTCTCTGCTGCCTCCAACATTGGCCGAAGATACGGGCCGTCCCCGATTGTCTCGTGGTGTCCTTTGGTCAAGGTCTTTCACGAACTAGTAGTCTAGCAGTCTATTACACTGGTACTAGCTACTAGTAGCTAGACTACTACCAGGTACTATTACTAGTAGTAGTAGAGTATTCAACCACTTTCTGATTGGATTGGAATACAAAAAATAAAAATATGTTGTCACCAATCGAGGGATATCCCTACCCCGGGATTTCCAAAACTGCCCCGGGATGGGGAAAAACACAATCCCGTGGTTGTTTTTGGAAGTAGCATTTGTTGGGCTTAAGTAATATGAACCGTTA
>Ga0210025_1002968_pt1 | contig 15813 bp, 7 predicted proteins | sample CryGeyme20150102_FD_183989 | JGI IMG/M metagenome (GOLD analysis project Ga0210025, IMG submission 183989) | Groundwater microbial communities from Crystal Geyser aquifers in Utah, USA - Crystal Geyser metaG 2015-0102 (SPAdes) (version 2) | ecosystem: Environmental > Aquatic > Deep subsurface >...
CACTCTACCAGGTGAGGAGCCTTACCCTTTCACGGACTACATCGACTTCCGTGAGCTTTTGAAAAAAACCACGGCGGCGAAGTCGCTTGGGGCTTTGGGGAACACGACATACGGCTCTCTTTTTCGTGCACTGATGGTGCCTATCCAAGATGAGCTTCTTTGGATTGATCCAATGACGAACCAGGCTGTCATCAACTCTGTTATACGCGCTGGGGCAAACATGTTCTCTGATTTTGGGGAAGAAGGCGTGATGTATTTTCCTGGTGATCTTTTCGGGCCTGTGGAAGTTGGGGCAAAGATTGGCGCGCTTGAAGCGGCTGTTCGAATTGCTGCTGGTGATTTCGAAATCAGAAATCTCGACACTGTTGGAGCCCCTTTGAAGTTTCTTGAACCTCGCAATGGAAGTGCTCACGAATTACAAAACAGCGTTGGGGTTGGACTTGCTGGGCGACCACTTCGATTTTCGATGCGAATCTCATTTGGCATTCTTACAATAAATGGAGATACAGGAGGTAAGCCCACGTCGGTGTTGAAGATGCTCAGAACTATCTACATGCTTACTTAAGCTAACTTGCCACCCTTTAATCTTGTAGTCGTTGACAAGGATGTTCAGAATGATTTTGTTATGTCCATGGATATGGCCAATTTGGAAGCTTTGTTTGAGGTTTATGCTTTAATTTCAGAGAACCGGACAGTACATTTTCCCATGCGGGACTTTTTTACTCCAGCATGCTGGTTGGCTCTGCTCCCCTCGACAAAGTTGGATAAAACTGGTGTTCGAAAGGAAGGAGAGAGTTCGTCGCTTTCCATTGCGGACCTTGCACTTGCTGTGGAGAGGCTCAATATGACCATTGCCTGCTCAAATTGTACCAGTCCTGGAATGCAAGCCCTAAGCGACGCCTTGGCATCAGAACAGTCGGCGGATGCCATCACACAAATTGCGAACTCTGTGTTTGGCTTTGCCGTTGATTTAGTCGGCGGCAATCTCGTCCAAGATCTGCTGGATCGAGCGATTAATGAGGCTGGCCGCAAGTGCCCGCACGATCCAAGATATGATGCTAGTGCTGTCTTTGAATATGAACCTTTGAATTTCGATAGGACCATACCAACAAGCTCCCTTCTTGTCCTCTTGATTAGTGTCGGCTTCACTCTAGTGATGATGGCACTTATCATTACGGTCGCTGTGAAATTTATTGTCAAGAGGCGTCACGGAAAGTGGATTCGAACTCTGCCAACTTATAAAGTCCATATCCTCGAGCATCAACAAGAGGCTGATCGGCAAATGGAGAATGAGTTGAACAGAGATACGACAGCCATGTTTACTACGTCGGAAATTCCTAGGAGAGTCAGGTACACGATGCCGCTTATTATCATTGGCAACATAGCTTTCTTCGTGAGTGGCCACGTCAGCATCGCTGCCGAAACTGCTTTTGAAGCTCAAATTGCGGGTGAAAGCTTTACCCTCGACCGCTTTTTTGCTTTTTCCATTATGAAGTCTACTGTTGATATGTGGGAGGCTGGCGCAACAGAAATGGCCATTTTTGTTCTGATCTTTTCTGGAATATGGCCGTATGTCAAGCAAATTACCTCTTTGGTCTGCTGGTTCATGCCGCCGAGCAAGTTGTCTATAACAACGCGCGGCTCTACTTTTCTGTGGCTTGATACACTTGCGAAATGGTCAATGGTGGATATCTTTGTTATGATTATCAGCATGGTATCTTTCAGGTACGTTTTTGAAGTTGCGCTCGATACTCCTGTCTCGCACTTCAGATCGATTTTTTTTCATCGTGCCCTCTTTCCGGTTTTGCATTTGCAGGGTGAATGCTACAACGCCGGATGTACCATTCCTTCCCAAAGACTTTTTCTCTTTGTCTCTGGTGCTCATCCCACGCTGGGGTTTGTACGCCAACTTGATCGCGCAGCTCATTTCCCAAGTTAGTTCCCACTACATCATTTACTACCATCGAACTATTGTTCGTTGTGCCTCTCATAACTACCGTGAGAGACACATTTCCGCGAACAAAGTCGCTGCGTTACTTTCGGTAGACGAGGACAGCGGCAAAACCTTTGACGATGTCAGCGATCATTCAGTCGAGTCAAGTGATGACGGACAGAACCGCCTTTGTGACAGTGCATTTGCTAGACCTCATAAGGGAGAATCCAGCAAACTGGTTGCCCGGCAAATTGCGAGCTATGGTCTTGTGGCGGGGACTTCCCTCTTGGTCGTCATTTTTCTCGTCGGAGCTTCTCTGCCATCCCTCAGTGTTCAGATTCAAGGTGTTGTCAGCTTTGTTTCTGGCGCGGGCGATGGAGTATACAGCGAATTCAACATATTTGGCATTGCCAAGCAGCTCATGAAGGATGGAATCAACCTTGGGGGTGCTCAGATCGTTGGGTACTTCTTGCTCGTAGCAGTGTTTGTGTCGACGGTGTTGATAGTTCCAATTCTGCAAGGTCTGGCGCTTGCAGTCCACTGGTTCCGACCAATGAACAACAAACAACGTAACCAATGTTCGACCTTTGTTGAAATCCTGTCGGCCTGGCAGTATGCTGAAGTGTATATCATCGCGCTAATTGTTGCAAGTTGGCAACTGGCTCCTACATCCGAGACAATGATGGCGGACCAGTGCTCGGAATTCGAATACCTTTTTGAAATGTTGGCTTACTACAATATTGTTGCCTTCCAAGACAGCCACTGCTACCGTGTTGAAGCGAACATCATGAGTGGAACGTACTTTCTCATCACGGCTGCGTTGATGCTCTCTATTTTGAACAGCTTTGTGATGAAGGCCAGCTTCCAGTATTTTTGGGATAAGGACTCTTGTCGAAAGGAGATTGACGTAAAGAAGCAGTTGGCTCCTGAGCAAGCTTCCGCGCCGGTGGACGAAACGGTCTACAAGGAGATTTATCCACCACCAGTTTTGTTCACCGATGCATTCCGTTGGATGCTCCGAAAGGAACATCTTGGCGATAGACCATTGCAGGGAATAATGATTGTAGAAGATCCCACTTTTGATACATCGCGGGAGGACACCGCAGAAGCGATGCCTTCCGAGGAAATCTCTGGAAAAGGAGCAGATACTGACGGACCTTTCTGCGGCGACGACCAGAAGCCAGGAAGTCCTAGCAGCAACCCATCGGACCCCTCTGAGATAGCAGTATAGAGGATCTGGATCTTGTTCAATTATGTTTGAATATCCTTTTGTATCATTAATTACGTTTTCTTTGTCAATGACTGTGATCGTGTTCCTTCATTCACGAAAATGACTGAGCTGCCTTGCGCTGTGGTGAATAGAGTATTTTTTATGCAATGTGCTCTCCAATTCGAGAGCGACGTGCCCGTCAACGCTAAACGGCGGGAAAGAAGGGGACGAGATAATCACGATTCTAACTGCAGAAGTAGCTGCCTACTACTAGTAATAAAAACATGATCGAACGACAATTATATGCTAGAGTCGCAATTTGGCAATCAAGTGTGTTTTGGCTCCTCAGCTTGAGCAGGGCGACTGTTTCGGGGCTTGCCTGCCTTTGTAGGAAATCATGTTGCTGTCGCTACTAGTAGTCGTCTCAGTATTATTTATTATCTGACTTCATGAGTCGTGTTCGGAGTGTGATGCTTATTGGAACTTTGAAATCATTCGTGTGTTTACTCGTTCCATGGCAGGTCGTCGGAGGAGCTTGCGTTTGTGTATGTACTCCGAATTCCGAGTAGGACTTTGCATTAGTCATTTAGGGACTGGATTTAAATTTATATAGATAGATATGTACAAGTGATATAGCATGTAGAGCAACATACTGGTATAGACAGGATCTAGTAGTGCTCTGCGAAAGTCCGTGTTGATCATTCCTTGTTCTCTTCTTGGCGATGATTGGTTCTAGCGACCCCTTCCTTTCATCATCGTTGTCGACCAAGCTAAAGAACTAGGCTATGCTCTGGCTAGTCGCCAAGAGAGAAGGAATGGTCAAGTGGAAGCAATCATTGTTGCACCACCCGTAGTAGGTGCTTGACCTTCTCGTATCGGATGAAAGTCGCCAGGATGTATTTCTTCAACAGATAATGGAGGTTGGTATCCAATGTCCGCCCGGTCCATTCCTTCTCCAGTTCTTGATAAAGTAATCTTCATACAGGACACATACCGTCGACTCGTTACGACATCTAGACCCTCTTCAAGAGGCTCAAACACATCGACCATTTCGACACTGGACAACGAGTTGGTCTGATGAAGAGGCATTTTTCGTTTCAGAATCTCGGCAATGGTAACGGCCTTGTTGATGGCTCTTCCCATGGCTTTTAAGGTAATGGTGTGGGATCCTTCGGCCTGGTGTGTGTGTGTGTGTGTGTAGGATATTGGAGCAAGTCGCAAAGAGGAAACGTGTGAGACGCCGATATCGTTTTGAAACATCCATTATAAGCCAACCACAATAATAAAGGTTCATCGTCACTTACAAAGAGATTCATGGCATAGCTAATATAATTCCGCGGCTTTCCTTGCTGAGTTATTCGCACTTCGGCCTCGGATGATTGCTCTAAAAAGTCTTCGCCTTCGCCCTTGTGTTCCTCCACCAAACGGTATTTTTCCATTTTCGAGTGGCCGTTCACCTTGCCCTCATTTCTGTAAGAGCTAGCAGTGGCAGGTGTTTCGGTAGCTAATATCATCCCAAGCTAGCTACAAGATGCAAGCTGCAAGCTCATCAAGCTGCTGCATACTCTAGTAGTTACTGTAGGCATTGATTTAGAAAGAACTTTCTCAAGAAGAAAAAGGGATGTTCCAGTGCTCCGCTTGAGGCAAATCTTTTCCTTCAATGAGAGCTATTTGAAATAATAAAATTTAAAATTTGACTAAAAGAGCTCGACCAGGGTTGAATCACGAATGTTAGCCCCGCACATACCCCAAAAGACTGCCGTGTCATCCCTATCTACCTGCCACAAAACAGTTTTGATTTTTGATTTGGCTGGTGTACACTAATAGGGTGTACTTGTTGACTGTTGACAACAGCAATGATGATGTTGAAACCGCCGACCACAACCACAAGTAGCTACCAACATAAGTAGTAGCCCCAGGAAAGGCAAAATTTCCAGCGTCTGCATTTTCTAGATCTATATCGTTTAATCTCAAGATGAATTCCAGCCACAAAATGTCACAACTACTCAATCAACATACTGGTAGGCGAAACGACAACTATAATATGCAAAACATGACTGCTGCATCAAGGTCTTCCAGTCCAGGTCATCTCCTGCACATTTTTTTAATACTGGAACTTTCTTTGCTGATACTATTCACGCATGGTGCTGCTGGTGATGCTGCTGCTGCTGCTGCTAATGGAGGATATTCCAACTTTCAAAAGACCACGAAACTAACCGGATTTGCCAGTTCCAAACAAACATCCATATTTTCCCCTCACAACCCCTTGATAAAAGCTACCAATGATGACAGCAACAAGTCAAAGCAATTATATGTGCGACATGCAGCTTCAGAGGGTGTCATGTATCTCAAGGTAGACAATAATAATGATGCGACAGTATCATCCACACTGTTTCAAGTAAATGCCGATGACGATCGAGTATGGGACTGTCAACCGGTCCTCCAGAATAAAACAACGACAACGACGGCGACAAATGATACCAACGTATTAAAACAAGAGCCATGGATTCCATTGGAAGGTGTATTTGGGATCTATATCATTCCTTCGGGGACCATTTGGGTGCTAGTGACGGGATCACAAGAAATTTACAATGCTCCTCCCATCATTCAAGAAAGAAAAAACAAGCAGCATTCCTTAAAATCTTGGTTGCAAATACGAAAAGTAACAGATCTAGAATTGGTTCATATTCCCAACCGATTGCTATCGGCATCGCAATTGAAAGAAGAAGTCCGACAAGTGCAATTGCTGCGCAAGGGATTGAAACAACATTCCTTTTATTACGTGGCACCACAACCGTCAGAACAGAACGGTATTGTGCCAGATATGACCAAGAACCTGCAGCGGTCCTTTCGAGCGCTTATGAAGAAGAACGATACCAAAGACGACACTGATAGTAGGCTCACATCATCAGTAATAATGCCAGTGGAAGGCAATTCTGGATCGATAGTTTGCACTACGGAGGCCGCGCAAAATGCTACCAAGAGGTCGACATCAAAATGCTGGTGGGAAGATCCAAACAACAGGAATAATCCTGAGCGGCCCGATTCTAGATTCTTTTGGAACGAAGCTGCTATCGAACCTATCATCCAACGATATCATGCCGACAAGGAAAGCAGAGGGTCAAAAGATGCAGTTGCAGGGAATCAGATGTTGCTCGAGCATATGATTCCCTTGACGTCGGCTTTTGTTGGCGCTCAACGCAATGTGGTAGTATCACAGCCACCTCAGTCGAAAGAATCATCAAACACTACAATGGCATCAAAGCAACAACATCATTCTCTCGTCTACGACGAACTCCTCATCAGTCGTCGAAGTCGTTTTCGAGCAGGAACTCGTTTCACCAAGCGTGGGGCAGATGCTACCGGAGCTGTCGCCAATTACGCCGAAACAGAACAGGTCTGTCTGATTTTAAAAGACACACCCAAAACGCTAAAATCCAAAACAAAGAAGAAACATCGCTGCCTTTCCCAGTTGTGTAGTCACATCCAGACGCGAGGGTCCATTCCGCTGCGTTGGTCGAGCCCAACTGATATCAAAACGTACCGGCCAAGAATACGAATAGGAGTGGACCCAGTGTCGCAAACACGAGCTCTTATGTCGCATCTTTTGGAGCAGCTATCTTTGTACACGATGCAAGATGACGACAAGGACAATACTGAGAAATTGACGTCGGCTAAAATTGTCTTTGTCAATCTGATTGATAAGCACAGTGATCAAGGGCGCTTGGGCAGAGCATTTGATGCTGTGCTAGAGGCTGTCAAGGAAGTCTACGCCCCGCCAAATACAACCGTCGTTACTTCAACAGAAAGTCTGATGAATGCCACCACGGAACAAAACCGGCAACAAGGTGACGAATTTTTTACTAAACAACCCGTAATATTGGAAGCCAGTGCTGTTGAGCATATTTGGTGGGATTTCCATGCCGAAGTGAAGAATGGAAGGTGGCATCGCTTAGCAAGCCTTTTGGAAGCAGTACAACCAGCCTTGAAGGATCACGGATATTTCTCTGTGCGTGCTCCCACGGAGAGTAAGTCAGACTGGCGAATTGAGAGGCAGCAAAGAGCTGTTGTGCGAACTAATTGTATGGACTGTCTGGATCGAACAAATGTTGTTCAGAGCGTCTTTGGAAGATGGGTGCTCTTTCGTCAGCTTGAACAGTCTACTACTGATAACATTACAGGTCCTGCCGAGCCACCCAATGGTCTGCTAAACACCTTTGTGACAACCTACAAGAAGAACGCACTGGCACTGCCGTGGGACATTGGAGAAGTCGCTCATCGATTATTGTGGGCCGATAACGCCGATGCGATTTCTCGATTGTATGCAGGAACGCCTGCTCTCAAGGGCGACTTTACGCGGACGGGAAAGCGCACCAAACGCGGTGCCCTGGACGACGGTATGAATTCTTTACAACGTTACTATCTTAACAATTTTCTAGATGCTGATCGTCAAGAAGGTACTGACTTGATGGTGGGATATCAGTCATTTTCCAATCTCGACGACGACGTCGACGACGACCGGGATTGGTATCCCCAAGACCAACGCCATAGCACTGGAAGTCAGTTACACACACACACACACCTGCAGGGATCATCAGACGCATCCGGGACCAGCCTAGATCTGTCTACCATGACTCTCCAAGAGGCGGCGAGGCAAATGATGCTAGGAAACAATGTCTTTAAAAAGCAAGATGACGATGGCGACAAGAATCACGCGCGCATCAAGGATTTCAAAGGCTATCAACCACACCTTCGCAAATCTCTTGATCGCGTTGTTGGAGGAGCATCGGTTCAAAGTAGGCGGCCTTTTGGACGCACTCATCTGGCCCGTCCTTTTGATCTTCGTTGGCTACCCGGAGACGTACAAGACCACATGCGTAGCCGGGCCATGGCAGCAGCTGAAGCCGATGCTTTAGCTGCCATGGATCAGCGTGCTGCCTCGGCGGAGCCTTGGTGGGTAGTTCTAGATTCCTCATCCGACGATGAAACAGGAGACGAAAACGGCTCTGTAGAATTCATGGACCGACACCAGGAAATTAGGTCCAACCCAGTCACCAAATCTGTTCATGCTGGATATGCCATGAGTGCAGCCTTGCTCGGCACCCGGGCTCCTGCGTGGATGGCTGCTCTCGTTGTGTTACTGGTAGGAGCATCGTATTTTCAACTACCTCGAGGCATATTATTTCATGAACACTATGAGGATGAGGAAGAGCGGAAGTGATAGTAACAGTGATGAGTCGTAGAATAAAGACATGATAGCTGCATCAATTTGTAGAACCATACGAGTAGCAGTAGCTAACGTAATCACTACATGCTAGATTCAAGTTTGCTCCCCAAATACTACTACTAGCAGGCTCAAGATCAGTGTGAGGGAAAAACTACCGAAACAGTACGGAGTACGAGTACTCGGCTCATTATTTAGTAATCTACTTTAGACTTGTAGCTACTAGTAGAGTAGACTACTAGTCTACTAGTCCAAACTCGAGCCTACTCCGATTCTCATAACTATTTCCTAGTTCGGTTATGAGCTTCCTTTTCCAACTAATCTATTTTGTGACTGCTTTGTTCGTGAATCATCTTTTTTTTCTTTACCCCTTTTCGGCCTACTATTTTTTTTTTAAATACTCGAGTACTCAGTAATAATAATCGCCTGCGTCTGCACCTTTCATCAAAAGCAATAGCGTTTACAATATCCCGGTCGAGTTAACCAATTTCCGCCATGCCCATGAAGACCCCAGAATCCGTGCTCAAGAAGCAAAAGGCTCAGAAGAAGATCGCTGATGCCAAGGCAGCCGCCGCCGCTGAAGCCGAGAAGAAGGCGAAGACCGATATCGAAAAGTTCAAGGCTAGCGCCAAAAAGCACGAGGAAGAATACCTCGCTGCTGAGAAGACCGCCATTGACAACCGTCGCAAGGCCAAGGTTAGTGGAGGGTTTTTTGTCCCTGCCCAGCCTAAGTTGTGCTTGGTGATTCGTATTCGTGGTATCATTGGAGTGTCCCCCAAGGCCAAGAAGGTGATGCAGCTGTTCCGTTTGAGACAGCTCCACAATGCTACCTTTGTCCGATTGAACGAAGCTACTATGCGTATGCTTCGTCTGATCGAGCCCTACGTCACGTACGGTTATCCAACCCGTTCCACTGTCCAGAAGCTCATTCACAAGAGAGGTTTTGGAAAGTTGAACAACCAGCGCATCCCCATCGGCGACAACACAGTCATCGAAGAGGGACTTGGCAAGTATGGAATCTGCTGTGCCGCTGATTTGGTGCACGAGATTTTCACCGTGGGACCCAACTTTAAGGCTGCCAATAATTTTTTGTGGCCCATGAAGTTGAGCAACCCAACTGGTGGATTCTCTCGCAAGACCAAGCTTTTGCACTTTTTGGAAGGCGGAGAAGCCGGTGCCCGTGGTGAAGAGATCAACAAGCTTGTCAAGAAGATGATTTAAGTTGTTGTCGAATGACGAGTAATCAATAGCTAGCTTAAACCACACCATATTGGTAACCCTTGAAAATGTTCCAACCCTTAAACACCGCGCATTCCCCAGTTGGAATTGCAAGCACGGAGTCAGCTAGCTGATTTCGTGTTGGTGGGGTGGTCACCCCCATCCATTGTAGACCTCTATTTTTTACATTATCAAGTTACATTAGTCTAGTTTTTTACCCGGACCATTGAAGTGTTTGTTCTGTGCTCAAGATGGCAGTGAGAGGTTTGCTTGCAGCAGTGTCCAAAAATGATGACAACCACATGACAATCAACCAGCCTCCCCCCCCCGAATTACTTCACGTTAAGATACCAATTGCCACCACCATTTCATGTGTCATGAATCAAGCAAGCAAATCGTGGCTGAGAACGATTAGGGTCCCCTTGCAGCCTGCACCTAAATTTGTTTTGCCGTAGATGACAGTCTGCAAGCTTTTTTGTGTGCTCACGTAGAATGCAGGTATCTCCAGGTAGGTTGAGGCTTGTTGTCATCCTTATTATCTACCTAGCTTTATCTCGAGAGCTACTCCATTTAATAATAATAGTAAAATATATTGTGAACATCTCGACTACTAGACTACTGTACGTGGTAGTATCTACTCGGAGTATCTATTTGTTGTGTGTGTAACAGTGCGCAACAATTATTATTTTTGTCTGCAAATCCATCGAGCTCATAACCTTCTTGAGTCGCTTTTACTCGTGAATCGTCAAAACCAGTCGACAATTCCAAGTTTCACTTTTACTTCTGATCTAAATCTCACATCTGTTATCTGCATCCAACTCGTCCACAAATATTCCCGTTTTCTTTGTGAAGAGAGGTTAAGCAAACAGCAAACTGAACAACTATCTCAATTGGATAGAAACACTCTCTACGAAGATGGAAGAATCCTTTCCTCGTGGTGGAAAGTATCAGCATAATGAAGATGCCGCGACAAAATCATCCAAGAAGGAAGAATTTCGGCATCACAAAAAGCGCAGCTTGGCGGCCGACGACAACAAGGACGACGATTTCTTGTTTGGCTCGAACAAATCCAAGTCTTCGAAAAAAAAGAAAAAAACTGATCACAGAGCTACCGAAGAGGATGCTTTGGCGAATTATGGAGCATCGAAACATTCCTTGCTGCCTCTGGGAGGTGGCGGTGTAGTTCTCAAAAAGAACCCCAACAACGACAAGCTGGCAGAAACAGGAGGAAAGAAGAGTAAGGCAGCAGCTGAACCTTTCATCGAAGCTCTGGGGTTTTCGCGACTGGCTAAGGGCACCAAGTTGTTAGGAATCGTCCGTGAAGTTCAGGAAGAATTTGCCTTGGTCTCGTTGCCCAATCTGTTGACGGGATATGTGCTAAGAAATGAGGTATGTAAAGAGAGAGTGAGGGTGTTTCTTCTAGTGCACTGAATAAATCTGGAATTGTGGAGTTGTTTTTTTATCAACAGGATGGTGGGCAAGGTATACTCTCAATGACAAATATTATGCATTTGATGCTAACACTTCCGCCTCTTTAATTATGTTCGCAACATTCTATACCATTCCGCCTCATCAGGCTGGCCCCGATGCTCCACCGTTGACTCATGTTGTTTCCGTAGGACAAGTCTTGGCTGTTGTCATTGTCCGCACCATTACCGAGACGGTCAAAAATGCTGGTAGTAGCAATAGAAAAGACAAAGGCAGTGACGCCAAAGGAACTCGGAAACGCATTCAGGTCTCATTAGAACCATCAACCGTCAATCTACGTCACGAAGAACCCACACCAAAATTCCCCATCCGAGGAAAGATCCAAGGTATTGAAGATAATGGTATTTTGGTGAGCTTGGGACATGGCCGCAAAGGATTTCTGTCGTTTCAAGATATGGACGACAACACGTACAAAGTCAATGAAGGAGACGAAGATGCTGATGCTGATGATGATGACAAGGAGGAAGATAACGACGACGAAGATGATGCCAAGGCAGATGGCCGCACTACGCTTAAAGTAGGACGTGTTGAAGATTTTATTGTAAAAAAAGGTGCCAAGTCGGTCACAGATATTGTTCCGTTGTCTTTGCCTTCTACGGATCGCATGGCCAAACATGTGGTGACTGATTCCAGTCCTTCGATTCATGCCATTTCTCCCGGATGGTTGGTCAAGGTCAAAGTAGAAGCTGTCGCACGCAATGGTCTTTGTGTTGCGTTTATGGGCAACATCTTTCGTGGTGCTTTAGAGCTCTCCCATTTGGGTGGGTTTTGGGTTGCCAACACGAGACAACTGGACGGATCCACTGAATGGAAAGGTCTCTTTCGCGACGATCAAACCTCAAACCCCATTCGCTCATTCACGGCACGTATCTTGGCCGTCGACGCAGCCACTAAAATGATCCGGTTGACAGTGTCACCGCATTTGATGGACTTGCGCCCACCTCCAATCGACTTTCTTCCTTCACCCGGTGCCGTTGTAAAAGATGCCACGGTCATTCGATTGGATCCGGGAGTAGGAGCATTGTTGGCTCTTCCTCGGGAAGAAAAGAAAATGGACGTGGAGAAAAGTGATGGCAGTGATAGCGACCCTGACGACTGTAGTGAGGAAGAGGCGCATGACGATGGAGCTCCGAAATCGTTATTGCACAAACCTATTTCCACCAGTGAGTCATACCATGAGGCTACCAAAGTGCGAGCAGTATACGTCCATATTTCCAAAGCCATGGATGAAAAGGAAGATGGGCGCATCTCGGAGACCACGTTCGCACGGGAGTTTGCACCTTCCACAAAACACGATGTTCGTATTCTTAGGTAAGCCCAAGAGTTCTTTTGATATCTGCGAATGACTGTAAGCCATTTCATCTCAATTGTTTTTCTTTGTCTTTAGTACTTCTAATCTGGTCGAAGGGGTGGCTTCAGGGGCTGCTGCAAAGAGTATTTTAGATGCTCACGTCTTGACATACTCTGATTTGAGTCCCGGCAAGGTGCTACGTAATGTGCCTGTTTTGGCTCATTTGGATGGAGGAGCTGTTCTTGTTGAACTAGGAATGGAAATTCGCGGTCTATTGACTACAAACCAACTCTTTGATCAGGCTGGAACATCTGAATTCCGGTCCAAAATGCTGAAAGCCAAGTACGCGGTCGGATCTAAAGTGGATGTCCGTGTCCTGTCCACTGATTCAAAGATCAAGAAGTGCTTTTTAACAGCCAAAAAACCTTTGATTTCGGCATCAAATATCGTTACAAATTACACAGACTGCAAAGTCGGACAAACGACAACTGGCTTTGTTTCCAAAATCGATGACCATGGTTTGTCCATCACCTTTTTCAACAAAGTTTACGGGCGGGTCACCGCCAGGAGTCTGGCTCTTGAACTTGGCATTGACGACCACCGTGAAAATTACAAAGTTGGCGACGTTGTTCAATGCCGAATTGCTAATATTAAAAAAATTCGACGCGGTGATAGTCGGCGACAAAGTTTAGAAGAATCTGATGATGAAGGAAGCTTAGACAAGGAGGATTCTTACCGATATTTCTGGGAGCTAACCCTCAGCCTTCGTCTGGGTGCATCTGAGGATACTAGTGAGGAGGGCCAGATGCAAATAGACGTACGAGCTGCCCAGACGGTGCATCTCCGAGCAGGCGCTGTACTTCCGGAGAATTCAATGAAAGTTGTCAACCTGGTTGCAGGGAGAGACAAACCTAATGGCACTTTTGTACCAGGTTATGCCATTGTCAGCGTCAAGTCCAAGTATTTGATTGATGAGGCAGAGTGTGCCACGATGCTTCCTTACGTCGAGTGTAAGCTTCCGTACGATTGTCTACTTGATGAGTATGATCTCAATGACTTGAAATCCGCGGCTGCCTTGGATGCTTTAGCAGTAAAAATGTTGAAGGTTGGCAAGTCGTTGAAATGCAAGGGCATTCTTATGACGGACCCAAAAAAATCAAGTTATGAATATTCTAGTGGCATGGGAAGACTCACACTTGTGTGCATCCGACCGAGGCTGGTAGAGGTTGCCGAGCGTCTGGCTGATTCCGGTGAAGGCAAGATGGACGGCCAAATGCTTCCATCGCCAGAATCTGAGATCTTCGAAGGAGCCGAAGTCATTGGCTATGTGGCACAAATCGATCCTCGTCACGGTGCTTTTGTTCGATTTTTAGATGGATTGACTGGTCTTGTACCAAAAAGCCGAGGAGGTTTGGATTTACAGCCATTTGGTACTGTTCTTACTAATATTGTATCGATTGATCATATGAGAAGTCCACCCAAGATATTGCTCTCTGCGGATACTTATTTCGGCACAGGAAGAAAAAGATCTAACGCAACTTACGAGGGCAGCACTACTAACTCACCATTGAGCGAAGGCGACGCGATAGCCGAGGCCGAAATCGAGAGTTTGGATTTTTACAACGCCAATCTGAAAATTCTCGACAAGAAATTGAAAGAGTACGAGATCAAAGCACGGGTTCATTGTGCGATGACGGAGAGCCAAATTTACGACAACTTTATTGAGACTATCAAAAGCAAGTTTGCCAAGGCTGTGTCCATCAACAAGTATCATCCTTTCCACAGCTGGAAAGTCGGCACGAAGCTTAAGAATCTTAAAGTCGTGGTTGCTGGAATGAGTCGAGACGGTAGTTGTTACGTGGAATTGACAAATCAGAAGGTTAAAAGCAGTGAGTCGAAGGTACCTCCCATTCTCATGCACAAAGAGCAAGTCCCCCCTGGTGCGCGTATAACTGGAATTGTCAAACAGATCGATCAGTTCAACAGGGGTGTCCATGTTGTTGTCGGACCAAAGCTTACAGGCTTTATTCCTGGAGTTGAGTGCTCAGATGATGTTGATGTGTTGAACAACCTTTCGAGTCATTTTCCAGTGGGTGCGCGCCTTGCATGCACAGTCCTTGACAAGATGAGGTGGAGAAAGCTGATTGCTCAGGGTACGAACACATACTCATCAAAAGAAGACCACTTGGACTACGATCCCCAGAATATTTTCTTGTCCCTGTTGTGTGACGCGAACGCTGCTGCCAGCTCACCTCAGATCGCCAAACCTACTCGCAATGACTTAATTGTCGGGCGAATCCAAAGATCGCTCAAGACTGTGGTTGGCCCTGCTCTAATGATGGAGCTCCGAGGTGGTTATGTCGGACGTTGTTGCATCACTGAGATGGAAGAGCCTGATGAATGGAGTAATATGCCTCTTGGGCACGAATCAAGCGGCGAGAAGCTAAGTAAAGAGAGTGCTATTGTTTCCGGTGATAGTGACGCTGATAGTGACGAAGAAGCTGACCGAGGCCCCAAGGAAAGCAAATTAAGGTGAGCTTTTTATCCTGTATTATTTTGTTTGTTTGTTTGTTTGCTTGCTTGCTTGCTTGCTTGCTTGCATGCACAAGCGGAACGGTCAAGTGCTTTGTTTCTTGACTGTGAAGAGAAGCTTCAGCTTTGGATGTGCACAAATTGATTAGCAGGCCTGTGTGGATTACACGATGTTACTATCACGTGTCGCAATGAAAGGCCATCTGCATCTCTTCTTTCTTATCGGCCAGGATTTACTTGAACCTAATCAACCGTTTTTCCTGTTCGTATTTTGCAGACATGGACATGGAAGTCGGTTTGCTGACGGAACCTATGTGAAATGCCGAGTCGTAGCAGGAATTAATTCTCGGCCTGTTGTTGATGTTAGTCTTCGCTCAAGCCGCATTGATGGTGATATTGACGAGGACGAAGTTCCCGAAGTGGGTGAAATGTGCCACGCTTTTGTTGTCAATACTAACAAGAGCGGGTGCTTTGTTCGTTTGTCACGAAATGTTGAAGGTAGAGTAATCTTGAAAGAATTGTCGGACGAATTTTTGCCCAACCCCGCAGCTTCTTTCCCTCCTGGTAGGCTTGTTGCTGGTAAGGTGAAAGCCGTGAAAGAAACGAAAGGCAAGGATCAGAAGAAAACGATGCTGGATTTGGATATGCGAGAATCTACTGTCCTACAAAGTCAAAAGCTCCAATTTTCTGATATTGAATTGAACAGTAAACACAAAGGTACCGTCACACGGGTAGAAGACTACGGAGTATTTGTACGCCTTGAAAACAGCGCTGTCTCGGGTTTGGTTCACAAGAGCGAATGTAGCGACAAGTATGTCAAGAGTCTCCCAGATCTGTACGATCCTGGTGACCTTGTGAAAGTGCTTGTGATTAAAAAGGACGAAGGTGAAAAGAGAATTGGCTTTTCTATGAAGGCC
>Ga0210025_1002974_pt1 | contig 15796 bp, 15 predicted proteins | sample CryGeyme20150102_FD_183989 | JGI IMG/M metagenome (GOLD analysis project Ga0210025, IMG submission 183989) | Groundwater microbial communities from Crystal Geyser aquifers in Utah, USA - Crystal Geyser metaG 2015-0102 (SPAdes) (version 2) | ecosystem: Environmental > Aquatic > Deep subsurface >...
TGGAGGCGAAAGGTAAACTGGCATGGAAGCCCGCTGCCGAGCGCACGCGCCGGGTGTCGGCGGCGCTCAGGGCCTACGCAGCGATGGTAACCAGCGCCGACAAGGGCGCGGTGCGCGACGTGACGCAGGTGGAACGATAATGTAGGAGCGGCTTCAGCCGCGAAAGCGATATTCGCGGCTGAAGCCGCTCCTATCACGAGGGGCCAGGATGAAAGCCATACTGATTGCGAATCCGAAAGGCGGCAGCGGTAAGACCACGCTGTCCACCAATATTGCGGGCTATCTGGCCGCGCAGGGGCAGCGGGTGGCGATCCTTGATCTCGATCGGCAGAAGTCGGCGACGCAATGGCTGGCGATGCGACCGCTTGATCTGCCCGGAATCGAGCTGATGCAGTCCGATGGCGAACGCGCCGCGCCGCTTGACAGTCTGGTGATCGATTCGCCCGCCGGGCTGCACGGCAAAAACCTGGAACATGCCTTGAAACTGGTGCACCGGGTGATCGTGCCGATCGCGCCGTCGGCGTTCGATATCCAGGCGAGCCGCGATTTCCTGCAAGTGCTGCACCACGAGAAGACGGTGCGCAAGGGCAAGATATTCGTCGGAGTGGTGGGAATGCGCATGGATCCGCGCACCCGTGCCGCGTTGACGCTGGAACAATTTCTGCAAGGACTGGACCTGCCGGTGCTGGCCTATCTGCGCGAGACGCAGGCATATGTCACGGCCGGGTTCGAGGGCAAGACCTTGTTTGATCTGCCGCCCGCGCAGGCGCAGCGCGAATTGGCGCAGTGGTCCTATTTGCTGGGATGGCTGCAAAGTGGTGACGAAAATCAAAAGGAGGCAACATGAACAGACTTTGGATGATGTGCGGTTTGCTGATACTGGCCGGGTGTCAGGGTGAAGAAGCGCAACCCGTGGCACCGAAACCCGCCGAAAGTGTGGTTGCACCAGCCTCTGTGACATCGGTTGCAACACGGGCGGCTGTCGGGGATGAGACTGCCATGGCAAAACCGGTCACGAAACCCGCAGGCAGCACGAAGCAGGTTTTGCCCGCAGAGAAAAAAGCCGCGATTCAGGCACCCGAAGTGGCTGCACCTGCCGCCGTCGTTGCGGCTCCTGTTCCGGCACAGCAAACGGCTGTCGCCGAAAATATCGGTAAGGAGGCTGTTCCGTCTGTGCCGGCAGTATCCGATGACGAGGTTCTGGCGTTGGCGCACAAGAACAACTGCTTTGCCTGCCATGCGCTGGAGAGAAAAGTAATGGGGCCGGCCTTCAATGCGGTGGCAGCCAAATATCGAGGTGACGCAAATGCCCAGGCTTATCTGGAAAACAAGATTGCCAAGGGCGGCAGCGGCGTGTGGGGCGGAGCGCCGATGCCGGCCCAGCCAAAATTGAGCGCGGAGGAACGCAGCCAGTTGGCAAGGTTCATCCTGAAACTGCATTAGGGCGTCAACCTGCATGATGGTTGCCGCGTTACCTGCCCACCGCAAGTGGTTTGCAATTCGCGCGGGGTTGTTTAGAATGCGGTCGGGGTAAGCGCTCCGCTCGTTTTTTCGTGTAGTACAACTTGAATAATGGAGAAAACATGAAATCTATCGTTATCAGCATGGCCGTTGCCGCAGGTCTGATGGTTGCCGGTTCCGCATCGGCCGCCACCGCAATGCCGGCCGTCGCCAAGAAGAACAACTGCACCGCATGCCACGCTGTGGACAAGAAGGTGGTCGGTCCGGCTTGGAAGGATGTCGCGGCCAAGTACAAGGGCGACGCAGCCGCCTGGGACAAGCTCGCCACCAAGATCAAGAAGGGTGGCAGCGGTGCATGGGGCAAGATGCCGATGCCAGCCAATCCCAAGGTCAGCGATGCCGACATGGCGGAAATCCTGGCTTTCATCAAGGGCCTGTGATCGAGTCAGCGCATCAATAAAAAAGCCGGCGCAAGCCGGCTTTTTTATTGCCCTGAATTTGTGCGCGTTGATTCCTGGCTTGAGTCTGTGGCCGCTTCGGGGTTTAATCGGCGCTCATATTTCGGGGTGAGAGGCGATGATGCAGAAACAAAAAATGGCCGCGTGCTTGTTTTTATGCAGCTTGCCGCAGGTAGCCTTTGCGGCGGATGCGACGCTGGATGCGTGGTTCAGCAACGTCAACGGCATGCTGGCGCAAGTCATCTTCTTCGATGTTTTTCCCGGCGCGCCGAGCATGCCGCTGATCGTGGCCTGGCTGATTGTGGCTGCGGTTTTTCTGACCTTCCGTTTCAGTTTCGTCAATCTGCGCATGATGCGCCACGCGTTCCGGGTGATCCGCGGCAAATACCGCACCGTGGATGACCAGGGTGAAGTGACTTCTTTCCAGGCGCTTTCGACCGCACTGTCCGCCACGGTGGGGCTGGGCAATATTGCCGGTGTGGCGATCGCCATCTCCATTGGCGGGCCGGGCGCGACGTTCTGGATGATTGTTGCAGGACTGCTCGGCATGAGCACCAAATTCACCGAAGCCAGCCTTGCCCAGATGTACCGCCGGGTGCGCCCGGATGGCCGCATCATGGGCGGCGCGATGGAATATCTGTCCATCGGTCTGGCCGAACAGGGCGCGCCCAGACTGGGCAAGACACTGGCGATCCTGTTTGCCCTGTTCACCATACTGGGTTCTTTCGGCGCGGGCAGCGCGTTCCAGGTCAGCCAGTCGATGGGGGCGGTGCAGGCGCAGATCCCGTTCTTTCAGGAAACCCCCATCGCCTATGGCTTGCTGATGGCGCTCGCCATCGGACTGGTCATCATTGGCGGTTTGCGCCGCATCGCGCATGTCGCCGAAGCGGTGGTGCCGACCATGGTCATCATCTATGTAGGCGCCTGCATCTGGATCATCGCCAGCAATGCGGCACTGGTGCCGGAGGCCTTGGGCAAGATCGTGCTGGAAGCCTTTTCGCCCATCGCGGTGGCGGGCGGCATGGTGGGCGCGCTGGTACAGGGCTTCAAGCGCGCCGCCTTTTCGTCCGAAGCGGGCTTGGGTTCGGCCGCGATTGCGCACTCCACCGCCTCGGTGAAGTATCCGGTGCGCCAGGGACTGGTCGCGCTATACGAGCCGTTCATCGACACCGTGCTGATCTGCACCATGACCGCGCTGGTGATCGTCATCACCGGGGTTTATAACGCGCCGGAATACGAAACCATCCGCGCGGCGAGCCAGGGTGCGACGCTCACCTCGATGGCATTCGCGACCGTTTCCGACTGGTTCCCCGCCATCCTCGCTCTGTCCGTGGTGTTGTTCGCCTACAGCACGGCGATCTCGTGGTCGTATTACGGCGAACGCTGCTGGGTGTATGTGTTCGGCGAACGCTACTCGATTCTGTACAAGGCGATTTTCATCGGCTTTGTGGTCGTCGCGTCGGTGGCGAGCGCTTCCAATCTGCTGGATTTCACCGACCTGCTGGTGCTGTCGATGGCTTTCCCCAATCTGGTCGGCTTGTACGTGTTGAGCGGCAAGGTGAAAAATGCGCTGGCCGAATATGAGACGCGACTTGCCAGCGGAGAATTGGATCGGGAAGTGCTGATCAGGAAATAGCTTGCAGCAGTAATTTCGTCGCCAGCCCGAGCAGCAGCACGGCAAATAATTTGCGCAGCAGTGCAACATCGAGGCGATGCGCTGTCCTGGCGCCGAGCGGCGCAGTGATGACGCTGGCGAGTGCGGCCCAGAGCAGGGCGGGCAGATAGACAAAGCCGAGATGGGTGGCAGGCAGCCCCTCGCTGTGCATCCCGATGACGATGTAGCCCAGCGTGCCGCCGACTGCGATCGGAAAGCCGATTGCCGCGGCCGTGCCGATGGCGCGCCGCAGCGGCAGGTTGCACCAGATCAGAAAAGGGATGACGACCGTCCCGCCGCCGATCGAGACCAGACTGCTCAACCATCCCGTGAAAGTTCCGCACGCACCCATGCCGAGTGGGCCGGGCAGGGTGCGCTGGGGATGCGGTTGGATGTCGAGCAGAATCTGTGTCGCGGCAAAATAGACGAATAGCGCGAAGAAAATCGTCAGGAATTGCGCTGAGAACACTGCTGCCGACGCGGCACCGAGCGCGGTGCCGAGCAGGATGCCGGGTGTGATGAGACGGACGACCGGCCATTCCACCGCGCCATGCTGGTGGTGCTTGCGCAGGCTGGCGAGCGAAGTGAACAGAATGGTTGCCATGCTGGTGCCGAGTGCCAGGTGCATCAAATGTTCGGGCGGAAAGGATTGCGCCTCGAACAGCCAATACAGCACTGGGACAAGCAACGTTCCCCCGCCAATCCCGAACAGGCCGCCGAGGAAGCCTGCAAGAGCACCCAGCATGAGATAGGCGGCGACCGCTTCCACTAGGAACTTGCCAGTCGCGAAGTGATGAACTTCCACTCCGCCGGATCCAGCGGAGTGATGGACAGGCGATTGCCGCGCTGCAAAGTGCGCAGGTTCTCCAGTTCGGGATGGCGTTTCAGTTCTGCGAGGGAAATGAGCGCGATCTTTTTCACCAGTTTCACATCCACATTGAACCAGCGCGGTGTTTCGGGCGTGGCCTTTTCATCAAAGTATTTGTTATTCCTGTCGAATTGGGTGGCATCGGGATAGGCCGTGCTGCTGACTTGGGCGATACCGGCGATGCCCGGCTCTTTGCAGTTGGAATGGTAGAACAGCACGCCGTCGCCGATGCGCATCTGGTCGCGCATGAAGTTGCGCGCCTGATAGTTGCGCACGCCGTACCAGGCCACCGTCTGGTCTTTCATCGCAGCCAGATCGTCGATGCTGCAATCGGAGGGTTCGGATTTCATCAGCCAGTAGCGCATCATTCAACTCCGCAAAAGAAAAGTGCGACCCTGAAGATCGCACTGAAATTAAAGTCCCCCGCCTGTGCCGTTGACTCAATATCTTGAACCTGGGTTCAAGTGGGTCGGTTCCCGGCCACATCAGGTGCATCCGCTAGGGACACTCACAACAGTGGTTAAAGTGGGGCGCAACCTAAGCGTTAGCTCATTGGTTCAAAGAATGATGAATCTGACGAACACTGCAGGGGACACGGCCTGATTCTAGAACAACTCGTCCTGCTCTGCCAGCGTCGCGTCGATGATCTTTTGCATCGCCTGTGTTCTGTGCTTGAACGCGGCGAGGTCGAAGCCGCCACCGAGGCGGGTGGTCAACAGTTCGTGCGCGATGTTGAGCGCCGCCATGATGGCGATGCGCTCGACCGAGGCGATCTTGCCCGCGTCGCGGATCTCGCGCATCTTCTGGTCCAGATAGGCAACCGCATCCAGCAATTCAGCGCGCTCGTCCGGCGGACAGGCGACTCGGAATTCGCGGTCGAGGATGTTCACATCGATGAAACTGGTGTTGGCCGGGCTCATGCGGATTCTGCGGGAAGATGTTCGAGGATTTTTTCGATCTGCTGCGCGGCCTGGTTCAGCTTGTCCTGGTTTTTTCTTTGTTCGCTGACCGCCGCCGCGACGTGCTGGCGCAATTGCAGATTCTCCGCGCGCAGGCGCTGTGCCAGTTGCACGAGTTGTGTCAACTTCTGTTCGAGGGTGTCAAGTTCGCTTTGCATGGGCGAACTATAGATTTTAAATCCCTGTTAAGTCAATCGATAACGGGATGTTTTGCAAGTGAATTGGAATTATTGGAGCGGTCTGACATGGCGCCGGATGGCGGCCGGTCTGCTACAATCCGCGCCGCTTCAAGGTGCAGCGAGGTAAAAACCTCGCAGTTAAACGGGAAACAGGTGCGGAAATATTCCAATACCTGTGCTGCCCCCGCAACGGTAAGCCAGTGTGGGACTGTCAATATGCCACTGTGCGCAAGCATGGGAAGGCGACAGTTCAAGACTGGCGAGCCCGGATACCGGCCTTGGGCGTTTGGAAGTCATGTGAACCTATTGCGCGAACGGATTGCCGCGTTGCGCGGTGCTCGCAATCCTCATGTACCAAAAGTACATTGCGGTTGCTGCGCTCCGTGCGCCTTGCACTCAGTCCGCTCATAACGGTTCACATACCTTCCAACGGTTCAGGAAATGCGCGTGGGGCGCATGGATGCCCGTTTTCACAGGTTCATTCTTTCTTCCCGCCGCTTTCCTGATTTTGTTCAATGTTCCAACGGGGACGATTGGAACGTATTCAGGGAAAATTCAAATGAAACAAAAATTATTTTTTGCCGCACTGTTCTGTGCGGTTACTCCATTGGTCTATGCGGCAACCGAGAGTTTGGATGAAGTGGTGGTCACGGCGATGAGATTTTCAGCCGCACTGGAAAGCGCATCGGTGAATGTCATAGTGATTACCGCGGAGGATATCGAGAAAAGTGCCGCTAAAACATTGCCAGCCTTGCTGGCACAGCATGCTGGAATTCAGGTACGCAGCAATGATGGCACATCGGATATGGCAATCGACTTGCGCGGATTTGGCATGACCGGAAATCAGAACACCCTGGTACTGTTAGACGGACAGCAGCTCAATGATATTGAGCTGACCTCAATACGCTGGTCGGCAATTCCTCTCGCCTCAATAGAGCGCATTGAAATCATGAATGGCAGTGGTGCTGTGCTTTATGGTGGCGGCGCAACTGGCGGCACGATCAATATCATTACCAAGCACCCCAGCAAGGAAATGCGCGGCAACGCGAGCGTGGGCTTGGGAAGCTACGATGCCAAGGAATGGCAACTCGCATTTTCCGGTTCGAGTGATCGTGTTGGAATGCGTGTCACGGCCAGCGGTTTGGACTCGTCCAACTATCGCGCCAATAACCACATCGCACAAAACAATCTGGAAGCGGATTTGCGTACCGACGCAGGGCATGGCGAGGCCATCCTTAAATTTGGTGCAGATAATCAAAATCTTCGTTATCCCGGTAATCGTGTGGTCAATCCAGGCGCGGGTGTTAATGAGTTGGTGACTGACCCAAGCGGGACTTCGACCCCGCTGGATTATGGCAAGCGTGATGGTGTGCATGCTAGCCTTGGAACCAGTCAGCATCTCGATTTTGGACAGTTGGCAGGAGAGCTTTCATATCGAAGCAAGAAGCAGCAGGCATTTTTTGCAGCGTTCGGTGGTAGCTATTTAGAGACGGATCTCAATCTGCTCTCCTTTACACCCCGCGTGAAAATCCCTTATCAACTTGGCGGTTCCGGCAATGAGCTGATCGTCGGCGCGGATCTCGCCGATTGGGATTACGATTCACGTCGTTCGAGCAGCCCAGCCAGTATTGGCACCCCGACTACGCATCTCTTGGCGAAGCAGTCCAATCGTGCGCTGTATGTGCAAAACACAGCACAGCTTGGCGCTGATACCAAGTTGACATTGGGCGCTCGTTCACAACATGTTGACTATCAAGCCCACGATGCTGTTAACACCGCTGCTTACGCGTCGGGTACCCAAGGACGTGTGGTGGATGCTTATGAAATCGGACTGCGCCATAGCTTGAATCAGGACTTGTCGTTGTTTGGGCGCATCGGCCGCAGCTTTAGAGTAGCGACAGTAGATGAAATTTTCGATCAGTACGGCGGGCTGCTGTTTGATTCAAAAATCACTCTGCTGGAACCGCAGACTTCCCAAGATAACGAAGTGGGTGTCAACTACAAGGGTGCGAGCAGCAAGGTACGGGCAGTGCTGTTTCAGATGAACTTGAACAACGAAATCCATTACAACGCGATTACTTTCACCAACATGAATCTGTCGCCGACGCGCCGTTATGGGCTGGAATTGGAAGGTGCCCATAACTACACCGATGCGCTCGATGTCGCTGCGGCCTATAGCTATACGGTGGCGAAATTCCGTGAGGGTACTTATGGTGGCACGAACGTGTCGGGAAAAAATATTCCATTGGTGCCACGTCAAAAGCTCACGCTCTCTTCTGCCTGGAAAATGTCCGAAAAAACCACGCTGAGCGGCAACGCGAACCATGTGGGGCAGCAACACTTCGACAATGACCAAGCCAACACATTCAGTCAGAAGATGCCGGCTTACACCACGGTAGATGTGAAGCTATCTCACCGTGAGGGATCATGGTTGGTGGCTGCTGCGGTGAATAACTTGTTCAACAGGCAATATTTCACTTACGGTGTGGCGAGCACGGCCACGCCTGGCAAATATAACGCTTATCCGATGCAGGAACGCAGCCTTGCGCTGAACGCGAGTTACCAGTTTTAGTATTTTCGTAGCGATGCCCCTGTTACAAGGGTAAGGCTGGCTGTCGCCTGCCCCTGCCTTTTCTGTTAAAGTTCCCGCTGCTATTTTGTCTGCGGGAACGCATAAGGAGACAACATGAAAATCTTGCAAAATCAAACGGTGTGGATTGCAGCAGCACTGCTGTCACTGATGGCGGCGACCCGCTACAACCATTTCGGATCATCAATGGCTTTGCCCGACGCCTCATATGCGGTGTTCTTTCTGGCCGGGCTTTATCGCGTGCGCGGGGCGCTGGCGTTGCTCGCTTTGCTGCTGCTGGAGGCCGCGCTGGTCGATTTCTACGCGATCAATTTTCGTGAGATCAGCGCCTATTGCGTCACCTCGGCATATGCCTTTCTGGTGTTCGCCTATGGCGCGCTGTGGTTTGTCGGGCGCTGGTATGCCGCACGTCATGCGGTGAGCGGCAAGGGCGTGCTCGGTCTGATGCTGGCGGCGGCAGTGGCGGGGAGCGCGGCGTTCGTCATCGCCAACGTGAGTTTCTATCTGCTGGCGGGCTACTTCGAGCAGATGAGCGTGGTGCAATACGTGGCCAGCGTCGCCCAGTACTATTTGCCCTACGTTGCGGTGATGATGTTCTATGTCGGGCTGGCGTTCGCTGTGCAGGTACTGGCACGGACCTTCGGCAAACCGCAGCAGGAAACCGATGCGGTCTGATTTCGCGCGCATCACCCTCTCGTGCAGATGACCAGTTCTCAGCTTTACCTGCGCCTGCTGCGCTACGTCAGGCCGTATTGGCAGGCGTTTTCCGTCTCGATCCTTGGCATGGTGGTGGCGGCGGCGACCGAGCCGCTGTTACCCGCGCTGCTCAAGCCTTTCCTCGACGGTACTTTCGTGCACAAGGACGATCTGGTGATGCGCTGGGCGCCGGTGTTCATTCTGGGGATCTTTTTCGTGCGCGGACTGGCCGGTTTTTTCGGTTCCTATGCCATTCATTGGGTCGGCAACAAGGTGGTGATGGACCTGCGCGCCGAGATGTTCGGCAAGTTGATGACGCTGCCGACGCGCTACTTCGACGATCACGCCACCGGCCTGCTCATCTCCAAGCTGACCTACGATGTAAACAACGTGACGGCGGCGGCGACCAGTGTGGTGACCATCGTTATCCGTGACACCATCATTATCCTCGGCCTGCTTGGCTGGCTGTTCTATCTCGACTGGAAACTGACCCTGATCTCGCTCACCATCGCGCCGGTCGTCGCCGCAATCATCCAGACTATCAACCGCCGGCTGCGCAATGCCAGCCGCGACACGCAACAGGCGATGGGCAGCATCACCCAGGTCATCGAGGAAAGCGTGACCGCGCACAAGGTGGTCAAGCTGTTTGGTGGTCAGGAATACGAACAACAGCGCTTCAATACCGAGATCAACTGGGTGCGCCGCTACGTGATGAAGCAGGCGGCGGCAGCCGTGGCCAACGTGCCGCTGGTACAGATGGTGGCGGCGGTCGCCCTGTCTTTCGTGATCTATCTCGCCATCGGGCAAGCCGGAAGCGACGCCACCACCGTGGGCGGATTCCTCTCATTTGTGGCGGCGATGCTGATGCTCACTTCGCCGCTCAAGCGTATTACCAGTATCACTGAATTCATCCAGCGCGGGCTGGCAGCAGCAGAAAGCGTGTTCGACCTGCTCGACAGCGAAAGCGAGAACGATCGCGGCACGAAGCAATTGGGCCGAGTGCACGGCGCAATCCGTCTCGAACATGTCGGCTTCACCTACGGTCGCGACGGCCGCATGGCGTTGCAGGATATCGATCTGGACATTCCGGCGGGGCAGGTAGTGGCGCTGGTTGGCGCTTCCGGCAGCGGCAAAAGCACGCTGGCGAATCTGGTGCCGCGCTTTTACGAATTGGGCAGTGGGCGCATTCTGATCGACGGGCAGGATGTGCGCGAGGTGACGCTGGCCAGCCTGCGCGCCAACATTGCGTTGGTCAGCCAGGAAGTGGTGCTGTTCAACGACACCATCGCGGCCAACATCGCCTACGGCCAGATGCGCGAAGTGCCGGAAGCGGAGATCGTGGCAGCGGCGACGGCGGCGCATGCGATGGAATTCATCCAGGACATGCCGCAAGGACTGGATACGCTGGTTGGCGAAAAGGGCGTGCGCCTGTCCGGCGGTCAGCGCCAGCGCATCGCCATCGCCCGCGCGATCCTGAAAGATGCGCCCATCCTGATTCTGGACGAGGCGACCTCCGCACTGGACAGCGAATCCGAGCGGCATGTGCAGGCGGCGCTGGAAGTGTTGATGCGTGGGCGCACCTCCGACACGTTACCGACGAAGCCGGCCGATTGCGGGAGGAGGTGCGATGCGCTCGCTCCCGCACCAGAGGGCTCCGCCCCACCGTGTCGCGAGCGCACCTCCGACACGTTACCGACGAAGCCGGCCGATTGCGGGAGGAGGTGCGATGCGCTCGCTCCCGCACCAGAGGGCTCCGCCCCACCGTGTCGCGAGCGCACGACCCTGGTCATCGCCCACCGCCTGTCCACCATCGAAAAAGCCGATCGCATCGTCGTGCTGCAAAAGGGGCAAATTGCAGAAGCGGGTACTCACGCCGAGCTGCTCGCCAAGGGCGGGGTGTACGCGCAGTTGCATCGCACCCAATTTAGAAGCAATGAAACTGAAGGTGAAAAAAACCCACCAATCAGTTGACAGTTGTTCCGCTTCTGGCAAAATCCATACCCAAGCATTTCTCTCAACCTTTCAACCCCGCTTAATTTCAGGAGATCATCATGGCCGTACTCGTAGGCAAGCAAGCACCCGATATCAACGCTGTCGCCGTCATGGGCAACAACGAGATCAACGAATCCTTCAACCTGAAGAAACACATCAGCGGCAAGTATGCGGTGGTGTTTTTCTACCCGCTGGATTTCACCTTTGTCTGTCCGTCCGAGATCATCGCGTTTGATCACCGCCTGGATGAATTCAAGAAGCGCAACGTCGAAGTGATCGGCGTTTCCATCGACTCCCACTTCACTCACCTCGCCTGGAAGAACACGCCGGTGAACAACGGCGGCATCGGCCAGGTGCGCTACCCGCTGGTCGCCGACATCAAGCACGAGGTGTGCAAGGCCTACGACGTGGAAGCCGACGGCGGCGTGGCTTATCGCGGCTCGTTCCTGATCGACCGTTCCGGCCTGGTGCGCCACCAGGTGGTGAATGACCTGCCGCTGGGACGCAACATCGACGAGATGATCCGCATGGTCGATGCCCTGCAATTCAACGAAGAGCACGGCGAAGTCTGCCCGGCCGGCTGGAGCAAGGGCAAGGCCGGCATGGGTGCTTCGACCGAAGGCGTGGCGAAATACCTGGCGGCACACGCGCAAGAACTGTAAGCAATTTGTTTCATCTGAAAAAGGCTCCTGCGGGAGCCTTTTTTCATGGCCGCCCCGGATTGCGCATGCATTAAAATGCGCCGCATCGTTGCCCAGGAGACTCTGCATGCTGATCTGGTTCGTCGCGCTCTATCTGCTGTTCTCGGTCGGGGTCGGTGTCTATGCGGCGCGGCGTGTGCACACCTCGCGCGATTTCGTGGTGGCGGGGCGCAACCTGCCGTTGCCGGTGGTCACCGCCACGGTGTTCGCCACCTGGTTCGGCGCGGAGACGGTGCTCGGCATCTCCGCCACCTTCGTGCAGGAAGGATTGGGCGGCGTGGTCGCCGACCCGTTCGGTGCCAGCCTCTGCCTGATCCTCGCCGGATTATTCTTTGCGCCGCTGCTGTACCGCATGAATCTGCTGACCATCGGCGACTATTACCGCGCCCGCTACAACCGCACGGTGGAGCTCATCATGTCGGTGTGCATCATGCTGTCCTATCTCGGCTGGGTGTCGGCACAGGTGGTGGCGCTGGGGCTGGTGTTCAACGTGGTCAGCAATGGCGTGGTCACGCCGCAGGCCGGTATGGTCATCGGCATCGCCGTGGTGCTGGCCTACACTTTGATTGGCGGCATGTGGTCGGTGGCGCTGCTCGACTTTGTGCAGATGACCATCATCATGACCGCGCTGCTGTTGATCGCCGTGCTGATCGGCGAGCAGGCGGGCGGGGCGGGGAATGTGGTGATGCAGGCGCAGGCGGCAGGCAAACTGCAACTGTTCCCACAGGGCGGCGGCATGGAAGCATGGATTCCGTTTGTCGGCGCCGCGGTGACGATGATGCTGGGCTCCATCCCGCAGCAGGACGTGTTCCAGCGCATCACTTCCGCGAAGAGTGAAAAGATTGCAGTACGCGGTGCGGTGGCCGGCGGCGTGCTGTATTTTGCCTTTGCTTTCATCCCGATGTTCCTGGCCTACGCGGCCATGCTGATCGATCCGCAATTTTTTGGCGAATTGGCCGGGCGCGATTCGCAAATGGTCCTGCCCAGCCTGATCCTGAACCACACCCCGCTCATCGCGCAGGTGTTCTTCTTCGGTGCGCTGCTGTCCGCCATTATGAGCACCGCCTCGGCCACGCTGCTGGCACCGTCGGTGATGTTCACCGAGAACATCCTCAAGCATTTTGTCTTCAGTGAAATGAGCGACAAGCAAATGTTGCGCACCATGCGCATCATTCTGCTGACGTTTGGCATCCTCGTGCTGTGGTTCGCGCTCAACTCGGAATCGAGTATTTTTCATATGGTGGAGAACGCCTACAAGGTCACCCTGGTCGGCGCCTTCGTGCCGCTGGTGTTTGGCCTGTATTGGCGGCGCGCCAACAATCAGGGGGCGCTCCTTTCAATCTTGCTGGGATTGGGTTCGTGGTTGCTGCTGGAGCTGTTGCAGCCCGATACCTACTGGCCGCCGCAACTGGTTGGGTTGTTGATGAGCGTGGCCGGGATGCTGCTCGGATCGACGCTGCCCACTCTGCATGGCAAATCAATTCCTGCGCATCGACGCTTCCCCGGCTAAACTGTCACACGGTTGTCATATTTCTTTCATACCATCATCGCATATTGAAAACAGGGATGGAGCACAGTATGGCGACAGCAACGATTCTGCTGGTGGAGGATGAACCGGCGATCCAGGAATTACTGGCATTCAACGTGGAGCAATGCGGCTTCCGCGCGGTCAAGGCACTGGATGCGGAAGCGGCGCAGGCACAGATCAAGCAGGCACTGCCCGACTTGATCCTGCTAGACTGGATGCTGCCCGGCAGTTCCGGCGTCGAACTGGCGCGCCGCCTGCGTGCCGATGCGCGCACCCGCGACATTCCCATCATCATGCTGACCGCGCGCGGCGAGGAACGCGACAAGATACAGGGGCTGGAAGCGGGTGCTGACGACTACATCACCAAGCCCTTTTCGCCGCGTGAATTGATGGCGCGCATCCGCGCCGTGTTGCGCCGGCGCACGCCGCAGATGAGCGAAGAGCTGGTCAGCATCGGCGGCATCGAGTTGTCGCCGGCCACCCACCGCATCAGCGCCAAGGGCGCCAACATCGAGTTGGGGCCGACCGAGTTCCGTCTGCTGCATTTTTTCATGACCCACATCGAGCGCGTGTATAGCCGGGCACAACTGCTGGATCAGGTGTGGGGCGACCATGTGTTCGTGGAAGAGCGCACGGTGGATGTGCATATCCGCCGCCTGCGCCAGGCGCTGGAGGCCTCCGGTCTGGAGGGGCTGGTGCAGACGGTGCGCGGCAGCGGCTATCGCTTTTCCGCGCAGTGATCTGATGGCGCTGCCGTGGGAGCAGCGCCATTCATCGCGTGATACAGCAAGCCAAGTCTGATACAAGCCGTGTTCCGTTACCGGGCACTTTTTCTGGGATAATCCGCCCGTCCCTTCCTTTAACCGGATCAGCATCGTGAGCGATTTCTGGCAGCGTGCGCTTTTCTATCCCTTCTTTCTGCTGCTTTTTTCTCTCCTGCTCTGGGCGATTTTCGGTCCATTGGTGGCGGTGCTGGCGGTTGCCGTCGGTCTGGCGTGGCGGCTGTTGCAACATCTGCGTAGCCTGATTGCACTCCTGCGCTGGCTTGGGGCACCGGAAGAGAGTGTCATGCCTGAAGGTTCCGGTTTGTGGGAAGACGCGTTTTCACGCCTCTACCAGATGATGCGGGTCAATCGCCAGCAGCGCACACAACACATTGCCGCCTTGCAGCAGATGGAACAGGCGACCGCCGCCCTGCCTGAGGGCGTGGTGATACTGGATGAGGCCGATCGCATCGAGTGGTGCAACCCGCTGGCCGAGGCACATTTCGGCCTCACTAGCGCGTTCGATATTGGCCAGCAGATCACCTATCTGGCGCGGCAACCCGAATTCGTCGCATATCTGGCGGCGCGCGGTGCAGGAGGCCAGGCGCTGATCCTGCGCGGCACGCGCCAGGACGACATCACGCTGTCGATCAAGCTGATCGCATATGGTGAAGGCAAGCGCCTGCTGATCAGCCGCGACATCACCCAACTGGAGCGGATCGAGACCATGCGCCGCGATTTCGTGGCCAATGTCTCGCACGAATTGCGCACACCGCTGACCGTGGTCAACGGTTTCGTCGAGACCCTGCAGGATATGTCGACGCGCGATTCCGACATGGCGCAGCGCGCCCTGCACTTGATGGGCGAACAGACCCGGCGCATGACACATCTGGTGGACGATCTGCTCACCTTGTCGCGCCTGGAGAATGAGCAAAATCCGCTGCACGAGGAAGAGGTGGATGTCTGCGCTTTGCTGCGCGAGATCGAGCAGGAAGGACTGCAGCTCAGCCAGCACAAGCATCAGCTGAACCTGGTGCTAGAAACAGAGGCCGGTCTGCAGGGGAGTCGCAACGAATTGCGCAGCGCCTTTTCCAATCTGGTCAGCAATGCCATCCGCTACACCCCGGACGGCGGCAATATCGATATGCGTTGGTCACAACAGGACGGGCAGGCGGTGTTTTCGGTCAAGGACAGCGGCATCGGCATCGCGCCGCAACACATCGCACGCCTGACCGAGCGCTTCTATCGAGTCGACCGCAGCCGTTCGCGCGAGAGCGGAGGCACCGGGCTGGGGCTGGCCATCGTCAAGCACATCGCCCTGCGCCACCAGGCACGGTTGGAGATCACCAGCGAGGAAGGGCAGGGCAGCACCTTCTCGCTGCATTTTCCGGTCGTTCGCGTCAGACCTTAAAACGCTTCCGATCGAACCGCATGCACGACGCGGTTTGATTCGCCCGGATTGGCGTTAGAATTGGGGTTGAGGACAACCCGCCATCCAGATCCAGACCGCAATGTCACTAACTTAAGGGAAGAATCATTCTGTTCAATAGATAGAGGCGGCTGAGAGCCTCGTCGCATTATCATGCGGGTGTCGAATCCGTGATGCGTAACGCGAAAGGATCAGCCGCCATGAATGATAGCAAGAAACGGCATCTTGCCGAACAACAAGTGCGCCGGTTTCGCGCGCGATTTGTCCAAACGGTTGGCGCGGTGTTGGGAGATGTCCTGCCGAAGCGATCGTTAATGAAGTGGATTGCCGAAGAGTGCGGCCACTACCGGCAACGCATCTACGATCCATTGCGAACCCTCACACTGTTCATCGAACAGGTGCTGGGCGCAGATCAAAGCTGTCAGGATGCTGTTGCGCGAGGCGTGAGCGGACAAGTATCGCTGGGACACCTCCCGAGCAGCCTGAATACCGCCGCGTATTGCAAAGCGCGTTCACG
>Ga0210025_1002977_pt1 | contig 15788 bp, 8 predicted proteins | sample CryGeyme20150102_FD_183989 | JGI IMG/M metagenome (GOLD analysis project Ga0210025, IMG submission 183989) | Groundwater microbial communities from Crystal Geyser aquifers in Utah, USA - Crystal Geyser metaG 2015-0102 (SPAdes) (version 2) | ecosystem: Environmental > Aquatic > Deep subsurface >...
CTTCTAAATACACATCACGCTTTGCTTTGTAATCAATGGCTGCATCAAATGTTTGTCTAACGATTTGTTCAACACCCATTCTTGAACGAGGCTGAACATTAAAACCTTGCCCATGTACTCGAGTTGGATTTTCACCCAAAGCAAATTTGATGGTTCTTGGAGCATCAGAAAATTTTAAACCTTCTTGATCTGCGCCATAACGCAATTTGATTGTTTCTCCTTGTCCACCAATTACATTCGCAGAACCATGAAGAACATGAATTGTTGTTACACCACCAGCTAATGCTGCATACATGCCTACATCATTTGGATCAATTACATCTTCCATACTAACTTCAGCAGTTACTGGATTTGTCCACTCGTTTACTCCATTTGTGATAGCTAAATGTGAGTGAGCGTCTATGATTCCTGGCAGTACAAATTTTCCCGTTGCATCTACAACTTCAGCACCTTTTGGAGCTTTTAAAGCTTTTCCGATTTCAGTTATAACACCATCTTTTACTAAAATATCAGTGCCTTCCATATCACCATTAGTGACAGTAATAACCGTTGCGTTTTTAATGAGAACAGAGCCTTTTTTCTGAGCAGAGGCTATGTTGACCATCATTCCAAATACAAATAAGGACGTGATGAACAAAGCTGTTTTTATCGTTTTCATTCTTGATTTCATAAGTTCATCTTTCCTAGTTAAGTTCATAACGTTCGCCTTTTACAACTCGTTGCAAAAGTTTCGCTTTTTTCTCGGTGAAAGGTTTTGTAAAGACTGCAAAATCAGCTAGATACCCTTTTTCAATTTTTCCAGTTTGATTCGACAAGCCTAATACTTTTGCCGTGTTTTCTGTTAAGACGGAAACCAACTCGTTTTCAGAAATTCCAGCTTCTTTCATACTCTCTATTTTTTTTGAGAAATCAGCCCATTTTAAGCCTATTGATGAAAAACCAGGATTTAATCCTGCATCAATTAAGGTTTTGGTATTCTTTACAAAGTCGTTGTAGGCATTCATTTGTTTTGCTCTGAATGAAATTATATCAGCAGGAACTTCTTTTTCAACTTCTTTAACATCTTTGGCTTTTGTAGAATCCTTTTTTGCTTCTTTTGCCGCTTTTTCTGCTTTTTCTGCTTTTTCTGCTTTTATTTTCCATTCTGGTTTTTCAGGAAAATCAAAACTTACTAAAACAGGAACTTTTTCTTTTTTTAATAAGTCAGTATGACGGAAAGCTTCTTTTGCTGAAACGAGAACTAAATCAAAACCTAGTTCTTTTTTGAGTTTTAACACACGTTCAATACTTTCTTTATCATCTGCTTCAAAATAAAGAGGCTGTTTTTTGTTGATAACAGGATACAACGCTTCAAGTGTTAAATCACGACCTGGATTATCGTATTTCGCTGGATTGCTTTCGTAGTTTTCTTGTTTAACCTGTAAAGCAGAAGCATTTTCCCAAAGTTGACGGAATAAATACATCGTTCCCATCAAGGTTGATGGATACACATTTCTTGTGTTTTTGAAAGCTGCTTTTTGGCCTAAAGATGAACTCATTAAGTTAGCTTTAGCATCTTTTCCGCCTAAATGAAAGAAATCAAGTTGGCCAGGAAGCATTAAGCCTTTTAAGCCAATTAAAGCTGAGGTAAAGCCCTCTTTTTGCGCATCCTTTACATCTTTTTTCGAAAAGTCGGTAGAAGCAGAAGGTATTCGTTCTGGCTGAATCCCAGATCTATCATAAGGCGGTTCGCCGGGCTTTTCAACATTTTGTGTAGTTGGTTTTTCGTCTGGAGCAGCCATTTCGCTGAAGCCATCAATAAAACCAGGATAAATATGAAGAGAATCGCCACCATCGGTGACTTTGGCATCAAAAGGAATGGAAACTGATGTTCCGTAATCGGTGATACTGCCGTTTCGCCAAACTAATGACGCTTTTTCTATTGTTTTACCATCATGAGTGTGAATTGTCACATTCTTGAAGGCGTGTGCAGGAAGTTGCTGGGCTTTTGTCTGTGAAAACAGACTCAGGCTCAATAACAATCCTAAACTGAGTTTATGCATAGTTCTCCTTGTTCTAATCAGGCTTTAAATTTATTTCTAAAATCAAAGACGTGAATTAACGAAGAAAAAAGAGAAGTATGAAATCAAAAGAACTGAAATATTGTAAAATTTTGCATTTTTGATTGAAGTGATGAGAGAAATACTTGTTTCTAACTAGTACAAATCGTTTTGAATTTCACTTCATAGTAGTTTTTGAGATGGCAGAATGAACGTACAAAGTAAATTAGGTTTAACTGCTAAATCCAAAAAAATCAGCAAATAGAATTTGTAAATTCTCTAAACAATCCCCTTTTTAATCAATTTTTAGACTGTTTTAAAGAAAATTAAGTCAAAATAGAACTTGAATAGTTAAACACAAGAAATGAGAAACCATCGCTGAATTTCTCATTTCTCCTTAATCGAGATGTCTTTTGTTTTAATTAAGAATTAATAATTCAAAATTTAGAATTTGCAGGGAAGATCTCTCCGCTACGATTCGTTTCCGTTTCTGGCTTTTAATTTAAAGAATAGGCTCATCTTCGGTCGAGATGACTTTTTTATTTAATCAGCGTCATCGATTTCACTTTTTGAATCGTGTGGCCGTTACTCATTTCTGCTTTTAAACGGTAAAAATATAATCCACTTGATAAGTTTTCACCATTCAAGTTGAGTGTATTAATACCAGCAGACATATTTTTATTACTTGTAACTTTCAACATATTTCTTCCTAAAAGATCAAATACATCTAAGGAAACACGAGCTGAACTTGGTAAGCTAAACATGATTTCCGTTGATGGATTAAACGGATTAGGATAATTCTGATATAATTCAAATTGATTGTATTCTTTTGCTTGCTCAAGAGTTGTTTCATAAGCCAAAGTTAATTTCACAGCTTCAAGTGTATTTAATTTTCCATAACCCCAAGTTAAACTTTCTTCCTCACCAGTAAATGAATCTCTTACAGCTGTTTCAGCAAAAATTTCTTTTATGGTTTCGGAATCTAAATTTGGATTTATTTGAAGCATTAAAGCAACTGTACCTGTTACAAATGGCGTTGCCATACTTGTTCCACCCATTCCGTAATAATTACCAGATTCAATTAAATAATCGGTTTCTAGATCAGAATCATCAATATCATGAGAACGAACAGAAAAAATCAAATCACCGGGAGCTGTTATTTGTGGAACAAAACGATTATCTCTTGTAGGTCCACGACTGCTGAAATAGGCCAATTCTCCCAATTCAGCTTTAGATTCTTCTTCGTAATAAAAATCTCTTGGATACATATTATCCATAGTTGAACCGTCATCGTTCGTCCAAGTATTTGTAGTAACATAAGCTCCAACTGAAATCACTCCAAAAGCCGTTGCAGGGGAACCAACACTTTGTGTTAAATCACCAGGAATAAATTCAGTGGCTGAAATAACAGTATTAAATGGTGAAGAAGAAGCATAAAAGTTAGTTCCATCCATGCGTCCTGCTCTTGTCGAAGATTTAAATTGAATAGCCCAATAATAATCATTTACATAAGCATAGTCTTCGTCATCTTCTGATTCATATCCATCATATACATAGATATAAATCATTCCATCACCGTTTTCAGTATTTTCGAGTTCAATTGATTCATGATAAATGAAACCTGCTGGAAATCCTTCTCCGGAATCAACTAAACGATACCCTTCTTCGGTTTCCCAGTTATCTGTACCGACTGAAAACCAAGGACTTGCAGCAACTTGACTATCATTTTCAGGATTTAGAGCAATTACACGATATTGAGAAATTCCACCTTTATCATACCAAATTTCTTTATCAAAACTTATATCATCCCAAGGAACTTCTACCGTTGCATAGGTTTTTCCACTTTCCATTGTTTTTCCTGAATGCAAATAATCAAAACCTTCGTTTCCAGCTGCTGCAATTATAATTCTGCCTTCTCCATGTAATTGAGTGATGTATTGCTCGAACAATGAAGTTCCATCACGTGGTCCATATAATCCACCTAAAGATAAATTTACGACAGCAGGTTTTCCCAATTCTTCTGCTTTTGTGAAGATATAGGAGATTCCATCTATAATATCATCGTCTTCAAAACCTCCTTCACCATTAGGATCTCTATCTCCTTTTACAAAAATGATATTTGCTTTTGGAGCAACTCCTTTGAAATCTGAATTCGTAATTCCACCACCTGCAGCAATTCCTGTTACATGAGTTCCGTGTCCACCGCTTCCAAAACCATCTATTTGGGTTACAGAGCTAATATTTGAATCAATGTCTTCTTTGGTCCATTCATATGAACCGACTTCAGTGCCATTTTGTGTTTCTTTCTCATAATATTCTTTCAAAAAAAGTACGCGGCTTCCATTATCACCATCAAAAAAATCGGGGTTTCTTACATCTAAACCAGAATCGAACACTCCAACAATAACATCTTCACCTTGATAAGCTTGTGGTAAATTTTCTAAACCTTGATGAACAAGATCTGCTTTTATGGATTGCAAACCAGATTTTAAGTTCATTTTACGGTGCCTAGCTGCTTCTATCTTTCTAACATTTGTCTGTTGTGCAATTTTGGTAATCTTATCAAGCTCGATATAACCAGAAAGAATTGAACCATCTGGTGAAGTATTTCTGAGAACAAAACCGTCTTGTGGAACAAAGCCAGGATTATCAATCGAAATAAAAACGGGAACTACTTGTTTGCCATTTCTAGTTTGAACACGAACACTTTTTTTACGCTCAGTTTGAATGGTAGCTTTTTTGAGTTTATTTCTTTTTACATCTCCTTTTGTCAATTTCATTAACTGAGGATCAATTTTTCTAGCATAATCAGCAATTTTCTTCGGATTTTCAGGGCTTGAGCTAGTTTCGTTTAAGGTGATCGAAACTGTTTTTTTATCTGAAAGTTGTTTGAGTCGAGCTTTAGCTGATGGAGTAATCTGTGCATTCGCAGTTTGAATTATAACTGCAAAAAAGACAAGTAGTAAAGTTTTTTTCATGGATAATAAAGTTTTAGTGAGCATAATTCACTTAAAAGTTTTTGAAATTTGATATCAAAAGGGAGTATTTCTTTTTGATGAATAAAACAACTTTAAATCTAAAAAAAGCTCTTTACTTAATTAAACGCTTAAATGAAAATAACGTTTAACACTTAATTGAGGTGAACCTTATTTAAAACTCAATTTCTTAAAAACTCGCAGTAAACACGTATTAAAATCAGATTTCATTGTGTGCAAAGAAAAAGCTGAACACATTATTTTCATCTGATCTTAAACAAAATGTACATTCTTTTAGAAAAACATCAAATAAGGCGCAGAAGTATTTTTTTAATTGATGTAATAGATTTGACTAAAATGTGTATTTGATAGATTTTAAGTTTTAGATTTCAATGTAAATAAACAATTAACAGTTTAGAAAAGAAAATCTTCCATATTTCGATTCAATCATTTTAATGGCTCATTTTTGGTCGATTCCCAAGGAACATTGAAGCTAAATAACTCCTTTCTGATCATTTCCGCATAATCATGCAGTATTATTTTTGTGCAATTTGAGCTATCCTTAATAGTATTGATAATGTTAGTTCACCTATCAAAGAACTTCATGTTGAATATATGATCTTGAAACTACATTTTAAGTCTGTTTTTCCTCATTTCGTTTATTCTAAATATTATTTTGAACACGACAAATGGGGGTTCATCTCAGCCTAGGAGATGAATGGGGATGCAAACATCATAGGATTTCATACCTAGATGTTTGCTTTTTTTTTCTGTTTTCTATTCGAAGATCTCTTTACATTGATTCGGTCACATTTCTCGCTTTTGATTGTAGAAAATTGGCTCATCTTCGGTCGAGGGAACGAGGTTAATAAAAAAAGAGTCATTCTGAGCGCAGTCGAAGAATCTTCCGTTTTATTACAGGTTGAGTCAATAGCAATGAACTTTGCTTTGTTATGATTTTTTTTTCTCATTGCTCATTCATCATTTTTTATCGAAGATCTCTCCGCTTCGATTCGTTCACATTTCTGGCTTTTGATTTTAGAAAATTGGCTCATCTTCGGTCGAGATGACTATTTTTTTTTCCTCATTTCTCATTTCTCATTTCTCATTTTTTAAGTCTGTATTACTCCGATTTTAAAGTCTTCGAACTCTGCATTTTCGTTTGCTGCTTCTATTGCAGTTGAGATAAATGCTCTTGTTTTTTCTGGTTGAATAATAGCATCGATCCAGAGATTACTTGCAGCGTAGGTCACTTCGGTTTGTTTGAAATATTTTGCTTTTATTTCATCCAAATAGATTTTCTCTTTTTCTTTGTCGATTTCTACGCCTTTTTTAATTAACGATGCTTTTTGAATTTGCCAAAGTGTGTTTGCGGCTTGGAATCCACCCATCACAGCTAAGTTTGCAGTTGGCCAAGCAACCATAAATCTTGGATCGTAAGCTCTTCCGCACATAGCGTAATTGCCTGCGCCGTAAGAATTACCTACAACTATTGTTATTTTTGGTACGATTGAATTTGCTACGGCATTTACCATTTTAGCGCCGTCTTTAATGATTCCGCCGTGTTCAGAACGTTTTCCAACCATGAATCCCGTTACATCTTGTAAAAACAACAATGGGATTTTTTTCTGATTACAATTCAAGATAAATCGCGCGGCTTTATCGGCAGAATCTGAATAAATAACGCCACCAATTTGCATTTCGCCTTGTTTGCTTTTCACAATCATTCGCTGATTAGCAACAATTCCCACACTCCAACCATCTATTCTGGCGTACGTTGTAATTAAAGTTTGTCCGTAGCCTTTTTTGAATTCCGTCATGGAATCGGCATCAACTAAGGTTTCTAATAGTTTATAAGTATCAAAAGGTTTGTTTCTGTCTTGTGGAAAAATCTCTGTTATTTTTTCTGGACTTACTTTTGGCGCTACGGCATCAATACGATTGAAATTTGCTAAAGGTCTTGGCCCTAATTTTCCTACTAAATCACGAATAGTTTTTAAGCAGGTTTCATCGTCGGGCATTTTGTAATCACAAACTCCAGAGATTTCAGTCTGAGTTGTTGCACCACCTAATGTTTCGTTATCCACATCTTCGCCGATTGCAGATTTTACTAAATAACTTCCGGCTAAGAAAACACTTCCTGTTCCATCAACAATAAGCGATTCATCACTCATTATAGGTAAATACGCGCCACCTGCAACACAAGAGCCCATAATTGCTGCGATTTGCGGAATTCCCATTGCGCTCATTTTCGCATTATTTCTGAAAATCCGCCCGAAATCATCTTTATCTGGAAAAATTTCATCCTGCATGGGTAAAAACACTCCTGCTGAATCAACCAAATACAAAATTGGGAGATGATTTTCCATGGCAATTTCTTGCGCCCGTAAGTTCTTTTTACAGGTCATCGGAAACCATGCGCCTGCTTTTACGGTCGCATCATTAGCTACGATTACGCACAATCTTCCGTTTACTTTTCCCAAACCGACAATTACACCTGCACTTGGGCAACCACCTTCGGCTTCATACATTTCGTAAGCCGCCCAAAGACCGATTTCTTGCCAATCATTTTCATTATCTAGTAGTTTTGCAATGCGTTCACGAGCTGTCATTTTACCTTTTGCGTGTTCAGAATCAATTCTCTTCTTCCCGCCGCCGAGTTTAATCTTTTGCTCAATTTCTTGTAAAGTATTCCAACGCTCAGTTAACCAATTCGACATAAACAAATTCAATTTTAATTCAGTTTCTTTCTAGGATGTTCAAATTAGAATCTCCTTTGACCTATTCTATCTTTACTTTTAAAGATAGTCTGTTTGGAAATTCTTCTCTAATTTGAAATTTGGCTCAAAAATACCAATTTTTTCTGCAATGGAAGCGCTTTTTTAAGCATTTAATTTTTTGCAAACCAATTACATTTGTATTTTACACGCCATGTTTCGCACGCTCTTTATTACTCTTTTCACTTTTATACTTTGCCAAAACTCGATTGCTCAATCTAGAGTTACTTATGTTGAATTATTACGATCACAACGTCAATCTCAAATTTATTTTGAACACAGTTTTCATCCATCCAGTGATTCATTAACTGAAATTAGTGTTAATTTCAGAATTGAACATGATTTTTTGACGTTCACAAAAAACAGAGACAACTCTTACCAAACCGAGATTAAAGGTAGCCTAGAGTTCTATGATAAATATGGAATGGTGATTAGAACATCTTTCTGGAGTGCGGAAAAGCGTGTAGATAGTTACGAAAAAACACAAGTTAGAGATGAATTTATTACTGGAAGGATTCATACAGAACTTACCAGCGGCTCCTATTTCTATCAATTAAAGTTTCAAGGAGGTACGCAACGCAGAGAAATTACGAGTGAAAAAGTGCCATTTACAATAAATCCACAAAATGCGATTTGGTTTTATATGCTTGAAGAGACTGAAATTGGTTCCGAATCTATTTCTCTTATTAATTATGGTGGAAATGCCGTTTATGGGAAAAATGTTAAAGTTGCTGTTTCTTTGTCTGATTCGATGTATCAGTTTTCAAAAAACAGTCTTTCCCTTGAATTAGAACAGTTAGATATTGTTGAGAAAGATACAAACTTTGTTAAATCACTATTCAAGAAGAGCATTTCTGATTCCTTGATTCAATTAAACAAGTCTCTGCAAATGACTGACAATGAGATTCCACAAATTAAATTAGGTGTTTCTCAAACAGGATTTGCTACTTTTTTCACGTCAATTGAGAATAAAACCTACCCCAATGCTTATTATCGTTTGAAGCTTTTTAAAAACGATAGTTTAATTGCCTCGAAAGTTTATCAATCCTATTGGTATGATATTCCTTTAAGTCTATTAAATTTAGATGTTTCTATTTCGATGTTAAAGTTTATATTACCTGCAGAAAAAATAAAACAAACTTTTTCTGGAAATGAACAAAAAAAACTAACATCATTTAGTACATTTTGGAAAGAAAAAGATCCAACACCTGAAAGTGATTTTAATGAACTCATGTATGAGTTTTACAAACGAATTGACTTTACCTTTAAGGAATATACAACTCCCGGAAAACCTGGTTTTGAAACAGATATGGGAAAAATCTATATCGTTTATGGCCCGCCAATATCAAAAGAACGTGCATTACCATCAAATGGTTTTGTTGTTGAATCGTGGTACTATAAAAGTCGAAGTTTTTCCTTTCAAGCTACAAGTGGATTTGGGGATTTTGAACTTATTCGATAACATTGGTGAATTTTTACGATATAGAAGCGAAAATTAGAAACGATGACATCCAAATGAATTTTATAGCCCTCTCCTCAGGTGACATTAATGGAATAGGACCTGAAGTCATTTTAAAATCCATTCCAGTTTTACAAAAACATTCGATTTATAAGCCTGTTTTATTTTGTCATAAAAGTATTATTGAAGAATATGTAACTCACATAAATTGGGTGCTTCCATTTGAAATAAATGAGATTGCAGATGTTTCAGAATGGCAAGAAAAAAAGATTAATTGTATTGCTCCAAACACAGAAGCAATTCCGATTGAGTTAGGAAAGATTTCTTCAAGTTCTGGCAAATATGCAATGGCTTCGATTAAAGCAGCAACGGAAAGTATTTTAGCAGGTGCAACAAAAGCCTTGGTTACCGCTCCGATATCGAAAGAAGCTATTTATTTGGCTGGATTTTCGGTTCCGGGTCATACAGAGTATTTAGCGGAATTATGTGGAAATGAAAAGACACCTCTTATGGTCTTAGCCACAGAAACACTTCGAGTTGCATTAACAACGATTCACGTTCCACTTCATAAAATTAGTGAACTCATTACCTTTGAGAATGTTGAACACGCATGTCGTGATTTTTATCAGTCTTTGCGTCAGGATTTTGGCATTTTTAAACCACGACTTGCATTATTAGGCTTAAACCCACATGCTGGTGATGGTGGCGTTTTGGGTCGTGAGGAATTAGAAATAATTTCGCCCGTAATTAAAAAACTGAATGAAGAAGGATTTCTGATTTCAGGGCCTTTTGCTGCTGACGGTTTTTTTGGAAGTAAACAATGGAAACAATATGATGGTGTACTTGCAATGTATCACGATCAAGGCTTAATTCCATTCAAAACCATTGCTTTTCACGACGGCGTGAACATTACATGTAATTTACCAATAGTCAGAACATCTCCTGACCATGGAACTGGATTTTCCATTGCTGGAAAAAATCTTGCTGATCCGCAATCGTTTCAGGAAGCTTACAAAACTGCTCAAACAATCATCTCAAATCGAGGAATTTACTTAAAATCAATCGCTACCATTTCATGAAATCTACAGTTAACAAAAATATTTACAATACCTTAGCTAGCATATATGACGAATTGATGAAAGACATCAGTTATGAAGATTGGTCAGATTTTATTGACGAAGTAATACAGACACACAATGACGAAGCCGTTAGCTTACTTGAATTAGGCTGCGGAACCGGAACCTTTGCGCTCTCAATTGACGAGCTTGATGTGTATGATATTACAGCAACGGATGTATCGGAAAGCATGCTAGAGGTTGCAAAAACCAAAGCGGCTTATCTTAAAAGTTCCATTGTATTTGAAGAGTTAAATTTCTTCAATATTGAAAAGAAAGAGAAGTTTGATGCCATAATTATGCTTTTTGATTCTATAAATTACACTCAGAATCATGAAGAATTGGTTCACGTTTTAAAAGAAGTTCAGAATGTAATGAATGAGGATAGCATTTTTGTGTTTGATTTCACAACTCCTGTAAATTCAAAGATTGCGGAAGAAACTCTTGATGAAGAAGGTGTAAGTGGAAATTTCCGTTTTTCTCGTGAAAACAGATATTTACCTTATGAAAATATTCATTACAATGAATTCACGATTGAAGAATTAGATGAAACCGGCGAAGTTGTTGCAACAAAAAAAGAAGTGCACAAACAACGTATTTATACACTTGAAGAAATGAAACAAGCCGTTTCTGAAGCTGGTTATGAATTAGTAGCAGCTTATGAAGGTTTCGATTTGATTGATGCCACAGAAGCAAGTGATCGAATTACAATGGTAGTACGACTTTAATTTTGAATTTTAAATTCTTAATTTTGAATTCAAAATTTGGTCCTGATTTTTTGAATAAAGTGGAGTTTTTGAAGTGCTTAACGCTGATTGAAACTCCACTTTTTTTGTGATGGAGTTTTGGGGCTTGACTTTTTTTTATGCCACGATTTTCTTTTTTTTGATTGTCCTTTTATGCGGAACTCGGAATTTAAATCCCCCTTTTGCCACGGACATCGAGTACGATGATGATTGAAATTTAAAGGGGGTTTGGGGGATTTTAAGAAAATGAGAAATGAGAAATGAGAAATGATGAATTATTTTTTCTTTGTTTAGTATTTCTGAAACATAGAACTATCATTCGTATTTAGTTTCTTTTAGCTCATATTTAGGAGTTTTTTTGAGAAATTTTTTAGAACTTACTTTAACAAAACAATTTTTCCCGTTTTTACTTCATCATTAAATTGAACTCGCACTAAATACAGTCCAGAAGAAAGATTTTTTGCATCAAATTGTACGGTATGTGAACCTGAGGTCTTATATGCTTTTTCTAGATTTTGATTTAATCGGCCCAAAGCATCATAAATTTGAATGGTAACTGAACCTGAATTGGGAATAGAATAGCGAATAGTTGTAGTTGGATTAAAGGGATTTGGGTACGATTCAAATGAAAACGAATTTGGAATTTCTTGGTTGGTTTCATTGGAAACATACAATCCTAAACGCGTAAATTTTCTTCCTTGAATATCTGAATTATATAATTGAGCTTTATCTTTTAATTGAGAACTAGTTTGATTAGGGCTAGTTTTGTATAAAAATAATGAGGCTTCAAGTAATCCAATATCTTTGGCCAAAGTGTAAATGAGTAAACTATCTTGATTTTTAGTATTTCTAATTTCAAAATCAATCATTTTGATAAGGGTATCGACCGGATTGTCAAAACCTAATTCTCGATCTGTTGCTTCTCGGTAACCTTTGTACACAACAGCAATATCTTTATAGGCAATTGAATCAATTGTATAATTTCCTATTCTTGGATTTCCTGTAAGTCGAGCTCCGCCAAAAAGTACGGTATCGCCAATTTGAGGCTGTGTTTCAAAGTATAAACGTTCTATGGGATATTCCGTTGAATCTTTAAATGTTCTACTAATTGTAAATGGAAATTGACCAGAATTATAGATAAAACCAAGATTAACATGAAAGAGATCCATTGGCCCATTGTAAGCATAGATTCCCTCCTCTTTAAAACTTTCCACTGATCGATAAACAATACCTGTAGTACTATCAACGCGCTCATACGTTGAACCAAAAGGACTTACATCGAATCCTCCACCTACAAAATTATCAATATTTAAATATCTCTTATTGTTTTCCAAAAGTTGAGTATTCCATATTGCTTTCCCATACACAACATTTTCTACCCCTTCATAAGCATAATTATAATAACTAGTCACTTTAGAAAAATAACGTAAGGAATCTAAAACGTCTACTGATTGTGCACTAACATTCATAGAAAAAAAAGTAAGAAATAAGACTAAACTAAAAATTTTCATAAAACTCCCAATTATTTGATTAAGTATAATTTTTTTGAAAGAACTTGGTTTCCTAAATCTATTTGCAAGAGATAAACTATTGTGTTTGAGTGCAATTTTTCAAAAGTTGCTGTATTTCCCTTATTTAATGCCAAATCTAATTTCTCACTTTCAGAAAATAGCCACCTAACCTCTTGCGGAAAGATTTGCTGTAACACCATTTTTGCAATTGTATTGTAATTCATAATTTGAGAGTTTTAGAGATTAGAGAGTCTTTTCTACTTTGGTAAAAGTAGTAATTTTTTTGATATTTATATAATAAAGTTAATCAGAGTAAATTTTAGAGTTTGTTTTTGATAAGCTATTAAATTATTTAACTATTTATGATTTTTTTTGAAGCTTATTATTCAAAAATCGAAATTTATTTTTTATTTGATTTGTGATATTCTGATTTTTTTTGAGAAAATTTGTAATTCCGTGGTGAAATCTATGTCTAAAGTTTTATTTGTACCGAACTCTGAACTTTGCCGTGGTGAAATTTATGTCTAAAGTTTTATTAGTACCGAACTCTGAACGTTTCCGTGGCGAAATCCCCCCAGCCCCCTTTGGCTGGCTTTTCGTGGTTATTCGCCACGTTTTTGGCAAAAGGGGGAGTTTTTGGGGTTTTGCCTCGGAATGTTAATTCAAATTTGCTTGGTCTTTTTGAGATTTATTTCTGGATATTTTGAGTGCAAAGTACAAGACTAAAATCCCCCTTTCGCCACGGACTCGAGTACGATGATGATTGAAATTTAAAGGGGGTTTGGGGGATTTCATGATGCGTTTGAAATTTCGCGCTTGATTTTCGTGATAATTCCTTAGTGAAATCAATGTATAAATTTTTATTAGTTACGTACTCCGAAAACTTTCGTGGTGAAATCCCCCCTGCCCCCTTTGGACGAATTTTCGTGGTTATTCGCCACTTTTTTTGGCAAAAGGGGGAGTTTTTTTGAGTGCTATGCACTGAGTGAAACTCCCCCTTTTTTTGTAATGGAGTTCCTTTTCAAAAGTATGATTGTTGCTCCACTTATTTAATCAACAACATTTGCTTTGTTAATTGCGCCTTATCTGTTTTCAATTGGTAAAAATACACGCCTGAAGGTGCATTGGATGCATTCCATGTTGCTGTATAATTTCCGGGTGACCTAATCGAATTTACTAGCGTGGCAACTTGTTGACCCAAACTATTATAAACACTTAAGTTTACTTGAGATGTTGTAGGTATGCTAAAGTTTATCACTGTACTAGGATTAAACGGATTTGGATAATTTTGATTTAACTCAAGCGATGATGGAATCCCATTTTCATCTTTTTCTGAAATGGATGTTGTTTCTTCTCTACCGAAATACATATTGTCTAAATAGAGCGTTCCATCTCCTACCACTTTTAGTTGAAATACTTCATCAAGTTTAACAACATCAGAATAGGTTGAAAGTGGAATCTTTACTGTTTTCCATGAATCTGTTGCTACCGAAATGTTAAATGCCTTTTCTTTTGGCCCTGGGCTTATTAAAAACATCTGCAAATTTGTTGTGGTAACGGTCCAATAATCAAATTGAAACCATTGCATTCCTGTTACATCCACAGTTGTACCAAAGTCGGTACCTTGATAATTAAGTCCACTATATTTTAAGATCTTGTTTCCTGCAATCTGCTCTACTGTTGCAACGGTCGCTTGGCTCCAAAATGGATTTAGATCGACACTACTTATGTTCTCATACGCATCACTAAAAATGGAGATGACGTCTGAAGGGTTTGTTTCCGGATCGGCTGCTGCTGTAGTAGGTGCATCACCCGAGGATCCTTTACTCCAGAAAATGATATTGTCAATATAAACAGTTCCATTACCAACTACTTTTAGCTGTCTAGCTTCTTCAAGATTAACAACATTTGAAAACGTGGAAAGTGGAATAATTACTCTTTGCCAATAATTTCTTTCTACCGCTATTTCATAAGGTTTTTCCAATGGTCCTGGACTAACCAAATACATCTCCAAATTTGTTGTATTATCTGTCCAATAATCAAACTGTAATGCGTACATATTCGAAACGTCCACTTTGCTTCTGAAATCAGTACCTTGGTAATTAAGCTCGCTATATTTTAAAACATTATTGCCATCAATCTGTTCAAGGGTTGTCACTGTAGTTTGTCCCCAATTTGGGTTTAGTTCTACACCACTTATATTTTCATAAGCGTCACTAAAAATAGAGATAACTCGTGAAGGATCTGTTTCAGGATTTTCTGCAGCAGTATAAGGTCCATCTGGAATCGGATTTTCGCCACCAAAAAAAATATTGTCTAAGTAAACGGTTCCATTTCCAACTAATTTAATTTTGGCCAATCGAGTTAAATCTACTGTTTCTGAAAACGTTGAAAGTGGAATATCTAAACTTTGCCATGCATCGGTAACTACTGTTATATCTGCTTTTTCTTCGGCATTTGTGTTACTTATTAGAAAAATCTGCAACTCTGTGGAATTGTCTGTCCAATAATCGATGTGTAAAGAAGTTCTGGAAGCTACATTTTGAAGACTTCCCAAAACTGTAGTCTGAAAGTCGAAATTTTCATATTTCAGGGCATTATTTCCTTGTAAGGTCTGAATAGAAGTGACGGTGTTTTGCCCTTCATTAAGGTCAAATTTTGTTCCTTTAACACTTGGATAGGTATCACTGAATATGGAGATTACATTGGCCGAATTCATTGTAGGAACCGGCGTAGGATCAATTGCATTTTCATTATGTATGGTGCGGTAAGAACTCAGTGTGTTTGCCGGAACAGTCATTGAAAATCCATCTGTAAACGTAACTAATCGTTCAGTTTCACCAGAATTATAGGCCACATAAGTTGTATCATTAGATCTATCAACAAAAACAGCGTAGGAAGAGATGTCTGCAAAAACGCTTGAATTTACGCGTCCCATTTTCTGAATATTGAAAAGCCAATGTTGCGTACTTGCTCGTGTTTCCCCATCAAAAGGCTGATAATTTAAATCAGCTTTATAGAGTGAAAGCGCCAAATTGGCATCTGAAAGCGCAATATATTTCCAAAAAATGTCTTTCCACACCGTAGGATTTCCACCAATATCGTTAAGCATTGAATTGTAATTTTCTAGAATATATTCGGGATGTTTTCCGAGATATAAAGAGCC